>Ga0209603_1005587_pt1 | contig 10089 bp, 10 predicted proteins | sample COGITO_mtgs_1206_FD_184812 | JGI IMG/M metagenome (GOLD analysis project Ga0209603, IMG submission 184812) | Pelagic marine microbial communities from North Sea - COGITO_mtgs_120607 (SPAdes) (version 2) | ecosystem: Environmental > Aquatic > Marine > Epipelagic ... | reverse complement strand
ACTAAACCTTAATTTGAAGTAAACAGCTTGTAATATGATTGCTTTAGGAAAACAGTGACCTTTGAACATCTTTTTTGTTGTAAATATAAAAAATTTGATTTTTCCTTACATTAGATGCGACAGAACCATTTTTATAGATAATAACAAGCAAGTATCTGGTGTTGATAGTCGCAATGTTTGTATTTTTGCTGAAGGTGAGGTAGATCGTTGTCCAACAGGTTCTGGTGTTTCTGGCAGAATGGCAATTCATAAAGCCAGAAAAGAAATTGATTTTGGGGAAACCATGACTATTGAAAGTATTACAAATTCAGTTTTTAAAGGTTCTATTGTTTCTGAAGAAGATTTTAGTTCTTTTAAAGCTATAATTCCTCAAGTGGAAGGGACTGCTCATATTACAGGAATACATACGTTTATAATAGACCCTAAAGACTCTATGAAAAACGGGTTTATTTTAAGGTAATTATTGTTTTGTAACTAAAACTACTTTAAAAAAAGTCTTGTAAGAAACGTAAATACAGATATAAGACTACCAATAATATACTGTTTTATAATATCCGTAATAGTCTGTTAAAAGCGTTTCATATGTGCATTGAAGGAATAAGATATGCCTATGACTTAGATTTATAAAACTTTTGGAGTAATATTACCCAATGCAATAACGGAGTGCTGTTTTTTCAATTTAGAAACCTAAAAGTTGAACGATTAGGAAATAAGAATACTCCGAAAAAGTACTCCCCTATTAATGAGGATCTAATGAAACTTTTAAAAGAAATGGGGTATGATAAAATAAAAGGTGAAAATGTCAAACTCATCGATCCTGAAAATACGTATACAATTAACACCATCATGGAGAAAGTTTCTCGATCGTTCACCCATTTTAGAAAAGCTGCAGGTATTGAAACTCCATTTACTCTAAAACACCTCAGAAAAACATACCTTACTTAGGTATTTCATACCATGGGAAGTGACACCAAATTATTGTCATCTCACACTTCAATGAAGGTATTAGAAAACCACTACATCAATCCACTTTTATTAAACGTAGAAGAAGAAAAATTAATGAATATTAAAGTCTTTGGATAGTCGTATTTTATCTAACACAAGAGTCTAGCACGTATAACACAAATAGGATTATATATTTGTAACTACCTGAAAAAGAACCGATAAAAATATGTGAATTTAGGTGGTAAGGAGTGTTATGAGCCCGACGAGCTACCTACTGCTCTATCCCGCGATTTAGACTGCAAATATAAGATAGTTTTTAAGTTCTACAAGGTTTATTTGAATATAATTTAGAAAGAGGAAGATGTTTTTAGTTCAAATACAAAACCTGCATTTAATGGTAATTCATAGGATTTTGTGGCACAAAAATCTAACACAGACTCATTATCTGTTTTTTTAATTCTCAAACAAAAGCAACCCTTTAAGAATTAAGTCTAACACCTTTGAAAAATCCAATTGTAAAATCTACAATCACCTAAAATTAGGTATAAACTAAAAAACTAATAGTAAGAAATTATATACTTACAACAATTGTTTTACTGAATGTCTTTAGGGAAAAAATTCATTAATTAGTAGTTAAAAGATAAAGACTATTAAATTTCATTTTCATTGTTTCTGTATTTTTGCTCCCAGCGCCAAGAAGAATCAATCATCTCATCAAGACCTTTCTCTGCTTTCCAACCCAGCTTTTCAAGGGCCAAATCTGTAGCGGCATATAATTTTGGCACATCTCCATCACGACGATCTGTAATTTCATAATTAAGCTTTGTATTTGAAACTCTATCAAAAGACTGAATAACATCCAAGACAGAGAACCCATTTCCTGTGCCTAGATTATAAATTTCAAGTGGTTGTTCTTGATCTTGTTTTAGGAGTCTTTTTAAGGCCTTTACATGAGCTTTAGCCAAGTCTACCACATGAATATAATCTCGTATAGGTGTACCATCTTTGGTTGGGTAATCATTACCAAAAACCATTAATTTTTTTCGTACTCCAGCAGCAGTTTGGGTAATATATGGCATAAGGTTATTTGGCGTACCATTAGGCAATTCGCCTATATTACCAGATTCGTGCGCACCTATTGGGTTAAAATAGCGTAGTGAAATCGCAGCAAAATTAGGGTTTGCTTTTGTAAAATCATCTAAGATTTCTTCGGCAATTTTTTTGGTATTTCCATAAGGAGAAAAAGGGCGCTGAGTTTTATTTTCTTCCGTAATTGGAAGAACGTCAGGGTTGCCATATACCGTAGCTGAAGAAGAAAAAATAAACTTATGTATTCCTAATTTGTGCTGACACATTAATGTATTGAGGAAGGAATACAAGTTATTTTGGTAATATTCTAAAGGTTTCTCAATAGAATCTCCTACGGCTTTAAGAGCTGCAAAATGAATGACAGCAAAAGCATCTTCATATCTATCAAAAGCACATTCTGTGGCGCGTTGATCTTTTAGGTCTATTTTTTCAAAAATCGGTCTTACTCCAGTAATTTTTTCAATTCGCTCAAGGGTTTTTTCTGATGAATTAGACAAGTCATCAAAAATAACAACCTCGAAATCGTTCTCTATCAATTCTATGGTTGTGTGTGAACCTATATATCCACATCCGCCTGTGACTATTATTTTTTTCATTATTTTTTATTTTGATAATTGTTTTCAAAAATAGATAAAAAATTACACAAAACCATACTAGAACCTACTAGTTTGTTTAGTTCGATTTTTATTCTATATTTGTCCCATGAAAATCGTAACGCTAAAAGATAAATCTGGCATACCTAAATACAAGCAAATTATAGTATCTATTGAAGATGCTATAATTAAAGGTACGCTAAAAAAAGGCGACAAATTGCCCTCTTTAAATAGCATAAAAAACCAACACTCTCTTTCTAGAGATACTGTAGTTGCTGCGTTTAATGAATTAAAGACGCGCGGCATTGTGCAGTCTATTGTCGGTAAAGGTTATTATGTTACAAGCGAAGATATTAAGGTTAATCAGAAAATATTTTTACTGTTTGATGAACTCAATTCTTTTAAAGAAGATCTTTACAATTCTTTTTTAACTGGTATGGGAGAGAATGTACAAGTAGATATATTTTTTCATCATTTTAATCTAGAAGTCTTTAATAAGCTAATAAATGACAATGTCGGAGATTATAGTTATTATGTAATTATGCCTGCTAACCTCAAAGGAGCAGAAACTGTTATCAAAAGACTACCAAATGATAAGGTATATATTTTAGACCAGATGCCTTCAGAATTAATGGAGTATCCTTCTATTTATCAGAACTTTAAGAAGGATATTTATGAAGGTTTATTAGCAGGACATAAGCAAATAAAAAACTATAAAAAAGCAATTCTTCTTTATGACAAGGAGCGACAACCGCTAGGAATCTTAGAGGGTTTTAATTTGTTTTGTAACGATTATGCTATTCAAAATGAAGTTATTGAAACGCTGAGCAATAGAGTGCTTTCAAAAGGTGAATTATATATACTTTTAGATGATAAAAATCTAATTCGAATTATTAAGCGCACCAAAGAACAGAACTTTAAACTCGTAAAAGATCTTGGTATTATTTCCTATAATGACACCCTTTTAAAAGAGGTAGTTGAAGGCGGAGTCACAACAATATCTACAGATTTCACCCTTATGGGAGAACGATTAGCGAAAATGATTTTAAATAAAGAATTTGCGCAAGTTGAAAACCCAAACAGTCTAATTATTAGAAAATCACTCTAACGGTTTGTATAAAATAACAGAAATAGTCGCAGCAGAATTAAACTATTTGGAACTAGAGAGTCCTGACGGACAGTCTAAAGCGAAAATTTGTTTAAATCAAGGCGGAAGTTTAAGTAAATTTGTATTTGAAACTATTCAGATTCTTGCAGATTATAACAGTGCTTGCTATCTAGATACCTATGCGTCTTCAATTCTGTTTCCATTTGCCAATAGAATCAAGAATGGTGAATACACGTTTAATAATTTAAAATATAAATTCCAATGTAACGAAATTGACAAAAACAATGCGTTACATGGCTTCGTTTATAACAAACCATTTGATGTGATAGATAGAGTTACTACTCTAGAGGATGCATCCGTCACTTTGTGCTATAAAGATGAAGGGAAGACGGAAGGGTTTCCTTTTAAATTCAGTATAGAATTAACGTACCAACTAAATAAAAACGGACTTATTTTATCAATTAAAGTAGTAAATAATGATAAGAACCCCTTTCCTTTTAGCATAGGATGGCATCCCTATTTTTACAGTAAAAATTTAGATAATAGTGCTCTAAATTTTAAAAGTGACACTAAATACGTGTATGATAAGCAACAAATTATTTCAGGTACAACGGAATTAGATATTGAAATGCCTTTTCAGCTAAAAGGCGTAAAATTAGACACCGGTTATCCACTAAAAACGAATGAAATTCAGTTCTCGACACCAAAATACAATATGAATATAAGATCCACGTCAAAAGAAAACTTCTTACAGCTTTACACTCCGGACAGACAAAATATTGTTGCAATTGAGCCAATGACTGGTGCGACAGATAATTTTAATAATAAAATCGGGTTACAAACACTACAGCCAAATGAAACTTACCATGTAAAATGGTCCATAGCGATTGAACCTTGCAATACTCATACAAACCAACTAATTAATTAATTATGCAATTCTTAACATTTATTGGATTTACCGCCTTAGTGGCCGTAATATCATACTTTAAAACTAGAAAAACTGAAGAGGCTTCGTCAGATGGTTATTTCTTAGGAGGCCGAAGCTTAACCGCAGGAGTTATTGCGGGTTCATTATTACTTACAAATTTATCCACAGAGCAAATTGTTGGGTTAAACGGTTCTGCTTACCAGAGTGGATTATCGGTGATGGTATGGGAAACGCTAGCAGCTCTCGCCATGGTTGTTACTGCCATGTTTTTATTGCCCAAATATTTAAAAGGGGGGTTAACAACAGTTCCAGGGTTTTTAGCAAAACGTTTTGATGTAACTACAAAAACACTAACCTCAGTTTTATTTTTAACGGGCTACGTTGTTGTATTACTCCCTGTGATTTTGTATTCCGGCTCTTTAGCTATTAGCGGTATGTTTGATATCCCAGAGCTATTGGGGGTTACCCACACACAATCGATTTGGATTTGTGTTTGGGGAATCGGAATTATTGGTTCTATATATGCTGTTTTTGGAGGCTTAAAAGCTGTCGCAGTTTCAGATTCTATCAATGCGATTGGCTTATTAATAGGAGGGATTTTAATTCCAATATTTGGATTGATGCTTATTGGTGACGGTAGTATTTTGGAAGGACTTTCAACCTTAACAACTGAAAATCCAGATAAGTTTAAATCCATGGGTGGGACAACAGATCCGGTTCCTTTTTATACCATTTTTACAGGGATGATGTTAGTGCAGCTATTTTATTGGGGAACGAACCAACAGATTATCCAAAGAGCACTTGGCGCAAAGGATTTAAAGGAAGGCCAAAAAGGATTATTACTGGCTTCATTTATAAAAATCCTTGGGCCAATAATTGTTGTACTTCCAGGTATAATTGCATACCATTTATTTCAAGGAAATTTACAGTCTGCAGATAGCGCATACCCAATGCTGGTCAAAGAAGTGCTCCCTGAAAGTTTGGTTGGTTTTTTTGCAGCGGTTTTATTTGGAGCGATTCTTAGTTCATTTAATAGTGTTTTAAATAGCGCTGTTACTTTATTTGGAATTGATGTTTACAAACAACACATCAACAAAGATGCTGAAGAAAAAACAGTGGTAAAATATGGTAAAGCATTTGGAGTTATTTTAGCAATTGTTTCTATGTTTATTGCTCCTCTTATTGCAAATGCAGGTAGTTTATTTGCATATCTACAAGAAATTAATGGGATTTATAGCATTCCTATTTTAACCATTATCGTTGTGGGGTATTTAACCAAGCGTGTGCCTGCCATTGCAGCTAAAGTTGGATTGCTTTCAGGGTGTTTATTATATATTCTTAGTCAATTTATTCTCCAGCCTTATTGTATTGATAAAGCACTCGCAAATGCAGCAGCTGCTGGGATCACGGATCAAACTGCTCTAGCGCTAATAAAGGCTCAAGCATACCCTCACTTTCTAGATGTTATGGCAATTCTATTTGTACTTAATATTATAATCATGTTAGTGATAGGCAAGCTAAAACCAATGAAAGAACCTTTTGTACAAGAATACACAAAACAAGTAGACATTACTCCATGGAAATACACCAAACAAGCAGGCATTGCAATCTGTATTATTGTAATCGGTGTTTATATTTATTTCGCATAATTACTATGAATAAAAAATTAGTTAAAAAAGTAAAAAGGAGTTTTGAAGTTCAATTTAAAACGAAACCTCTTATTGTATTTTCACCTGGTAGAATTAATCTTATTGGAGAGCATACAGATTATAATGATGGTTTTTCATTTCCAGCAGCCATAAACAAGGGCATAGCCCTTGCCATAAGTAAGAGTGCTTTAAATGTAAATAGCGTTTATGCAATAAATAAGGAAGAGCTCTACGAATTTACTACAGAGAACATCAAGCCCTTACTAGACGGTGGATGGAGAAATTATGTTCTTGGTGTTGTTGCAGAATTACAAAATCTTGGAAAAAAATTGGGTAACTTTAATAGTGTTTTCGCAGGAAATATTCCTGGAGGTGCTGGCATGTCTTCTTCTGCGGCCTTAGAAAATAGTTTTGTGTATGGGCTTAATGACTTGTTTGAGTTGGGCTTAACAAAAAATGAAATGATTTTAGTCTCTCAAAAAGCAGAGCATAATTTTGCAGGGGTAAAGTGTGGCATTATGGATCAGTATGCGAGCATGTTCGGAGTTAAAAAAAGTGCCCTTCTTTTGGATTGTAGAACAATTGAATCTAAGCCTTATAAAATAGATTTCAAAGAGTATAAACTAATGCTTATTAATACCAATGTAAAGCACGATCTATCTGAAAGTGCCTACAATGATAGACGAGAAGTGTGTGAAAAAATCTCCAGCCTATTACAAATTTCTGCTTTAAGAGATGCATCTAAAGAAGATTTAGATGAACTAATAGGAAAAATATCTGATGAAGAGTATCAAAAAGCGCTTTATATAATTAATGAAAATAATCGTGTAAAACAATTTTCAGAAGCCATTAATAAGGATGACATCGCCGCTTTAGGCGATTTATTGTATCAGTCGCATGAAGGCTTAAGTACCAAGTATAAAGTAAGTTGCGAAGAATTGGATTTTCTTGTTGACAGTGCCAAAGAGTGCCCAAATATTCTTGGTGCTCGAATGATGGGAGGAGGTTTTGGTGGTTGCACCATAAATCTGGTTAAGAAACACGAATTCAAAGTGTTTAAAAAAGACATTTCCAGAAAATTTAGAAATAAATTTAAAAAAGAGTGTTCTGTGTATAGTGTTAAGCTTTCTAAAGGAACGAAAATCGTTAAATAATAAAAGGAATGTCAATATGAAAAATAAAAATCTACAAGATTATTCTCATAAAAGATTTAATATTTTAACCGGAGAATGGGTTTTAGTCTCTCCTCACAGAGCTAAAAGACCTTGGCAAGGTCAAAACGAAGAAATTTCAAAAGAAAAAAGATCTTCTTATGATGATAATTGTTATTTATGTCCAACAAATAAAAGAATTAATGGAGAAGTAAATCCAGATTATAAAGATGTATTTGTTTTTACAAATGATTTTGCAGCGCTTCAAAAAGACTCTCCATCATTTACCGTTAATGATGGCTTATTAATAGCAAAAAGCGAAACAGGTATTTGTAAAGTAATTTGTTTTAGTCCTGATCATTCCAAAAGTTTAGCAGATATGGACGTTTCAGATATTCAAAAAGTAGTATTTACTTGGCAAAAAGAATATCGTACTATTGGTGAAAATGAAGAGATTAATTATGTACAGATTTTTGAAAACAAAGGCGCTGTTATGGGATGTAGTAATCCACATCCTCATGGACAAATTTGGAGTCAATCTTCTTTACCAAATGAAGTTTATAAAAAAGACAAACAACAACTAAAATATTATCAATTAAAAAACAGTAGTTTATTAGGAGGTTATATAAAACAAGAACAAGATTCAAATGAAAGAATTATTTTTGAAAATGCTGATTTTGTGGTATTAACTCCTTTTTGGGCAATATGGCCTTTTGAAGTAATGATTGCTCCAAAAAAACAACAAAGAAATATTGCGGAAATGACAGAAAATGAGACTTTAAATTTTGCAGAAGCAATATCTGTAATTACAAAAGCATATGATAAATTATTCAATACTTCTTTTCCATATTCAAGTGGAATACATCAAGCACCAACTGATGGTAAAGAGAACAACCATTGGCATTGGCACATGAGTTTTTATCCACCTCTATTAAGAAGTGCTACCGTTAAGAAGTTTATGGTTGGTTATGAAATGTTTGGCTCTCCACAAAGAGATATTACAGCAGAAATTGCGGCTACAAAGTTAAGAGATTTAGTACTATAACCTTTTTCTTTGATCAAAAAACAACCTAAAAAAGATGCATAAATAGTACTATTTTTGAAGGAAAATAAAAACGCATTTAAAACATGTTCTGATAAAATTAGGTGATTACAAAAGATATTTTAAAGATGTCGTTAAAAAATTTAATATCTGAGTTTCTCTCAGATTATGATTACAAACAATACCTTTTAAAAGTGATTTCCATCTCTTTTCAACAGTAGCTTAGCCTTAAATAGGAACATTTACATCTAGTTGTAGTACCCTGTTAATTGACAAAAGTTGGAGCTACTTTAATTTCAACTTTCGTTGGATATACACTGCATTAGAATAATCTTAAAGATACTATTTTTTCGATTTTTTCTTCTTCTTTGGTTGTCCAAAAGAGTTTAAAGGACCTAAGCCCCATTTTCTAATGCATGCAGTTTTATATCCAGCTCTTTGTATCAATTTACCTAATGTTTCTGGGTCTTCTGTTATAGGTGTTTGCCCGTCGGGATATCCAAGACTATTGGATCGTATGTATGCATGACCAGGATGCTTTCCAGTGAGTAATGAAGCACGACTCGGCGCACAAACTGCATTTCCGAAATAATGATCTGTAAAACGCATTCCATTTGCTGCCAGTCGGTCTAACTCAGGAGTCTGAATCATTTTCTGACCATTATACCCACCTATCCGTAGCCTAAATCGGGTGCTGTCGCATTAATTCTGTTTTTTTTTAATATACTTATGTTTGAAGTCTCAAAAATAGTTCCATTTACAAACACCATCGCTATCCTCATATCATTATACAACAAGCTGTATATTTCAAATTGAGGTTTAGTCTAAGCTACCGTGATATAGAAGAATTAATGGCTATTAGAGGTGTCAAAGTCGATCATTCTACAATCTAGAGATGGGTGTTTAAATTTTCTAAAGAAATAGAACAAAACATGAACACTCGTAAAAGGCGAGTAATGGATAGTTGGAGGTTTGATGAAACGTATATCAAAGTAGCAGGTAAAGACAGGTATTTATATCGAGCGGTAGATAAGCAAGGTAATACGGTAGATTTCTTATTGACCAAACGAAGAATGAAAGGTTCTGCTCAAAAGTTCTTAAATAAAGCGATTGGAAACAATGGGAAGCCAAGAATAATCAATATTGACAAAAGCGGTGCTAATACAGCTGGAATTAAGACTTGGAACAAAAGGAATTTAACTTCAAATAAGATAAAGATTCGGCGAGTCAAGTACCTGAACAACATTGTAGAACAAGATCATCGAAGTATAAAAAGAAGAATTGCCATAACCACAGGTTTTAAAGAATTTGAATCAGCACAAAGGACACTCGCAGGAATAGAAATCATAAATATTATTAGAAAAGGACAAATCTTGAACCCTAGAACTTCTACGTTTAAAACCTTCTGCTCTCCGGCTGCTTAATATGTATGTTTCATAAAATTACATTCTCGTCGAAATAATGCGACAGAACCATCAAGAATCCTTTTAAAAATTGTATTCGAAAACAAGTGGTTAAAGGTGATAATCTAATTTTAACAAAAGATGAATTTCAGAAAATTATAGCAGCGGTAGAATCAAAGTC
>Ga0209603_1005579_pt1 | contig 10098 bp, 10 predicted proteins | sample COGITO_mtgs_1206_FD_184812 | JGI IMG/M metagenome (GOLD analysis project Ga0209603, IMG submission 184812) | Pelagic marine microbial communities from North Sea - COGITO_mtgs_120607 (SPAdes) (version 2) | ecosystem: Environmental > Aquatic > Marine > Epipelagic ... | reverse complement strand
CAGAGGTTGATTCCTATGCGCCAAACGATTTTGGCTTGTTCAACATGTCTGGAAACGTTGCTGAATGGACATCCTCTCCTTATTATAACGAAAGTTACGAGTTCAACACTACATTCAACCCTGATGTTTACATGCCAGGAAATGAAAGAAAAGTGGTTCGTGGTGGATCGTGGAAAGATGTAGCTTACTTTCTAAAGGTTGGAAGTAGGGACTATGAATACTCCGACAGCGCACGTAGTTATATTGGCTTGCGTTTGGTACGTGACTATTTAGGATCAAACAGTAGATGATAAAATAATAAAGATGAAAAAAAAGTTTTTTATACCAGAAAAATACATTGAATTACTCTTTGGAGTCGGCGCATCGGTTGTAATTGTTGGTGCTCTACTTAAAATCACACATAAAGATTTGTTTGGACTCGTTTCGGGGAACACCATGTTAACAGTTGGTTTGATTACAGAAGCAATCATATTTTTAGTTGCTGGCCTTCGTGGGTACAGTACTACTGCTGAAGAAGAGGAAATAGCTGATAGTCCAGAAGCTGCCATCGCCGATATCTCTAAAGAAGTAGAGGTATTGAAAAATTCCTTTACTGGTGCAACAGCACAAATTCAGAACTTAACAGGTAGTCTTGAGAGTGCAAGTTTAGCGGCGACTATGATTAAAATACCTGATAATTTTCAAGTTAATGTTGACGAACTCAACAACAGATTAGCTTCCGCTAGTGTGAGTGTGTCACAAGTTCAAGATGTGTATAATTCTATTGAGAAAAGTCTAGAAGGTCAGCCCGATTCTCACAGAGATGTAGTTTCGGCTAGTGACAAGCTTGTTGTTCAACTTGAAGAAATGAATACACTTGTTAAGCAATTGAACGAAAAGTACTCCGCTATAGCGAAGGCAATGGGGAAGTAAAAGCAACCTAAAATGGCAGCAGGAAAACAAGATTCTCGTCAAAAAATGATAAACATGATGTACCTCGTGTTTATCGCAATGTTGGCGTTAAACATAAGTAAAGAGGTTTTGGGAACTCTTGGTATTTTAAATGAAGATATTGAAACTTCAATTGACTCAAAGTATCAGAAAAGCCAATCACTTTATACGAGTTTCAACCAGAACAAAGATAACCCGAGTTATAGCTATGCTACCGCATACTCTTCATCAATTAAAGAGAATGCTGACGCATACTATGATTATATCGATAACATAAAGGAATATTTACTTTCAAAGGACCCGAACAGATACAAGAAGAAAGTAGAGGCGTTAGCGGATAGTATTACAGACTATCAAACCATGGACAAGTCTCAGTACCTTGACGAGTACTTTTTTAAGGGCGATGTTCTTACCGAGAATGGTATTGATTACGTTCAACGATTCAGTGATTTTTCTTCTTTTTACAAGTCTCTCGTTGATTCGATATTGGTTGACGAGTCTAACGAAAAGACAAAACGGACTCCACACGACTTTACGCAGGTAATAGATCTTTTAGATCGAAGCTTCACATACAACGAAAAAGTTATCAATAGCGAAGGGACAGAACAAAACTATTTGAATTACAACTTTGAAGGGTTCCCCTTGATTGCTTCCTTATCAAAGTTCACAAAACTTCAGTCCGATATACGTGAGCTAGAGTTACAGATGGTTGAGGCCTTAATTGACAAGATAAAAAGTGATGGTAGTGCTGTAAACATCAACACCTCAAAAACACTATTAGATGCGCAACCTTCATACTATGTAGGGCAAAGCACGAGTGATGCCAAGATTATTGTTGGACGTATCGATGGAAATTTTGTTCCTGATTCAGTCGCCTTACAAATTGGCAATCAAAAATTAGTCAAGGGTAGAGATTTCACAATTGGCGGAGGTGCTGTGAATATCAAGAGAGTTTTTAGATTAGCAGGTGAGAAAAAAATCACAGGGAATCTCTACTTTAGAGAAGCTAATGGTAGTTTGTCCCCGATACCTGTTGAGCAAAGCTTGATCATTAACAACAAAACAGACTTCTTTGTTGAGTTGCCTAAAATGAATATTCTTTACAGAGGCCTTCCCAACGAAGTTAGAATCACTGATCCTGAAATACAGACCAACAACCTTAGGGTGAGTTCAAAAGGGGCTAAAACAAAAGCAATAGGGAACAGCACTTGGAAAGTTTATCCAAACTCCTTAAAAGATTTAGAAATCGTTATTTCTGATAATTCTAATTCAAAGGTCAGAAAAACAAAATCGTTCCGTGTGAAAAACCTTCCTGAAATGGAAAGTGCAATTCTATACAATGGTAAGTTCTTCCTTGGTTCAGATGGAATTTCTAAAAGAGGCCTTGTTCGAGGTACAGTCACGGGTTCTAAACCTGATGATTTTGATTATGACTTAACAATCAAAGTGGAGAGTTTTGATTTTCAAATTGGATCTGCTCCAACGAGGTCTGTTAAAGGGGATAAGCTTCGTAGTCTGTCTGCTATTATTGAAACCCAAAATCCAGGTCAAGTAGCTTTCTTTTCAAATATAGTTTCTACTGCCTTTTCCGAAGGGGATGGTGAACCCATCCCGAATGTAAAAGTTCGTGATTTTAGTATAAAGTTAAAATAGTTAAGATGAAGAAAACAGTTTTATTATTGATCTTTTTGCTGTTGAATTCAATCGCATTTTCTCAGTTTAACTTGTTAAACGCAAGAACACCTGATCAAGTAGGAGAAAAAACAGACAAACAGAACGCATTAGATTTTAATAAACCATTAGAATACCCTTACGTTGATGACAAAGACGTTTTATGGAGTAAGGTAGTTTATGAATACATTGATGGGTACGAGCAATTTAATTTTCCGCTATTTTACCCACTCCAAGATAGACAATATCTCTACGGTAGCGACAGAAAGTCGCTTTGGAGAATTTTAAGAGAATATATTTTTGAAAAGACCTTAAGTGAAAATGGTGTAGGTTATGGTGCTAATAGCGAAGTTAAAGACACTCTTTTAATCTATGATCAGCAATTTAGAAACTTCACAAGATTGGATGATGGAGATCGACTTCGTTCGATTAGAGAAGAATTGCCTGATGACCAAAAAAACAATCTCGTTTTGGTTGATGAAGTCGGTAAAGAGGATATCAATGGAGATGGTGCCGTTGACGACTCCGATATCGGTTATTTACCTTCTTTTCACATTATCGGTTATAACCTTAAGGGGGTTTGGTATTTTGACAAAAAATATGGCGAACTAAAATATAGATTAATTGCTATTCAACCTGTTGGCTACCAGTCTTTCGAATATTTAGATGCCGAGGAGGGTTCTCCTCTAAAAAAACCAGCTTCTTTTTTCTGGATATGGTACAAAGACATCAGAGAGCAACTTCATAAACACTATGTATTTAGTGACAAAAATAATTCCAAACGAATTACCTTTGATCAACTTCTTATATCAAGAAGATTCCACACCTATCTGTATAGAGTTGATAACATCATGGATGATAGAGAGTTAAGTGAAACACCCTATATCAATGAAAATCCATATCTACGTATTACCGAATCACAGCGTCTAAAGGAGATTATTCGAAATTTTGAGCACGATATGTGGAGCAACTAAATAAGTTGTATTCGTGTTTATTTCTTAAATTATATTTCACTTTCAATACTTTCTAGTGATTGACTACATTGTTGTTGGTCTTGGATTATCAGGGATTTCGTTCTGTCAAAAGCTAATTTCCAATCAGAAACGTTTCGTTGTTATAGATGATGGGAAAAACTCTGCCAGCCGTGTTGGCTCGGGACTATACAACCCCATAGCATTGAAAAGATCAAAGCTTACTTGGATGGGACATCAAATGATGTCTTCTATGGACAGCTACAAAAAATTAGAGGCCGATTTAGGAGTTAACATTATTCATAGCTCTTCGATACTCAAAACCCTGCTGTCCGCCACGGACGTCAACGATTGGCATGAGGCTTGCTCTCAAGTCGACAGTAAGCCCTACATGCGCCCTAAGATTATTAAAAACAAAAACAATGGCATTCACGCTCCCTTTGGCTTTGGAGTTGTTGATGGTACAGGATGGATAGACACTGCCATGTTGGTCAAAGCATACGCTTCTTACCTTGACAAACAAGAATTGTTGATGAAACATTCTTTTTCTGCTGATGATTTAGAAATCAAAGGTACTGGTGTTCGTTATGATCAAATTGAGGCACAACATATTGTTTTTACACAAGGAGTTAAAGGGCAAACAAACCCTTGGTTCTCCTATCTTCCTCTGCAAAGTACAAAGGGGGAATTATTGGTGATCGAAAGTCAGGAACTTCAGGAAGAGACTATTATTCATGGAGGAGTATTTGTTATTCCACTCGGAAATGGTAAATATCGAGTTGGATCTACATATAACTGGAAAGACCGCTCAGCAACCCCAACGGTGGAAGCAAGGGATTCACTGTTGCAAAAATTGGATTGCATACTCAAAGTCCCTTATCATGTAGTTAGTCATAGCGCAGGATTTCGCCCAACCACCCCAGATCGACGACCTTTAGTTGGCGTCCACCCAAAGCACCATTCTCTTGCGATATGCAACGGAATGGGTTCAAGAGGTGTTCTTCAAGCTCCATTTACAGCCAATTCTTTGTTTGAGTTCATTGAAAAGGGAGAGGATATAGCAGCAGAAATCGATGTAAACAGGTTTAAGCGCTACATCTTGGACAAATAATAGCGTAGAAATGGCAGAATCTCAATTTTATTTTAGATTGTAAGAACAGTTTGTGAGTGAATTAAAATAAACAGAATGTTTGTGTGTGTTACGACACACAATTAAATAACAAAACACTGACTATCAACAATATATATTTAAATCTACTGTGTTTTGGCAATTTTATTTATATAAACGTAATAAGGAAGTTATTCATTTTGATATGCCTAAAAAGAGGAACTTATCTTCGATAAGTTGCCAATAAAGTGGTGATTGTGTAAAAAAATGTGTACTTTTAGTAAAAAATAACAATCATGGCTTATTCATTTGAAAACAGTAAAGGAAAAACGTATTACTTACACACTAAAGACGTAACACTCAAAGGTGGAAGAAATCAGACAATTTATTATTTTGCCAAAGATCAGCGCGACAATGCGTGTGATTTACCAGCAGGTAAGAAAGTTGTTGAAAATGAAAGAACAGGACTACCTTTTGTAAAGTCTGTGTAAGACATACGTCTTTTTAAAAAATCAAAAACCCCGCTCATGCGGGGGTTTTTTATTAGCACTACTGTGTCAACGCTTGTATACTGTACTTGCCATTATACCTGCAATGGAGTATGTCACTACCCAAAACAAGGCATCTATTATATGTGCTGTATGAGTCATTCGAAATTCTGTTCCATACATTACTAATCCAATTCCGGCGCCAAAAAATAATCCGATAAGGACACCAAATCGTATGCCATTGGACACACTGTATTCGTCCTTACTCCAACCTTAATAGATCGTTGAAAATAGGTAGGCCATTATCACACAGCCAACAGTTACGGCCCATAATATCATCTCGTTTCCTCGGGAAACATCATTGATCATTTGATTTTCGAAGAAGTTTTTAGCAATAAACTCATAGAAAATCCAAGGGAAAAAGTATATAACAACAAAGGTTGCAAAAGTAGATATGATTCGAGATTTACTAAACATGATTATATATAATATTGATTAAACAATTCAATATAATAAATTTTTAGTTTTATATAGATTTGTAAGGGTTTGTTACATAGAAATGAGTTACTTTAAATAACGATGTTATCTTTGCTTGACTATGGGATATGATTTTCGGTTTACGCATTTTGAGCATGATCATTTGATTACTGCTTTTACAACAAGTTGGTCAGCGCCAAGCAACATTGCTTTGGTCAAGTATTGGGGTAAAAAAGAGGTGCAAATCCCTTGTAATCCCTCTGTTAGCTTTACCCTTCGAGAGTGCAGGACGCAGACAACCATTCAATTTGATTTGCAATCGTCTAAAAAAGAAGAAATCCTTTTTTCAATCCAATATGAAGGGCAACCAGCCCCTTCTTTTGCACCAAAAATCACTGAATTTTTGAAACGTATAAAACCATACGTACCTTTACTTACTCATTATCATTTGACGATAGACACTTGCAACACCTTTCCTCATAGTAGTGGTATAGCATCATCGGCATCATCAATGGCTGCTCTTGCTGCGGGTATCGTTGCTTTAGAAGAAAAACTAAACCCTTCCTTAACAAAAGAAGAACAAACAAATAAATGTTCGTTTTTAGCCCGTTTAGGTTCAGGAAGTGCAGCTCGAAGTGTGGAAGGGCCAATTATTCTTTGGGGGAACCATCCAGAAAGCCCAAATAGCTCAGACCTTTTTGGCGTAAAACTGGCGGTCTATGACAACGTTTTTGCTTCCTATCACGATACCGTTTTACTCGTTGATCAGGGGCAAAAAATAGTAAGCAGCACGGTTGGTCACAATTTGATGCACAACCATCTCTACGCAGCCACCAGATTTGAACAAGCTCGAGAAAATTATTCTCAACTGTTAAAGATTTTTTCGAAAGGTGACTTAGTTGCTTTTGTTGATTTGGTAGAGCAAGAAGCACTTAGCTTACACGCAATGATGTTAACTTCTTCACCCTCCTATCTCTTGATGCAACCCAACACCTTGCGCATCATTGAAGAGGTTAGAGCTTTTCGAAAAAAGTCAGGCCTACACCTTGCGTTCACCTTAGATGCTGGTGCGAACGTTCATTTGCTTTACCCAGATGCTGAAGCTGAAAAAACGCGAAGATTTATAGAGAACAATTTACGTCAATATTGCCAAGATAATGCATTGATTCATGATCGGGTTGGTATGGGAATAAAAAATACGTAGATTTATATCGTGAAAGGTCCGTTGTTTTACGCTAAAATTTTACTCTTCGGAGAATATGGCATTATCAAAGATGCTAAAGGACTTTCTATTCCTTACAATTTTTACAAAGGCGCGCTCAAAATCACAGACACAGACACAGAGCAAGTCCGTCATTCGAATAACAAACTGAATGAATTTGCTGATTATCTCCAAGAATTGGACGCTGATTTGGTCAAATTTAATTTGAAACAGTTTCGTACAGATTTAGCAAACGGACTTTATTTTGATAGTAGTATTCCACAAGGGTATGGCATAGGAAGCAGTGGTGCTTTGGTAGCAGCGATTTACGACCGTTATGCACATGATAAAATCACAATACTAGAAAATCTTACACGGGACAAACTGTTGTCATTAAAGAAGATTTTTGGTCAGATGGAATCCTTCTTTCATGGAAAATCCTCTGGTCTTGACCCATTGAACAGTTTTTTGAGTCTTCCTATTTTGATTCACTCTAACGATAATCTTGAGCCTACGGGGATTCCATCTCAGCCTCAAAGTGGAAATGGCGCAGTCTTTTTACTGGATAGCGGGATGATGGGAGAAACCGCTCCAATGGTCAATAAATTCATTCAAAACATGGAGTCTCCTGTTTTTCGTAAAATGATTAAAGAACAGTTTATTTCTTACTCAGATAATTGCGTTGATCATTTTTTGAGTGGAGACATCAAATCATTGTTTGGAGACTTAAGACGGCTTTCAAAGATCGTTTTGACTCATTTTAAACCGATGATCCCTAAAAAGTTCCATTCACTCTGGAAAAAAGGAATTGACACAAATGCATATTATTTAAAGCTTTGTGGATCTGGGGGTGGCGGATACATACTTGGCTTCACACAGGACATTGCCAAAGCTCAATCGGTGCTCAAAGAACACCGGTTAGAAGTCGTTTACACCTTCTAATACGTTTTTATTTTGCTTTTCAAAAACCATCTCTTTGTAAAGCTAATCAGTTTGTTGTCGCTGATAAGAGGCCAAAATCTAATGGTATTGCTGGTTGCACAACTTCTTTCCTCAGCCTTTATTTTTGCATCAGTATCGAATCCTCTAGAGATATTTTTTGACCTTAACCTTTGGATGATTATACTAGCGACTTCCGTTTCGGTAGCGGCTGGATATATACTCAATGCATTTTTCGATCAAGAGAAAGATTTGATCAACCGTCCGCATAAAACACTTCTCGAGCAAAATCTTTCAGAACGTACCAAGTTGATTAGTTACATTATTTTCAACGTTATTGCTTTACTTATCGCAAGTTATGTCTCTCAGCGTTCTGTCATTTTCTTTTGTGTTTATATTGGTAGTATGGCATTTTACTCCGCTTTTCTAAAACGATACCTATTTATGGGGAACCTTGGTTCTGCTACGTTAACTGTTTTGCCTTTTTTCGCCATCACGGTATATTATAAAAACTTTACGCTAGAGATTTTTACACTGGCAGCTTTTTTGATGTTATTACTTTCGATCAAAGAATTGATGAAAGACCTTTGTAATCTGAAAGGAGACCTCACTAATAATTATAAAACAATACCCACGGCTTTTGGTGAAAACATCACAAAATGGTTGATTACGTTGTTGATTATGTTTTGTCATGGTGTTGTTATACTTCTGTATTTCTTTTTCACTCTCAACAGTATGCTCTACTATTTCCTATTCAGTTTGATCCTTTTGCTCGTTTTCGGACTTTTTATATGGAGGTCTTCTATGAATAATCACATGGCAATGATTTTATTGGGCATTAAATTTCTCATTGTTTTAGGAATATTCTCTCTCCCTTTGTTGAGAATCCCAATGTAGTTGTCATACCTTTGCGGCATGAATAACAAAAAACAATCGAGGAAGAAGTCTGCCAGCAAAGACACAGTCCGTCTGAATAAGTACATCGCTCATGCAGGTATTTGTTCGCGTAGAGAAGCGGATATGCACATTGGTTTGGGCGTTGTTAAAGTCAATAACAAAGTGGTTACTGAACTCGGTTTTCAGGTAAAAGATGGCGATGTGGTTCATTTTGACGACAAACGAATCACGCCAGAAAAAAAGGCATATATATTGTTGAACAAGCCCAAAGGGTTTATTACCACAGCTAAAGATGAACGCGGTCGAAAAACAGTGATGGATCTTGTTGCCAAAGCCACCCCATCACGAATTGTACCTGTTGGACGCTTAGACCGCCCAACCACGGGTTTATTAATGTTTACAAATGATGGCGATTTAGCAAAGAAACTTACTCATCCATCCTCGATGGTGAAAAAGCTTTACCATGTAGTTCTTACCGCAAGTCTAAAACCGCATGATCTTGCAGAAATCAGAAGAGGTCTTACCTTGGATGATGGTCCTGTCAAAGTTGATCAAGTGAGTTGTGTGCACGGAGCGAGTAAACGTGAAATTGGTCTGGAGATTCACTCTGGAAAAAACCGAATTGTTCGCCGTATCTTCGAACACCTTGGCTATGAGGTTGTTAGTCTTGATCGGGTGATGTTTGCGGGACTTACCAAGAAAGACTTACCACGAGGCACTTGGCGTCATTTGTCTTCGCAAGAGATTGGATTTTTAAAAATGTTTTAAAAAAAACCCCCAAGTTAGTTTACTAACTCGGGGTTGTGGCACCTCCAGTAATAAAACCATTAAATATTTTACTGATTATCAGTTAGTTACAAAAGATATGGTACACATTGTGTACCACGACAAAATTCATGTGTAAAAGTTAAATTATGAAAAGTACTTATTTGGAAGAGTTAGAGAAAACTTTACCCTTGTGGTTCAGGACAAGAATTGTTACAGAAATGACAACCCATAGTGAACCCTCTAAAAAACTTTCGTAAATAAAAATATCTTTTAATCCATATAGGAGGTAAAAAATACCATAGAAATACCAAAACCAAGTGAGGTATTTATTTTTCTTTTGTTGGGGAATTTTGTCCATATCTACTCTTTGGGTGATATAGTTTATTCCAAAAACAAAAAACATTATCAAACCAAATAATAAAAAACCGAATAATATCTTGTCCATATGGTAAATTTAATGAAAAAAAGATGAATTTTAAGGTTGTGAAATTGTGTACCACACAAAAACTTTAATTACTTGATATACAACATATTAAGGAACTGGTTCGATTCCCGAAAAGGATTAAAAATCATCAAAATAAAAAGACCCTAACTAATTGAATAACAAATAGTTAAGGTCTAGTGGTACCTCCAGGAATCGAACCAGGG
>Ga0209603_1005576_pt1 | contig 10100 bp, 6 predicted proteins | sample COGITO_mtgs_1206_FD_184812 | JGI IMG/M metagenome (GOLD analysis project Ga0209603, IMG submission 184812) | Pelagic marine microbial communities from North Sea - COGITO_mtgs_120607 (SPAdes) (version 2) | ecosystem: Environmental > Aquatic > Marine > Epipelagic ... | reverse complement strand
AACACGAAGTTTAAACTGTCATCGCTCTCGGCATCGGCTTGCGCATGTGTGGCTTCTATTGTGCCGCTATTGGTAACCGTCACGCTGCCTGCCACATTTGTGAAATCCACCGTACGATTATAGGCGCGCACCGTGCCTTCATTGGTCAGGCTGACACTGCCCGAGGCCGATGCGGCATTGAGCGCGTGGAACGAGCCCGCCGATAGGCTCGACGACGTGCCACTATTGGTTATGGTGACCGTGCCGGCGCGTTCAAAGTCGACCGTGCGGCTTACCCCGGCGGAAATCGTGCCCGCATTGGTTAAACTGGCGGTGGTGGCAGAGGTGGCGATCAGCGCATGGCTGGCGGTCACGGCAATCGAGCTGCCTGATTTATTGTTAACGGTAACACTCATGGCGTCGGAGGCGCCCGTATCCGAAAACACCAAGGCGCTATCGCTGGTCGAAATCACCGAGCTAGACGTGCCATTGCCATTGTTCAAGACGATATCGCCCGAGACATTTTGCAGCGAGATAACCCGACTGCTGATACTCGACATTGTGCCATTATTGTTAATGGTAAAACTACCCGAGCTGCCATTGCCAGCAATCGCATTTCTGGTCGAGGCCGTGAAACTACCGCTATTGGTCAGCGTCAGGTCGCCGGTATAATTGGTGACATCCATTGTATCGCTGGATGACGCCGACACGGCGCCCGCGTTGACGATTTCAATATTAGCTGAATTGGACAGCACAATCGCTGATTGCGTGGGCGAGGAGACGACGCCCGTCGACGTATTGGTAAAGGTAAATTGCCCCACGCGGTCGGCGGTCAAGACACCCAGCGTGCCAGAGTTGCTGACCGATGTATTGACATCATCATCGCTGGTATTGGGCAGGCCATCGGCATTGACTGGATCGCTTTGCGTGTTCAATAAAATACTATCGATCGCCCCACCGGTGGCATTGGTGATGGTGAGATTATTGGTGTCTGTGCCATCAATATGGGCAATCTGGCCGCCCGCGCTGTTTAAAATCGTCAGCACCACATCGACGTTGGTGCCATCCACGCCACTGCCCGCTTCGGTCGAGCCAATGGTGCCTGTATTGGTTAGCTGCACGTTCGAGGTATTCGATAAATCAACATTTTCAACCGAGCCGGCATTGGACAACACTACTTCTGCGGCAGCTACCGCGCCATCTTGAAACAGAAGGTCGCCATAAATCTCACTGCCCGTGCCAATGCTCATCGTGATGCCGCTGTTGGTGCCGCCATCATCGAAGCTAATATCGCCGCCCACGTCGGCGGTGAAGTCGAGCACTAAATCACCTTCAAAAGAAAACCCGGCCATATCGCGCGAGGCGGCATCAATGCTGGTGCCCGCCACAATCGATTGGGCGGTGGCATGGGTGTCGGTGGTGCCATCTCCCGCATCGGTATCGGTGCGCGTGGCGCCAATGGCGCAGCGATTACCGATGTTGAAACTGAGGTTTTGTCCGCCCGCAACCACAAAGGCGCCATTGCTTGCGCCATCGGCATCGGCGGCCGTGCCATCAAATGGCGAAGCGAGCAAAGCGCTCGGCGTGCCAGACAGCGTCAAAGTGGTTTCGTTCAAAGCGCCGTTTAATTGCACGGAGCGCGTGTAACTATATAGGTCCACGTTGGCAAAATTAGCCCCAAAGCTGCTCGGTAGCGCTTTGCTGGTCAGCGGCAATTCAGCAAAATCAATGACGCCATTGGTGTTGGCATCATCGACGCAATAGCCGATAGAAAATTCGGTTGAGACCTGCGCGTAGCTCATCTTAGGCCCGGCACTCAAAAGGACTGCAAATGTCACCAAAGGGACAAAAACGCGCGTACTTAGTCTCACAACAACCTCAACCCATTTAGGCTATGAAACTAAGCTGATTCTAAGCAAGCCTGCTTTCGCAGGGGCCCAGGTATTTTATTTAATTGTGATAAAAATGGCGGGAGTGACGGGACTCGAACCCGCGACCTCCGGCGTGACAGGCCGGCGCTCTAACCAACTGAGCTACACCCCCTAAGGTGTGACAATCCTTACGGCGCGTCTCAAACCCTGTCAAGCCTCTAGCACGCTAGAAAACCGCTAATGTTTGCCTCGCCTAAGGGAACCAAACTGGCTGCCTCAAGGAAATGGTGGGCGGTGACGGGATCGAACCGCCGACCCTCTCGGTGTAAACGAGATGCTCTCCCAGCTGAGCTAACCGCCCCACGGTTGAAGGCTTTAACGCATAGTTCGCAAGAATGCAAAAAAAAACATCGGCTGCCCTAAAAAAAGAACAGCCGATGCTTGATAGGTAAAAAAGAAAGCCTAGTTAACGGCGTCTTTTAGCGCTTTACCAGCTTTGAATTTAGGCTGGTTCGAAGCTTTAATTTGAATCGCTTCGCCCGTACGTGGGTTGCGGCCGGTTGTTGCTTTGCGGTGCGAACCGAGAACGTACCAAAACCAACGAGACGAACTTCGCCGCCGTTGCCCAGGGCACCCGCGATATTGTCCAGCACGCTATCTACGGCTTTGGTTGCATCTACTTTCGACAGACCACTGTCGTCAGCAACTTGGCTAATCAGATCATTCTTATTCATGGCTAAATCTCCAAAAAAGTTGTTTTAAACATCCACAACTTAAGCCTATGCGCCGATTCCAGTATGCGTCAAAGAAAAATACGCAATTTTTTTGCCCGTTTCGAACAAATCGATCAATGCGTTTGCGAGACACTTCTGGCATTTTCCGCCGCCAATTTTTGACTGGCGTAATAAGCTTCCTCATCCCACTCGATAGCCGTCGGTGCTTTTTGCAGCGCGTGGTGCAAAACCTCATCCATATTTTCGACCGGAATAATCTCAAGCCCCTCTTTAATATTATCTGGAACTTCCGCGATGTCCTTCTCATTTTCCTTTGGAATCAATACTTTAGTGATACCGCCGCGCAGGGCTGCCAGAAGTTTTTCTTTCAAGCCACCAATGGGCAACACGCGCCCGCGCAGCGTTACCTCGCCGGTCATGGCAATTTCTTTGCGCACCGGAATGCCCGTCATCACCGACACAATGGCCGTGGCCATTGCCGTGCCGGCTGAAGGGCCGTCCTTTGGTGTGGCCCCTTCGGGCACATGCACGTGGATATCTTTTCTTTCGAATAAAGGCGGCTCAATGCCAAAAACAGTGGCTCTGGAGCGCACATAGGACGAAGCGGCGTTGATTGATTCTTTCATCACATCGCCCAATTTACCCGTCGTCGTCATGCGACCTTTGCCGGGCAGCATCACGCCTTCAATGGTCAACAGCTCGCCGCCGACTTCCGTCCACGCCAATCCCGTGACGACCCCGACTTGGTCTTCCGTCTCGGCCAAGCCAAAACGGAACCGTTCGACGCCCGCGAAATCAGACAGATTAGTGGCATCAATCCCCACGCTTTCGGCCTCGCCTTTGACGATTTTGGTAATCGCTTTGCGGGCCAGTGTCGCCAGCTCGCGTTTCAAGCCCCGCACGCCAGCTTCGCGCGTATAGGTCTGGACGATTTTGCGAATGGTGCTTTCTTCCAAATCAAACTCACCGACACGCAGCCCGTGCTCTTCGATGACTTGCGGCAGCAAATGCGCTTTGGCAATTTCCACTTTCTCATCTTCTGTGTAACCGGCGATACGGATAATCTCCATCCGGTCCAACAAAGGCCCTGGAATGTTCAGCGAGTTCGCCGTGGTGACAAACATCACATTGGAGAGGTCATAATCGACCTCCATGTAGTGGTCGCCAAAAGTGCTATTTTGTTCCGGATCCAAAACCTCCAACAGAGCCGACGATGGATCACCGCGATAATCGGCGCCCAATTTGTCAATCTCATCCAGCAAAATCAGCGGATTGGTGGTTTTCATTTTCTTCATCGACTGCATCACTTTACCTGGCATGGAGCCAATGTAAGTGCGGCGGTGACCGCGAATTTCGCTTTCATCGCGCACGCCGCCCAGCGACATGCGGGCAAATTCGCGCCCTGTCGCCTTGGCAATCGATTTGCCCAGCGAGGTCTTACCGACACCCGGAGGCCCGACCAGGCACAGAATAGGCCCTTTGAGCTTCTTGGAGCGCTGTTGCACCGCTAAATACTCGAGAATGCGTTCTTTCACCTTATCGAGCCCATAATGGTCGACGTTTAAAACGGTTTCCGCAAGGCCCAAATCTTTTTTAATGCGGCTCTTCTTGCCCCATGGCACGGCCAGCAACCAATCGAGATAGTTTCGCACCACCGTCGCTTCGGCCGACATGGGGCTCATATTACGCAGCTTCTTCAGCTCGGCATCGGCTTTTTCGCGCGCCTCTTTCGATAGTTTTGTGGTGGCGATGCTTTCTTCCAATTCGGCCAGCTCGTCGCCGCCATCTTCGCCCTCACCCAATTCTTTTTGAATAGCTTTCATTTGCTCATTCAAATAATACTCGCGCTGGGTTTTTTCCATCTGGCGTTTCACGCGGCCACGGATTTTCTTCTCCACTTGCAGAACGCCCACCTCGCCTTCCATATGGCCCAAAATCGCCTCGAGGCGCTTATCGACCGATAGGATTTCCAGCAAAGCCTGTTTCTCATCCAGCGAGATATTCAGATGGCCCGCAATCGTATCGGCCAGTTTCACCGGATCGTCGATTTGGCTGACGTTGGATTGCACTTCGGGTGGAATTTTGCGGTTTAACTTCACATAGCCATCGAACTGGCTGACGGCCGTGCGCATTAGCGCGCGAATTTCTTCGCCGTCTTCGCCGTCTTCCATCAGCGGCAAAGCGCTGGCTTGGAAGAAATTTTCATTGGGCAAATATTCCAGCATTTGCGCGCGCGACTGACCTTCGACCAAAACTTTGACCGTGCCATCTGGCAATTTCAGCATCTGCAAAACCGTGCCGATGGTGCCAATGCTATGCATGTCCTCGGGGGTTGGGTCATCTTGGTCGCCGTCTTTTTGGCTGACCAATAACATTTCTTTATCATCCGCCATCACATCTTCTAGGGCGCGGATCGACTTTTCGCGGCCAACAAAAAGCGGAACAATCATGCCCGGAAACACAACAATATTGCGCAACGGCAGAACGGGGAGAACTACGGGGATTTCGGTTTGCTTTTCGCTTAGGTCGCTCATATGCCTACTTTCCAATTATCAAGTTATGAAATCATTAACCGGCGATTCCGTAAGGGAGGTCAAAAATCTTCTATAGGGATGTGGGGTTCATCCACATGGTTTTCAATAGCGCGCAGCAATATTTAGGACGCGACACTTTAACCAAACGCGCGCAACCGCAGGCAAAAAAAGGCGACCACGGGCCCGAAAGAGCCCGTGTGCCTACTGGTCCCCGATGCCAACCGCTTAAGAGGCGGTTGGCGCACTCGCGGTTTCTTCGTCTTTTTCTGCGTAAATATAAAGCGGCTTGGCCGAGCCCTCGACGACCTCTTTGCTAATCACCACTTCGCGCACGCCATCTAGGCCGGGCAGCTCAAACATTGTGTCCAGCAAAATGCCTTCAATGACCGAGCGCAGACCCCGCGCGCCGGTTTTGCGCTCAATGGCTCTGCGCGCCACGGCAACCAAAGCATCGTCTTGGAAATTCAGCTCGCATTCTTCCATGCTGAACAGGCGCTGATATTGTTTCACCAGCGCATTTTTCGGCTGGCTCAAAATCGTCACCAGCGCGTTCTCGTCCAAATCTTCCAAAGTGGCCAGCACCGGCAGACGGCCGACAAACTCAGGTATCAGCCCCACTTTCAGCAAATCTTCTGGTTCCAGCTCTTGCAGCAGCTCGCCCGTATTGCGCTCTTCTGGCATATCCACTTTGGCATTAAAGCCGATGGAGGTCTCATTGCCGCGCTTCGAGATAATCCGCTCCAGCCCCGCAAAGGCCCCGCCACAGATGAACAAAATATTGGTCGTATCGACCTGCAAAAATTCTTGCTGCGGATGCTTGCGCCCGCCTTGAGGCGGCACAGAGGCAACCGTGCCTTCCATGATTTTCAGCAAAGCCTGCTGCACGCCCTCGCCCGATACATCGCGGGTGATGGACGGATTATCCGCTTTACGGCTGATTTTATCGACTTCATCAATATAAACGATACCGCGCTCGGCCCGCTCGACATTATAGTCGGCCGCTTGCAGCAGTTTCAAAATGATATTCTCCACGTCTTCGCCCACATAGCCCGCTTCGGTGAGCGTGGTGGCATCGGCCATGGTAAACGGCACATCGAGAATGCGCGCCAGCGTTTGCGCCAGCAAGGTTTTGCCGCAGCCCGTGGGGCCGACCAGCAGAATATTCGACTTGGCCAGCTCGACATCGGAATTTTTCTCAGCATGGTTCAAGCGCTTATAATGATTGTGCACCGCTACCGACAACACGCGTTTGGCGTGCGGCTGGCCGATGACGTAATCGTCGAGCACTTCCAAAATCTCGTTCGGGGTCGGCACGCCGTCTTGGGTTTTAATGGTCGACGATTTGCTTTCTTCGCGGATGATATCCATGCACAGCTCGACGCATTCATCGCAGATGAAAACCGTAGGGCCCGCAATCAGTTTGCGAACTTCGTGTTGGCTCTTGCCACAGAAAGAGCAATACAAAGTGCTTTTGCTGTCTCCGCCATCTTTTCCGCCAGAACCGTTGGTTCCTGTGGGGCTATTGCCGCTACCTACTTTACTCATGTTTTCGTCCTTATGGTCAGGCTAACTGATTGCTATCAGTGGATACCACCACGAATGCGCTACGGAATGCAATACGGGCGGCAGAAGGAGCTGCGCGAGGTTGCCCGCGCGCGCCCTTCAAAGGGTTAATCAGAACTGCCGGGGTTGTCGTCTTTCTCTTCGCTGCGCTTGTAAGAAACTTCGTCAATCAGGCCAAAATCTTTCGCTTGTTCGGCGGTCATGAAAGTGTCGCGCTCCAGAGCATCTTCGATTTTACGCAAAGTCTGCCCTGTGTGCTCCACATAGATTTTATTGAGGCGCGAGCGCATGTCCAAAATCTCTTGCGCATGGCGCTCGATATCCGAGGCTTGCCCCTGAAACCCGCCAGATGGCTGATGCACCATCACGCGCGCATTGGGCAGCGCATAGCGCATGCCTTTTTCGCCTGCAGTCAGCAATAAAGAGCCCATGGAGGCCGCTTGGCCGATGCACAAAGTAGCCACGGGGGCGCGGATATATTGCATGGTGTCATAAATCGCCATGCCGGACGTCACCACCCCGCCGGGCGAGTTGATATACATGGAAATTTCTTTTTTCGGGTTTTCCGCTTCCAGAAACAAAAGCTGCGCCGTAATCAGGCTGGCCATATGATCTTCGACACCGCCGGTGACAAAAATCACGCGTTCTTTGAGCAAACGCGAATAAATGTCATAGGCGCGCTCCCCACGGTTGGATTGCTCCACCACCATCGGGACCAGCGAATTCGTTAAGTTATCGACCAAATCGTGCATTCTTCTCTCCTATAAGCTACCCATAATGTGGGGTGCTTTGCCCCAATTTCCAAGGAGAAATCCTGCAGGAGAGACGCAAGTTGGCCAGATTACTTCTTATCTGCTGCTTTCTTAGCAGACTTTTTAGCGGCCGGCTTCTTGGCAGCTGGCTTTTTGGCAGCTGCTTTCTTCGCTGTAGCTTTTTTCGCGGCAGGTTTTTTCGCCTTTGGCTTGTCTTGGCTATCGGCACCCGGCTCGACCATCAGCTCTTCCAGAGATACTTTCTTGTCGCTGACCGTGGCCATTTCGCAAATAAAGTCGACCACTTTTTCTTCAAAAAGCGGCGCCCGAATTTGCCCCATGGCTTCTGGGTTCTGCTGGAAATACTCAAACACTTGCTGCTCTTGCCCAGGAAATTGTTGCACCCGTTGCATCAAGCCTTGGTTCAATTCTTCTTGGCTCACTTCGATGGCATTATTATTGCCCACTTCGGCCAATACCAGCCCCGTGCGCACGCGGCGAACGGCGATGTCGCGATATTCGGCGCGCAAATCATCTTCGCTTTCATCGAGGTCTTCGATGGTCTTCTCTTGGCTGGTCAGCTCTTGTTGGAACTGGCCCCAGATTTGTTCGAACTCCAGCTCGACCATGCTTGGCGGCAGATCGAAATCATGCGTATCGGCCAATTGGTCCAACAGGTCTTTTTTCAGATGGCCGCGCGACATTTGGCTATAATCCGCCCCAATTTGCTCGCGCATGGCCTCTTTCAATCTGTCTAGGCTTTCCATGCCCAAGGAGCTGGCGAATTCTTCGCTAATTTGCGCGTCTTTCGGCTCGCTCACTTCGTGCACGGTGCATTCGAATACGGCGGCTTTGCCAGCCAAATCGGCGGAGCCATAATCGGCTGGGAAATCAACCGACACGTCAATTTTATCGCCCGCTTTGGTGCCGACCAATTGCTCTTCGAAGCCGGGAATAAATTGTCCCGAGCCTAACTCGAGGTCAAAGCCTTCGCCTGCGCCGCCTTCAAAAGCTTCGCCGTCGATGCGCCCCAGAAAGTCGATTTTCACGCGGTCGCCGTTTTGCGCTTTCGCGGTTTTTTTACGGGCAACATATTCTTTGCGGCTCGAGGCCAAACGCTCTAGCGCTTCTTGCACGCGGGCGTCGTCTACTTCGACGGTTGGTTTTTCGAGTTTTAATTTCGAGAAATCGGTCAGCGTGATGGGCGGGATGATTTCATATTTTATGTCATAAACCAAATCTGCGGTGCCGGCGACGATGGCGTCGACTTCGCCGACCAGTTTAATTTCTGGCTGCATGGCGGGGCGCTCTTCGCGGTCGGTCAGCATTTTTTGGCTGCTTGTGTTGACGGTCTCTTGAATGATTTCGCCCATCAATTGTTCGCCGAAAGTTTTGCGCACATGCGCGGCTGGCACTTTACCGGGGCGGAAGCCCTTGATTTGCACTTGGCCTTTGACGGATTCGATTTTATCGTCGAGTTGTTTGGCTAAATCGGTTGCAGCGATGGCGATTTGCACTTCGCGCGCCAGGCCTTCGACGTTGATTTCTTTGATATTCATTTTATCCTCTTTCGGCGACTTTTCGCCTTTCAAATCTTAGTTGGGGGTTTTTTCAAACCCTATTTTCACCCTATTGGATGGTGCGGGCGAAGGGACTTGAACCCCCACACCTCTCGGTACTAGAACCTAAATCTAGCGCGTCTACCAATTCCGCCACGCCCGCAAAACAACATTCTGGGCGCTTCATAGCAGGAGATACGCCAGATGACTAGCCCGAAACAGCCTTTTACCCCGCCTCTTTTACAGGCCACAAGTTAAGCAAACGTGAGCGATTGGCCAAAGCGATTGCCAAACACGCCAGCCAAGCCTAGCCCGCCTCACATATGCATCAGCAAACGCTTTATGGCGTGGCGTTGGTTGTCGTTGAGGGCGCGATAATATTCGACGATGCGCCGCGTTTGCCAATCGAGCAGCAGCGCAAAATCGGGCGGCGCGGTGAGCGCTTCTTCGGGCAGCGCCAAACGCCCGGCGACATTCTATTAGATGACAAAGATATCGAGTTAGACTTCTGGATAAGCGAAAACGAGCTTGAAAAATGGAAGTACCTAAAGGGGTCAAAAAAAGAAACCAGAACAACCAAAGAAGGTTTTGAATATTTTTATACCGAAGGCCCAGTCGGATTCCCAGACTCAATGGACAAGCCGAGCAGAACGATAATAACCGGCGAAGGTGGCCGATCACCTTCCCGTTTTAAGCACGTGGTAAAGACACGCACGGGGCGCTTCAGAAGGCTGATGCCCATTGAGCTTGAGAGATTGAATATGTTCCCAGATAACCATACGAAGGAGGCTTCACCTTCAAAAAGAGCGTTCTTCATGGGCAATGCACTGGTAGTTCGAGTAGACACAAAATTAGCCAAAACTCTCCATACGTTTGAAAAGAAAAAATAAAGTAGAAATCGCCAAAAACCGCGTAGAAGCCAGCGTCGGCAACGCCATTCTGGTGAAAAAAACCGACGGCCGAACCGAAACAGATTAAGCTTGCGGCCCTAAATCTTTCACCATAAACACGCTGGTCGGGTTGGCTTCATAGTCGCCAAACGCCCCGCAATAGACAAACCCGTTCGCCTCATAAAGCTGGCGCGCCGCAACAAACCCCGCTTGCGAAC
>Ga0209603_1005571_pt1 | contig 10106 bp, 8 predicted proteins | sample COGITO_mtgs_1206_FD_184812 | JGI IMG/M metagenome (GOLD analysis project Ga0209603, IMG submission 184812) | Pelagic marine microbial communities from North Sea - COGITO_mtgs_120607 (SPAdes) (version 2) | ecosystem: Environmental > Aquatic > Marine > Epipelagic ... | reverse complement strand
TTAAGTTATGATTCTGAGAGAAAAGTTTTCATTATCGATCTTTTTACAATTTTGGATTAAAAAAAAATTATAAAATATTTTTTTATTCACTATATATATATAAATTGTCTTAAAATATAATTATGGCCGCAACATTAGCAACTCCTGGAGTTTACATAGAAGAAAAAAGTTCATTTGGATCTTCGGTAGTTCCAGTACAAACAGCAATACCCGCTTTCATTGGGTACACACAAAAAGCAAGTAGGGGGTCGAAGGATTTGACCAACGAACCTACCAAGATTTCATCATTAGGGCAATATGAAGAACTTTTTGGGGGAGCACCCCAAACTAAGTTCACCATTGAAACTTCAGAAGATTTTATTACTGGGTTCCAATTGTCATTTGTTGAAAACACTCGTTTTCTTATGCACAACGCAATGCGATTTTTCTACGCCAATGGCGGAGGAGATTGTTACATTGTTTCTGTGGGTAGTTATGATGAAACCATTGATGCAGGAAAGCTAAACGATCCAAAAGGTGGAGGTTTGGCATCATTAGAAAAACATTTGGAGCCCACATTGGTGGTTGTTCCCGATGCTATTCTTTTATCTGAAGCAGATTGTTATTCACTTCAGGCTGCAATTCTCTCTCACTGTGGATTCAAAATGAAAAATCGTTTTGCCATTTTGGATGTTTACAACGGAACTCAAGAGCGAACCTTTGATGACGAAGATGCAATCAGTAAATTTAGAGAAGGAGTTGGCTCCAATTTCCTTATGTGGGGAGCTTCTTATTATCCTTTCCTCAATACCACTTTGGTAAAGTCATCTGAAATCGATTACACCAAAATTGAAAACCTAGACGGTTTAGTTGAAGTATTGACAAAAGAAGTCGCTGATAATTTGGCTTCAGAAAGCATTACCGAAGCTAGAGCAGAGGGTATCACTACCGAGATTAATAAAATTTCAGAAGAAAATGATTCAGATGCAGTGAATTCATTGCATTCAACTCTTACTGTTATTAGTCCGAAGTTGAATATGATCATCTCAGAAATGAGTGAGATGTTGAATCTTATGCCACCCAGTTCAGCGATGGCTGGAGCCTACTCTATGGTCGATTTTACTGCCAGTGTAGCTCAGTCTCCTGCTAACATCAGCCTAGGGTCAGTGATCTCTCCTGCCGTTAATATTAATAATGATAATCAAGAAGACCTTAACTTACCTCTTAATGGTAAGGCCGTTAATGCCATCCGTAGTTTTCAAGGAAAAGGTGTTTTGGTATGGGGAGCGAGAACATTAGACGGTAACTCAAAAGACTATCGATATATCAGTGTTCGAAGAACCATGACATACCTCGAGCAAAGCATAAAATTTGCTGCAGAAGCTTTTGTTTTCTCACCTAATAATTCTACAACTTGGTCTACTCTTAGAGCCACTGTTATCAATTTTTTAAACAATCAATGGCAGTCTGGTTTATTGGCTGGTCAATCTCCTGAGGACGCATTCGAAGTGCAAATTGGACTTGGATCTACTATGACTCCCAACGACATTCTAGACGGAGTATTGAAAATGACCATTAAAGTTGCGATTACTAGACCCGCAGAATTCATTGTCATCACATTTGAACAACAGCAACAAAAATCTTAATTAAAATAAAAAAATAAAAAATTATGGCACTACCAACAGCAGGCACAGGCGCAGAACAAGATCAGTTTTGGCCACTGCCAAAGTTTTATTTCTCTGTTGATATCGGAGAAGAGTTTACGGATCTTCCCTTTCAAGAAGTTAGTGGATTAGATGTTGAAACAGAGGTGATTGAATACCGTCATGGCAATAGCCCGAGTCATTCGACCATCAAAATGCCCGGTATGATGAAATTCGGTGATATTACACTTAAGAAAGGTGTTTTTGCTACTGATAATGATTTCTATACATGGATTTCATCAATTAGTTTAAACACATTTCAGCGTTTAACTGTTACAATTCGTTTGCTTGATGAGCAAAATAATGCTAGAATGACTTGGATTTTACAAAATGCGTTCCCAAAACAAGTAACGCCAACTGATTTGAATTCCCAAGCTTCAGAAGCAGCCATCGAAACAATGGTATTAGCGCATGAAGGCATGGTTGCTCAAGCGAGTTAATAGACCATAGTTCTACAGACACTCCTAAATTAAACTTTAATAGCTAAACGGGCCTTTGTAATAGTCCCGTTTAGCTATTTTAATAATAAGATCGTCATGATTGATAAGTCCAGAGATTTAGAGTATCCTGCACTAGGTTACGTCTTTAGTGTTGCTGCAGTTAATTCTACGGGGTCTTATGAGAAAGACAAATCAAAGGGTATAACATCTGCAAGTTCTGATTCTAAAGGACCCGATGCCAATTTTCAATCGGTTAGTGGTATTAAAGCCACACGGAATTTTGATGATTATCGTCCACTGGGATTGAATAATTATAATTTTCATTTGCCCACTACCACTACCTACGACGACCTAGTTCTCGAACGTGGTGTTGTTAAAACTCACTCTGATTTTACCCTCTGGTGCAATTCTTTCATCAACCTTCATTTGCCTGGAGCTTCTTCTGATAAGAGCAGCGCTCCAGCCATTACTTTCAGCAAACTACTTTTGGTTTTTCTTTGGGATAGAGATAAAAATAAACCTTTGATGACATGGACTTTTTATGATGCCATCCCTAAATCCATAGAATATTCTGGTATCAGTGCCAAAGAGAGTAGCTATGCTGTAGAGAGGATTACCATCGCTTATTCACGTTTTGAAACCGATGCTAACCCAATAACCTAAAAAAAGTAATCATGCCAATTGAAATTAAAGAGCTTATTGTTAAAGGCATTGTTGATGGAAAATCTAACCCAAGCGATTTTGATGTCATTAAAACCGTGAAAGAGCAGATAGAAGGCTATGATTTTGGCTTATCGGAAGTTGAAAAAAAAGAAATCATCCAAGATTGTTTATCCGAGATGAAGACCCTATTGGAGCGTAAATCAAACTTTTAAAAATGAGCACCAATTCAGCTAAAATTTTTTCGATCGAAGGTTATGAGGATAAAGATTTTAAGAAAAAGATCGGTTTGTTTCAATTACAAGTTGCTCCTGATAAATTTGATATAAGTTTTGGGCAGGATTCAGGCGAAACTTCTAAAAATGCCAATGGAGATGTTTTGGTGGCAGGTTCACCAGGAAAGGAACTCCGAGATTTAAGTTTTTCTTTTCTTATTGATAATTCTGGAGTTTTTCCTCAACTCCCCTCTGGATGCAATAAGATTGGAAGTTCTATTATGCCTGCCGTTAATCTATTGAATCAAATTACCGTTTTGATTGATGATGATTCTCATACCAAACCATTTGTATGGGCTATTTGGTCTGATTTACAGATTCAAGGTAGGGTATCTAATATTTCTTATAACTATTCTTTTTTCAATGAGAATGGGGAACCGATTCGAGCTTCAGTCTCTATGCAAATTACTGAAATCGCTACTGAAAAACCCACCCAAAGGAGTCCAGATATTTCACGAATGCCCAGTGTTAAAGACGGAGATAATTTGGTGAAGTTTTGTGAGGATTTTTACGACGATAAGAACTATTACCTTAAGATTGCTGAATTGAATAACCTTAGCTCATTCAGAGCCCTGGAAACGGGCAAACGTCTTGAATTTCCACCTATAAAAAAATAATCAATGAGTGATGCTACCCCCATAGATTCTTTAAATGAAGTAGTATCCTATGCATTGATTTTCAATAAAAAACCGCTACCAGTTACTTTTGAGATTTACAGTATATCCGTTCACAAAGAAATCAATAAAATCAGTAGAGCAGTGATAAAAATACTCGGAGGTAATCCTAAATTGAATTTGTTTGAAGAAGCAGAGTCAAATCTTTTTAAACCGGGTACTGATGTTGAGATTAAGATGGGCTATAACCAACACAATTCTAGTGTTTTTCAAGGTATAGTTGAAAAAAATGGACTTTCTATTCGCGAGGGATTTCATGAGTATAAATCCAAAAGACTATTGGTAATTGAGTGTGTTGATAAGGCTATAGAAATGACCAAAACTTATACCTCCGACATCTATGAGGCAAAAAAAGACAGTGAAATTATTACAAGTCTTATCGCCAAATCGGGTTTAAAAAAAACAGTGACTGCCACCACAGTAAAACACGCTTTTCTCCCCAAATACAACATCAATGACTGGAATTTCATGCTTCAGAGGGCTAGTTCTAATGGTCTTATTGTCATTAATTCGGACAACGCCATTACCGTCAAAAAACCCTTGGGCACAGGAAGTCCAACCCTAACGGTAAAACACGGAGATGGTTTATTGGATTTCGAAGGCAAAATAGACGGAGGGGATCAGTTGAATGCACTTCAGCTGAGCGGTTATGACCCTTTCCAAAAAAAGTCCCTGAAGTCAAATGCTTCCGAACCCAAACTCACTCCGCAAGGAGACCTAAAGGGTAAAAACATGGCATTGAATTCAAGCCCGTCAAAATCAGAGTTGATTGTTCCCCAACCCCTTGATACAGCCGAATTGGCAGAGATTTCTAATGCATTATTGACCAATAGTCGTCTGAAAAGTGTGCATGGAATGGCAAAAGTAAAAGGAATAAAAACTGGAAATATTGACAGTTTGATAAAACTCACAGGGTTTGGTTCCCGACTAGATGGAAGCTGTTATGTGACCAGTATCCAGCATGAATTATATCGAGGAGACTTCTTTACGACTTTCGGTTTTGGACTCAAGGCCAACATGAGTGAACAGAACAAGGGGATTGATCTCTCAAAACTTGTCCCACCCATTAATGGACTTCATATAGGTGAAGTGAAAAAAATTGACAAGGATCCCGATAATGAATATCGAATAAAAGTTCTTATTCCTGCTTTAAAAGCGGCTGGAGATGGACTTTGGGCAAGATTAACTCACTTTTATACCAGTCCTGGCGCAGGCTCTTTTTTTATTCCAGAGGTCAAATCTCAAGTTGTAGTTTCCTTTATCAATAATGACCCCAGACATCCAATTATTTTGGGAGGCTTGTACACCAAAACAACCAAACCCTATACTGAAATCAAAGCTAAAAATGAAAATAAAGCTTTTGTGAGCAGAGAGAAATTGACCCTTGAATTCGATGATAAAGACAAGGATATAATCATCAAAACCAGTGACAAAAATAAAATCACGATTAGTGAGAAAAAGAAAGGGATTACGATTGAAGATCAAAATGGAAATGAAATCAAAACCTCCAAAAGCGGAATATCAATCTCTAGTAAAAAACAAATTAAAATATCCTCAAAGGCCGATGTAAGTATCAGCGGTTTAAAAGGGGTTACTATCAGTGGTAAGTCAGGAAAGGGGCTGTCTTTTGACGGAAGTAAGGTGAATGTTAAATCTAAAGCTAAAGTCAGTGTCAAAGGCAGTGGAGTTGACCTCAATGGTTCAGGTGCCATTAATATAAAAGGAGGAAGTGTAAATATTAATTAAGAGGCTATGGATGAACAAGAAAAATCATTTTTAGGAGTTGGTTGGGCTTTTCCACCCACTTTTAACAAGAGCAGAGCAGATGTTGAGATGGTTACAGAAAGTCAGGACATCAAGGAGAGTCTAGAGATTTATTTCGCTACTCGTTTTGGAGAACGTGTGATGAGAAGTGAATATGGTTGTATCATACACGATTTGGCATTTAAATCTTCCAACACCAATTCATTGAAATCTGTGGAGATCAGCCTTGAAAAAACCATTCGTGAGTTTGAACCAAGAATCATCGTACATGGAGTAAAGTCAGAGCGTACGAATATCGATGATGGAATCATCAATTTCATTGTGGATTATGAAATTCAAACCACAAATGTAAGGGAAAACATTGTCTTTCCTTATTATATAAATGAAGGTACTAATATCAAATAGAAATTCTTGGAGGACAAGTTTACCCATTTTCTGAACCCAGACAACTTCAAAATTGACGATCGCAATTTAGAAGATCTCATTTTGTTTGTCCAAAACCTTTCAAAGCATTATCAATATTTTGATTTGAAGAACAAAAAGGGGGGGGATTGGTTTGACCTTTTTGCTTCTGACGAGTCATTCCTATTGGCAGATATTTCCAAATTTGAAATCCGGAAATACGATGCCTTGAGATTGAGTCTCACTCAAAGTTTTGATGAGTTGTCCTCTGAAAAAGAGAAAAAAGAAATATTCCAATCTTTTTTCGAATTGTTATTTACCTACTTTAAAATCATTAATGATTGGTATGCTTCTGCCACAAGAAATAATCTTTCACGCGAAAGCTCTGAAATTGAGTTGGCGATTGAACAAACCATTCAAAAAAAAATAAAACCTTTCTTTGAGGAATTTGCTGCCTATGCCTTGTATATCGAAAAGGAAAATGAAGAAAAATTAAAACTCAAAATATCCTTTGAGGATTTTAAAACCATTTGGAAATTAAAAGATATAAGTCCCAAAAACATTTTCCAAAAAATAGACAGTACACAACCCAAACTCAGCAGTGGTTTGAAAAAGTTGATTTTACTGTATACTCCAGTCTATGAGTCCCTTTTGAGCCTTCAATTTAGAGCTTCAAAACTTTTCAAAGTGTCCATTGATGAAAATTCAAATCACAAGGCCCATATCGGTTTATTGATTGCTTTTTTTAAGCTTTATGAACACGCTCAAAATGACTTGAATACCTTGTCAAAGAAACATCTTGATTTCTATTACAGAAATATTCTTAGACAGCAAGCCCACGGGGTAGTGGCCAAACAGATGTTAGTTCATTTCCAAATTGATGAAAATATTGATTTCCTTCCCATCGATCAAGGGAAATTGATTGTCGCAGGGCAAAATGAAGACGGGTCAGAAATCACTTATCAGACCGAGGAGGAAATCATTCTTAACAATGCTTCCGTCTCCGAGCTTAAAACGCTTTTTTTGAGTCGAAACAACTATTATGAATATAACTCACGTCACAAATTGGTCTCTGGAATTTTTTCAAAAACCCACTGTCACGATGCCGATGCCGTTGTTGAATTTAATGAAAATGGGGATGTCTTTTCTACTTTGGGTGAAGACCAAATTCTGATCACAGATCAAGAAAAAACCATGGACAACGCTAGAGTGGGTTTTGCTGTTGCCTCCCCTTCACTTGTATTGGGTAAAAGCAACCGAGAAATTTTATTCAATTTCTCCTTTACTACGGATTCTATCAAATATTTGTCCAATCTGATTATTGACATTGCCAACAGTAAAGGCGTAACAGAAGAAGAGGTTTTTTTCGAAGTTTTTCGAGATCTCTTCACCATCACCTACACCAATGTGGAGGGGTGGATTGAGATCACTGACTATGATATTGATTACCCATCCGATTGGACACTCAATACCATTGGAATTCGCATGCATCTGCCCAAGCAATCCCCTTCGGTTGACAATTATCAGGAGGCGATTCACCAATTGAATCTCAGTGCCACCCAACCGGTTTTTCAATTTTTGATCAACTCCAACGAGTTCTATTATCCCTACTCCTTTTTGAGTGGTATGCAAATCACAAAAATCGATATTGAAGTCAAAGTAAAAGAGTTGAAGAACATCAAAGTGATTACCAATCAAGGAGATGTTGATGCCAATGCAGAATTTGATATGTTGGGCGTTAATCCTTTGGTGGGGGCTTCAATAATGATTGGGAACCATGAATTATTTTGTAAAAGAATACATCAACTCTCTATGGGATGGAGTTATACCAATCTCCCTTCCGATTTTGAGAGTATAGAAGAATATTATAAAACTTATAATCGGGAGATTCAGGACGACAGCTTTAAACTTAAGCTCACTGCCCTTTCGGATTATTCATTTTCTCGCTCTGGCACAAAAGATATCGAGATCGATATGTTTGAATCTGATGAAGAAGGACGAACACTCGCAAACCGTTTTATTGCGGAAATTGATGTAGCGGCATTCAATTTGAAGCCTAATTTTGATCTCCGTGAAGAGGACATGCTCAATTATTCAAATGATGACGAAACGGGTTACATCAAAATGGAGCTTACCGAACCACAAATAGGCTTTGGCTCCTCTGCATTTGCTAGTATTTATAATGATTCAGTTAGCCAAGCAACTCAAAATCCACCCAAGAGAGAAGCGGTTTCGATAAGCCCGCCCAACGAGCCTTATTCTCCAATGATTGAAAATTTATCTATAAATTATGAATCGGAATCCTCTTTGTATTTTAATGAATCTAATGTTTCGGAAAATGATAATGATCAAGACAATAGATTTTATTTAATCTCTCCTTTCGGTGTAGAACAGACTTTTTCAAAGCATGGGATTTCGAGTAATCATCTAATTCACCATTTTAATTACGAAGGGGAATTTATTATTGGACTTGAAAAAATTCAGGCACCACAAACGCTGAACTTTCTCATTGAAATTAAAAAAAGCGGAAATGAAAACTATGCCTTTACCCAAAATTTGGAGTGGTTGTACTCCAAGAATAATGGATGGAAAGAATTGAGTCCCAATGATATTATTTATGACGAAACCATCAATCTGACAAAAACGGGAGTGATTTCCATATCGATACCCGCCGATATTTCTAATGACTCCAGTCTTTTTAATAATGATAAATTTTACATTAAAGCCTGTTCCAAATCCCAAGCCGATCAATTCAGTTTGATTAAGGCCGTTTATACCAATGGAGTAAGAGCTGTGGAGTGTTTCGGTGAAGAGGAATTGGAAAAAACAAACCATTTACCTCCCAATAGTGCAGAAAGTTTTAAGCCCATTATACCCGGGGTGATCAATATTGCTCAGCCCATGACGACTTTTGGAGGAAAAGACAGAGAAAATGCTTTAGAGTTTTACAAACGGATCAGTCAAACGCTTCGTCATAAAAATCGTCCTGTAAACAGAAGCGACATTGAAAATTACACCCTACAACAATTCAATTGGCTTTCCTATGTAAAATGCTATTCTAAAGAAACCTCTAGTGATGAATCCAACAACAACAATATTGAATTGTTGTGTCTCAAAAAGATTGATCCAACCCAAAATATTGATGAGATAAAACTGAGTACTGCAGATAAAATTATTGTAGAATCCTATTTGGAAAAAATAATTTCACCCTTTGCAAAAATTGAGGTCATAAGCCCTCAGTTCGAGGATATTTGGATTAAATGTAAAATCAAGTTTAGAGACATATCGGGCGGAAAGGGGATTGCCAGATTAAATAAAGAATTTTTCAATTATCTCTGTCCATGGGCACATTCAGATCAAGAGAGAATTGTTTTAGGACAGAAGATAAAAAAGAGTGAAATTATAAAATTTGTCAAATCTCGATCCTACATTTCTTTTGTTACTGGTATTTCAATCATTCACATCAAAACCTTGAGTGATGGATCCAAAATATTTTGTGATACTGCCAACAAGGATGAGAATACGGAGTTCATTGAGACAGGAACTGTACGTTCTTTATTGGTTCCCCGAAAAAACAAGATCGAACAATTGGATCAAGAAATATATTCCGAACCAGAAACCACCGATTACTACGAATTGGGAATTGGTGAGAATTTTATTATTTCTTCTGACAGTGAGGAAAGTCAGTTTTTGAAAGCTCCAAAAAATGACCAAAACAAGAAAAATAAATCCAACCCCTTCATATTCAATATCAAATTTTAACAGATTATGGCTTTAATCAATAGACAAACGTTAAAAAATTATTTTAAAAAAGGAGGTTTTGCAACGGAGAAACACTTTGTAGATCTTATCGATTCCTCTTTAAATGTAGTTGATGATGGAATTTCTATTCAAAGAGAACACGGTCTGAAGATCAGTCCGATTGGTTTCTCAACCAAATTAATTTCCTTCTTTAAAAAGTCCACACAAAAATCCCCCGAGTTTTCTTTTGAACTGGATCAGGCTAATGCCCCTGGATTATCAATTCAGGGCGAAAATGACAAAAGCGTTGTTAAGGTCAAGAAAGAAGGTTTGGTGGGCATCAACACTTTCGATCCCAAATACGATTTTGATGTCAACGGAACGGTAGGAATGAAATCTAGAGTGGGAACCCACGCCATAGGAAGTGTTCCTGGAGACGGAAATTGGCACAGTATTCTTTCCAATTTA
>Ga0209603_1005569_pt1 | contig 10108 bp, 15 predicted proteins | sample COGITO_mtgs_1206_FD_184812 | JGI IMG/M metagenome (GOLD analysis project Ga0209603, IMG submission 184812) | Pelagic marine microbial communities from North Sea - COGITO_mtgs_120607 (SPAdes) (version 2) | ecosystem: Environmental > Aquatic > Marine > Epipelagic ... | reverse complement strand
AGGAGGTACAGGGGGGGTGGGTACGTATATATGTAAATCATCTACATTTCTAACCAAAAACTGTATTAACCAGTTGGGCTTTATAAAGCTTTAAAACTTTTAAAACTTCATAAGCTTTTATATACTTTACAACACAGAATAACCCCTAGTATTTCATAGTTGTTAGTGTTAGTTTGAGGGATAATAAAGAAGGACTAGGGTGGGTAATCAGTATGACTAGGGTGGGGCTATATTAGGTATTTAAAACGGGGGACATTTTCAATTATATTATACACATACTTTTCAATTTTGTCAAGTACTTTCTTCAAATACTTTAAATTACCTTAAAAGACTTGACAAACTTGTAAAGATAGTATATAATAATACCATGAGTTACTTGCCAGAGAAGAAGAGAAACCTAACTGAGAAACAAGAAGCATTCTTGAATAACTTAGTAGAAACTGGTGGGGATTTCAAAAAGTCAGCCGAACTTGCAGGGTATTCAGGCAATCACTATCAAATATTAAAATCACTTAAAAACGAAGTAGTGGATTTAGCCAGTGACGTACTTGCAAGGGAAGCTCCTACTGCAGCATTCAAGCTTATAGAGGTTATGAAATCTGATAAGCCTGTTCCTCAAGCTAACAACAAGCTACAAGCTGCACAGACGATACTAGATAGGGCTGGTGTTGTTAAGACCGATAAGGTCGATATTAATCATAACGTTAGTGGTGGTATCTTTATACTACCAGAAAAACATACGATTGATATAGAAGCAGAAGATGTTAGCTATGAATAAGCTTTGGATAACTGAATATATAGATGCTCATGAAGGAATTGCAATAGGTCCTTACATTAAAGCAGATACAATTGCCCAAGCAAGTAGAATAGCTATACAGTATGGGTTGTTAGTTCTAGGAGAGATTAAAGAGCTGCAACATGAAGAACAAGAAATAAAAAAGATAGTACACTAATAGTCCGGAGGACTAGAATGCCAAAAGAAAAAGATAGTAGATTAAAACGAGCAGGAGTCTCAGGGTTTAACAAACCTAAAAGAACGCCTAGTCATCCTAAGAAGTCACACGTTGTTGTAGCTAAAGTAGGAGACACTATAAAAACTATTAGGTTTGGTGAACAAGGTGCTAAGACAGCAGGTAAACCTAAAGCAGGTGAATCAGCTAGAATGAAAGCAAAGAGAAAGTCTTTTAAAGCGAGACACGGTAAGAACATTAAGAAAGGTAAACTATCAGCAGCTTATTGGGCTGACAGAGAGAAATGGTAAAATGCCACAGTTAGGAAGCGATGAAAAACCTGTCTTAATGACAAATAAAAAAAACAAAGGCAGACTTTACGGTCCTTCGTGGCACGGAGGTAAAGGAGCTGCACCCAGAGTAAACGTACACTCTAAACAATACAGAGATAACTGGGATGCAATATTTGGAAAGTCTAAAGGAGATAAAGATGCCGATGAAGAAAAAAGTTAAGTCAACCGTGAATAAAGCCGGTAACTATACGAAACCGACTATGCGTAAGAGACTTTTCGAGAAGATTAAACGTGGTACCAAAGGTGGTAAAGCCGGTCAATGGTCTGCTCGAAAAGCCCAGCTCCTTGCAAAAGAGTATAAATCCAAAGGGGGAGGATATAAATAATATGAAAAGGATAAAAGAATTTATGATAGAAGCAATGAACAAACTAAACAAAGCATACGCTAAGTTATTTAAGAAATGTTTAGTATTAAAAGAATCAAAAAAGAAATCAAATGTCACTAAAAGAAAGTCAAAGAAGTCTTAGAGCTTGGACCAAACAAGACTGGGGTACTAAGAGTGGTAAAAAGTCATCAGAGACTGGAGAAAGATATCTCCCGAAAAAAGCAATTGCATCACTTTCGGATTCGGAGTATGCGTCTACAACGAGAGCTAAAAGAAAAGGAACAAAAGCTGGAAAGCAACACGTAGCTCAACCTGACAAGATTAAAAGAAAGACAAGACAATATAGAAAAGTATGAAAGAAGGATACATAAAAAGAGCTACCTCTACGATACCGTTTGGTTATGAGTTATCTGAAGAGTCTAGTTCTTTTCTTAAACCAATTGAAACAGAGTTAGAAGCTTTGCAGATTGCAGAGAACATGGTAGTCAACGAAGAGATATCGTTACAGGCTGCATGTGATTGGTTAGAATATAAAACGGACAGACGTATGTCTGCTCCGGGACTTAAAAAACACGTAGATAAAAAGTATGGATTACGAAGCGAAAGATTGGGAACTGAACCCTCATCTTTACTTGCAAGATAACGAAGGTAATTTTGTAAAGAACAAAGATGGTACGCCTCGTAAGAAAGGTGGTAGACCTCCTAAAGATGCACAAGATGCAGCACGTAGGACTATTACTCGTAAACAAAAGAACATCAGAAAACTTGAAGAGAAGCTAAACAACGCTAAGAAATCATTCAAGAAACAAAAGACAACACTTGAAAAGCTGGACAATACTAAAGAAGGTATTGTTACAGAAAGTGATTTAGACACATTACCCAAAGCTGTAAAAGAAGTACTTGATAATCATCATGTATTCTTCCACGCTAACGAAGGTCCACAGACAGACTTCCTTGCTGCTGGTGAGAAAGATGTATTATACGGTGGAGCTGCTGGTGGTGGTAAATCATATGCCATGATTGTTGACCCATTAAGATACGCACATAAAAAAGACCACAGAGCATTAATACTAAGACGTTCTATGCCAGAACTTCGTGAGATGATTGATAAGTCTCGTGAACTATATCCACAAGCGTTTCCCGGTGCTAAGTTCAGAGAGGTTGAAAAGCTTTGGAACTTTCCAAGCGGTGCAAAGGTAGAGTTTGGATTTTTGGAACGAGATGCAGACGTATACCGTTATCAAGGACAAGCATATAGCTGGATAGGGTTTGATGAGATAACCCATCTACCTACAGAGTTCAGTTGGAACTATCTTGCTTCACGTCTTAGAACAACTGACCCAGAAATACAAACTTACTTACGTTGTACTGCTAACCCCGGCGGTGTTGGTTCTCATTGGGTAAAGAAAAGATACATAGAACCTAACGAATCAAATAAATCATTTAAAGGTGCAGATGGATTAACACGAAAGTTTATTCCTGCTAAGTTAGCTGATAATCCTTATCTTGCAGAAGATGGTGTATACGAACAAATGCTTAAGTCTTTACCACCTATACAACGTAGACAACTTTTAGAAGGTAACTGGGATGTGGCTGAAGGAGCTGCATTTGTTGAGTTTAGTCCTGAACATCATATTATTACACCATTTGAGCTACCTATACATTGGGAAAGAGTTAAAGCAGTTGACTATGGATATGCTGCAGAATCATGTTGTTTATGGGGTATTATGGATATAAATGACAATACTTTAATAATTTATAGAGAATTATACCGAAAAGGCTTGACAGGAGAAGAATTAGGTGCTATAATAACTGATATGGAGATGGAAGACCCTTTCTCAGTGAACGGGGTCTTGGATACTGCAGCATGGGCAAGAACAGGTACAACTGGTCCAACTGTAGGAGAAAGTTTAATTAGAGCTGGTCATAAGTTAAGACGAGCTGATAAAAATAGAATACAAGGTAAGATACAAATACACGAGTATTTAAAGGTTAGAGAAAACGGTAGACCTAAGTTACAGATATTTAATACATGTCCTAACTTAATAAGAGAGTTACAGTCTATACCGTTATCTAAGATTAACCCTGAAGACGTAGACACAAAAGCTTCAGACCACGCATATGATGCATTACGTTATATGATAATGAGCAGACCAAGAATGGAAAGCCCGTTAGAACGTATAAGAGGTTTAAAACGTGAAATGTATAGACCAGTAGATTCTACATTTGGATATTAAAGAGTTATGGCAGAAAACGAAAATACATTCTTAAGAGCTGATAATATCTATGAAGAAGTAGAAGGTGAATCTGGAAAAACATTAAACCTTTTAGAAAGTCAACAACAGAATCTTATAGGAATAATTAAAAGTAGATATACTCAAGCTGAAGAAGGTAGAGACTCTGATGAAAGAAGATGGTTAAGAGCTTATGAAAACTATAGAGGTTTATATAGTAATTCAGTTAAGTTTAGAGAATCTGAAAAATCTAGAATCTTTGTAAAAGTTACTAAGACTAAAGTACTTGCAGCATTTGGACAACTTGTTGATGTTATCTTTGGTACAGGTAAGTTCCCTATAGGAATATCTGAAACTAAAATACCTGAAGGTGAAACAAACTTTGCACATCTTGATACCGCTAACCCTCTTCCCGGATTAGAAACCTCAGAAGCAGAAGTACCAGATGACATTGGAAATAGAATAGACAATCCATATGATGTTGGTTATGAAGGAGACGGTAAAACTTTAAAGCCCGGTGCTAGTTTTTATAACGGTATCTTTGAAGACACAATTGAAGACCAAGCTAAAGAAGCTGGTATTCTTACAGACGGTGTAAGTCCTAACCCACAAGCAATAGAAGTATCTCCTGCACAAAGAGCTGCAAGAAGAATGGAGAAACTTATCCATGACCAGATTGAAGAATCAAATGGTAACTCAGAATTAAGAAATGCTCTTTTAGAATCTGCCCTACTTGGTACGGGGATTGTAAAAGGACCATTTAACTTTAATAAAAAACTTCATAAGTGGGAAACAGATGAAGAAGGTAATAGAAATTATAACCCATTAGAAGTTAGAGTACCTAGAATTGAGTTTGTTAGTTGTTGGGATTTTTACCCAGACCCTTCAGCAACTAATATGGATGAATGTGAATATATAATACACAGACACAAAATGAACAGAAGTCAATTAAGACAGTTAAGAAACATGCCTTACTTTGACGAAGATGCGATTAGGAATTGTATTAAGTTAGGACCTAATTACGTAGAAAAAGATTTTGAATCTGCTTTAAAAGACGATGCAAGAGTTGAAGACGAATACCATAATAACTTTGAAGTTCTTGAATACTGGGGAATTATGGATGCAGAGTATGCTAGAGAAGTAGGTATTGAACTAGATGATTCTATAGATGATTTAGATGAAGTACAAGTAAATGTATGGATATGTGGAGACCAACTTTTAAGAGCTGTAGTAAATCCATTCACTCCATACAGAATACCGTATAACGCTTTTCCATATGAAAGAAACCCATATAACTTCTTTGGTATTGGTGTAGCAGAAAACATGGATGATTCACAACAGATTATGAACGGTCATGCGAGAATGGCTGTAGATAACTTAGCAATGGCTGGGTCATTAGTTTTTGATGTAGATGAGTCTGCTTTAGTTGGTGGACAATCGATGGAAATATATCCGGGTAAGATATTTAGAAGACAAGCTGGAATGCCGGGACAAGCTATACATGGTTTAAAGTTCCCTAATACAGCACCAGAGAACATGATGATGTTTGATAAGTTTAGACAACTTGCAGACGAACAAACAGGTATACCTAGTTATTCACACGGACAAACAGGTGTTCAAAGTATGACAAGGACTGCTTCAGGCATGTCTATGTTACTTGGAGCATCAAGTTTAAATATTAAAACAGTCATTAAAAATCTTGATGATTTTTTATTAAAACCACTTGGAGAATCTTATTTCCAGTGGAACATGCAATTTTTAGAAGGTGAGTTGGATGTTAAAGGTGATTTAGAAGTTAAAGCTACTGGAACAAATAGCTTGATGCAAAAAGAAGTACGTAGTCAAAGACTGACTATGTTCTTACAAACTGCACAAAGTCCTGCTATTGCTCCATTTGTTAAAATTTCTAAACTCGTAAGTGAACTTGCCTACAGCTTAGATTTAGACCCTGATGAAATACTCAATGACCCTGAAGAAGCTGCTATCATGGCACAAATAATAGGAATGCAAAATGCTGGACAAACAACTGGCGATGAGACTCAAGCCCTTAATAACGAACAGGGAGCTATGGGAAACCTTCAAGGAACACCTGAACAACCTCAAGAACTTGGAGCTACAGGCACTGGTGGTGGCAACATCGGAATCGGAAATGTTCCGGTTGCAGGGGAAAGTGAGTTCTCTGGTCAGACTGGAGCAGCTGGACCAGTTGGTTAAAGAAGCAATAACACGAAAGGAAGGAGAGTAATATGTTAGATTTATTAGATACAATATTAAAAATAGTTGGAGTAGTTCCATGGATAGTTTCAATCTGTTCATTAATTGCTTCATTGACACCTACTCCTGCTGACGATAAGTTAGTTGGTAAAGCTTACAAAATTATCGATTGGTTTGCTTTAAATATTGGAAAAGCAAAGGAGAAATAAATGTTATTAGAAGATGATAACAAAGTAAGAATTAAATACAAAGATGGAGCTGAAGTAAAACTTCCTAATAAAGGATTAGAAGCTTTAAAGAAATCAGCTCCCGAAGTAGTAGCCAGAATGGGTTATGAAGAAGGTGGAGAAATAGATAATCAAATGTTAATGGTTATGACACCACCACAAGAATCTAAAATGGAATCTGAGATGCCTATGGAATCTGACGATAACATGGAAGATAACTACACAAGATTTATAATGGAAGAAGCATTAAGTGAAGATGAAGAAGATATGCTAACTTCCAAACTAGAACAAGATGAACAACTATCTATGTTATTTGATAAGATAATAGATGTTGCTCAAGAATTTGCTGGGTCTGGTCCTGTTGAAGGTCCGGGTTCGGGAGTCTCTGACAGCATACCCGCAAGGTTATCTGACGGAGAATTTGTCTTTACTGCAAAAGCTGTAGAAGAAATCGGAGCTGACAATTTAATGTCAATGATGAAAGACGCTGAAGCTAGTGCGGAAGAAAGACAAAAAGCTCAATACGGTGGACTTATAATGGATGACCAACCTGAAAAGATTGTTCAAACAGAAACTCGTATTATGAAACCTTCAGATAGTTCTTCTCCTGCTTTAGGGTTGGCAGAAGATAATCTGATACAGGAAGAAGTAACACGAAATATGTTAGACCCTAGAGTACCACACGTAAGAAGCTAAAATAGGAGGTAGGGCTACCTTATGTCATAAGCACCCTATCATTTTAATAACCGAAAGGCTACCTTTAAAAAATAAAAGCCCTGCACAGTCGACATACGCAGCTACCTTTTAAACGAAGCCCTGAGTAGGAGGAAATAGAATATGACTACTAATGTACAGAAGGAAAATGCCAATCCTTACAATCAAAATAAATCATGGCATAAAGATATAGAAGATAAGCAATTTGAAAGTTCTCAAGGAATGTTTTTTAAAGAACAACCTAAAGAACCTACAGATACAAACGTAGAGCAAACTGTAGAAAAGGAAGCAGTTGAGGAAAGTCCTAAAGACCAACCTTACAAAAAACCAGACTACAAAAAACGATACGATGACTTAAAAAAACATTATGATTCTAAACTTAATGAGTTTAAATCTAGAGAACAAGAGTTAATAGACGAAGCTACTAAAAATAGAACTGAGTATAAAGCTCCTAAATCTCCAGAAGAACTAGAAGAGTTTAAAAATAATTATCCTGATGTTTACGAAGTTGTAGAAACTGTATCTCATCTTCAAGCTTCAGAGAAATCTAAAGTTTTAGAAGAAAGATTAGAATCTTTACAACAACGTGAAAAAGAGCTTATTAGAAAAGATGCTGAAAAGCGATTGATGGAAAAACATCCTGATTTTGAAGATATTAAAAACAGTGATGATTTTCATGATTGGGCAAAGTCTCAGCCAAACTCAATTCAAGATTGGGTTTATAAAAATACTGATGATGCTGACCTAGCTTCAAGAGCTTTAGATTTATTTAAAAGAGATATTGGATTAGATACTGTACCTAAGAAGTCAAGTTCTAAAAAATCCAAACAATCTGCTGCTGATATGGTTTCAACCAAAACGACAAGTGTTGAGCCTAGGCAAGAGAAAGTTTGGACTACTAAGGAGATTTCTGCCATGAGCATGGACGAGTTTGATAAACACGAAAGTGAAATCAGCAAAGCTATGTTTGAAGGCAGAGTTCAAAAATAAATAATATATTTTATTAGGAGAAAATAAAATGGCGTTTAACCAATCAGACGAAAACTTTGCACAAAGTTCCGGTTCTAACTTTGCCAATAACAATTTCTTACCTGAAATTTATTCTAAGAAGGTCTTAAACTTTTTTAGGAAAGCCTCTGTTGTCGAAGCAATTACAAATACAGACTACGCAGGTGAAATAGCAGGGTACGGAGATACTGTTAAAATTATAAACGAACCAAAAATTACTGTATACCAATATGAGAGAGGAGCAGATGTTAATACAACAACTTTAACAGATGCTGAAACTACTCTTATTGTAGATACAGCTAACGCTTTTAAATTCATCGTAGATGATATTGAAAGTCAAATGTCACATGTAAACTTTAAAGAAGTAGCAAGTTCATCTGCTGCTTATGCTTTAAGAGATGCATTTGATGCGGGTGTTATAGCTAAAATGTTTGCAGGATGTTCGCAGGACTTAGGTTCTGCTTTCAATAATGCAGACCACATTATCGGAGCAGACGCTGCTGCCGGTTCAGCAGGTGTTGCTGAAACAACTGCTTCTGTCGACCTATTAGGTTCAGACGGTGGTGGTGTTGATGCTTTAGACCTTATGGCTAGAATGGCTAGATTACTTGATGACCAAGATATCCCTGAAGAAGGAAGATATTTTGTAGCTCCTCCATCTTTTTATGAGGAACTATCGCAGTCAGGTTCTAAGCTATTATCAGTAGACTTTAATGCTGGACAAGGTTCAATTAGAAATGGACTTGTTTCAACAGGTAAGTTAAGAGGTTTCAACATGTATAAATCAAATAATGTTGCAACTCCTACAACTGCTACTGGTAAAGTTTTAGCTGGACATATGTCTGCAGCTTCAACAGCTCAAACAATCACATCAACTGAAGTAATTAGAGACCCTAGTTCATTCGGTGACATTGTTAGAGGATTGCACGTTTACGGAGCAAAAGTAATTAGACCTGAAGCGTTAGTTTCAGCTTTCTACACAGTAGATTAATTACGTTTTTATAGGGGAGTCTTCGGACTCCTCTTCTTTACATAGAGGAAAATAAATGAAATACAAAAAAGATAAAAAGAAAAAAGGTTATATGAAGGGCGGTAAAGTAAGACAAGCTTATAACAAAGGCGGTTATGCTTCTATATACGATATGGAATCAGATTGTAAAAGTAAAGCTGGTTATAATACTATGAAAATAACTGGCGAAAAGTAGTGAAAGTTAAAGCACCAAAAGGACACCATTGGATGAAACAAAAAAATGGTACTTATAAATTAATGAAACACACAGGTAAGTTTGTAAAACATAAAGGTGCTAGTTTAGAAGCAAACTTTCCAATTCAAAAGGTTCATAAAAAATAATGGCTACAACATATTTAGATATAACAAATGAAGTACTAAGAGAACTCAACGAAGTTCCACTTACTACCTCTACTTTTGGAGCTGCTACAGGTATTCAAAAGTTTGTAAAAGATTCAATTAATAAATCTTTGTTTGACATAGCCAACGAAGAACCACAACTACCCTTTTTCTCAGCAGGAGTCAGTGGAGCTACTGACCCTTTTTATGGTAACGTAACCGTCCCTAGTGTAGCAGGACAACGATGGTACTTACTAAAAGCTGATAGTTCTAGTATTACTACAGACTATGCTTCTGTAGACTGGGATGATTTCTACGCTACAACAATTAACGTAAGCGGAGAAACAGCTCCTCACGTTTCTAAAGGTCTAAAGTTTATAACACACACAGACTGGAAAAGATATTATAGAGATAGTGAAAATGCAGATGATGCAGACACACAGGCATACGGAGAGCCTAAATTTGTAATTAAATCTCCAGACAACAGGAAGTTTGGGTTAAGTCCAATACCTGACAAAGTTTATAACGTACACTTTTATGCTTTTACAAAGCCTGTAGAGCTTGTAGCACATGGTGATACTATAGCATTACCAGACCAGTATGCTAACATTATAACTGCTAAAGCTAGATACTATGTATGGCAGTTTAAAGAAAGTCCACAACAAGCAGCCTTTGCTTTAGAAGACTTTAAAAAGGGGATGAAGTACATGAAGTCTAACCTCATGAATCCAGCT
>Ga0209603_1005565_pt1 | contig 10112 bp, 6 predicted proteins | sample COGITO_mtgs_1206_FD_184812 | JGI IMG/M metagenome (GOLD analysis project Ga0209603, IMG submission 184812) | Pelagic marine microbial communities from North Sea - COGITO_mtgs_120607 (SPAdes) (version 2) | ecosystem: Environmental > Aquatic > Marine > Epipelagic ... | reverse complement strand
CTTGGCGGGTGGCTGATATCTTCAGCGGAACTGACAGCAGTAACCCCGGACAATACATGGAGATACTCGTCGGTGACACGCTCTACTTCAGTGCGAATGATGGAAGCAGTGGCCACGAACTGTGGGCTCATGATACCTCAAACGCCTCAACTTGGCGGGTGGCTGATATCTACAGCGGGACTGGCAACAGTAACCCCGGAAATAACATGGAGATACTCGTCGGTGATACGCTCTACTTCAGTGCAGAGGATGGAAGCAGCGGCACAGAACTGTGGGCGATGGATATGGATATTGAGCACAGCATCACATACGACTGAGCAACGATTCTAATCGGGACGGAAACCTCAGGAGATCAATTGAACTTTCTCAACAAATGTTCATTGAGGATTACCTGTGATTGGCAGAGGGCCCCCCTTTGCCAAAGAGGGTTGGCAGTCGGTACCGTTTGCCTACCCATTGGTGCAAAGGGGGCCCTTTCCCCAATTACCGAAGGATTGGTAAAATTGAACGCTCACAGCCAATTATGGAGGAGGCCATTTTCAGTCCTGATGGAAAGTTCATGTGGACGGGCTCAGAATGGATTCCTGCTCCTCCAGAGGCTATGGATCTCAGCGATACTGATGAGGCTACTCGTTCTCAAATAGAAACCTTGAGTCATGACAGGATACCGATAAATTATCCAACTTATGTACAACAAGCAGAGTTTTCTTACTTAGTGGCTGGAGCCATAATTTTGATTATAGTTTGGTTTATTTTTGACAACTATCAATTTAATGTTCGTGGAAATATATTGTTTGGTTCCTGTGGTTTGTACGGGCTCATGTCTGTTGCTGCGGGAATTAAGGGGAAAACAGTGGCTGCACACCCGAAAGAAGCAGTATTGTTTGAATTACAAAATGGGCATGTTAGTTATGCTGAATTAGAAAAAAAGATAGGAATTGATTCAAAAGAACTTAGAAAGATTCTGACTGAATTAGACCGTGAAGGAGTTATCAACGTTAACAAAATCGATTCATAGAAACCCAAGTAACAAATTAGTGAATCAGAGCATAATATAATCCATTAGCATACAAATCAATGGGGTTATGCATAAACCCCTTGAGTTAGAATCACTGAACCTAAGGGTTAGCAGTGGGCCTTGTCAGACGCTACCGTTCCGACATGCATCTCACGTGAGGGTGTACATAGGGCTGCAGCAAGTGGGGTTGGACTCTCAGAGATTTGAATTCGTGCTAGATTATATTTGTTATTTTGCTGACAATGTTTATATTAAATCGATACATGGGATAAATAATGTTTGATGATCATTTGGCCGAATTATTCGGTCCAGAACTTGAGAACTGGATGGAAAAAAACAATCTCATTGGCGAATTTATTAGTTGGTCTGAAATTGAAGTTCTCCCCGACAACCATCCTGATCATGATAAATCACTAGAGGAGCATTCGGAAGATGAAGAAACTGCTTTCCACCTACGCGGGGATTCAAATGTCAGCATTATAGTCACACTTCATTCCGCCACCATCGTCGAAAAATCTGAGAATTTTCCAGAGCATCTTCTAAATGAACTGAAGGAAATGGCATTAAGCGGTCAAGTGAAGTATCAATTAAAAGAATTATAATTTCGAAGTGGAGTATTTTTTTCTCATGAAAATCCGAACAAAATACCCTTAGCTTTTGATTAAAATTTCACGTTTTCTCTTATGGGACGGTACAGACAAGCGACATATCATTTCCATGAAATCGCAAGGGTTCTTTCAAACCCCTCAAGACATTATGGGGAAGTACAATGGGTGTTCAGTCCCCCAGTACACTCGCTACCCATGTATACGCACACGAGCACAAGGGGTCCCCTATTATTCAAACTAGTAAATTAAAGGTCCCAATCTATTTTCCAAACTACTGATTCAACATTAGTATGAAAGTTTGTCCAATCTAAATGTGCGCTATTCTGGTAAATTATTCGTAATAACAGTCTCTAAATTTTCAGCTAGTCTTGGCCCAAGTAGCACCATACATGTTAGCGAGTGAATTAGATCTCTCAATGCTTCGATATCATCGACAGCAATTGGTCTTCCAAGGTTGTAATAGTCACGCCAAGCCAACCAGTTATTGATTACCCGATGGCCGCCTATCATGAAATTGAAAACGGCTTCGGGAATTTGAGGTAGCCTCACGTTCTGCCCATGATTGAGAACTAAGGTGACCATTCTTCCGCCAAGAATTTCAATAATTTCATCCTCCTCCATTTCCCAAGTAGCCATAATCGATTCGAACTGCTCATTCTCAGTATCGATATCCGAATAAGAGTGTACTTGGAACCGGGGGCGTTCCCTAGGGTCTATTCTCCCCTTACCAGTTACTTCAGCACACCAGTTGGTAATTCTAAATTCTAGCATATGATTACCAACGTTATCAATCGGAATGAGTTCGCCCAACCAATCATGGACAGATGTTTGGAAATTCTCAAAATTATTTATCTGTGTAATCTCTGTAGCCGACAAGTCACGAAGGAATTGCCCTAGTTGGGAGGAATATTCCAACACCTCTATCCTGTCATCGCCACATGGAAATGGGATTCTGCTCCCAAGACCAAACGAAGATACAGGAATCTCCCCATAATCTGTAGCACACATGATGGCTAGAACATGAGACCAAACAGTTTCTGCCGCTTCTCCAAGCTCATTGATAGTATCTGGCTGTTGCCCGTACAACTGCTCAAAAACCTCTTGATTAAGATTGGGCATTCTCAGTGCACCATTATCAAATGTAGGTAGCGCTGCAATAAGATTGGACTTTGTAATATTACGTGTTCCTCCTGTTGGAGTCTCTTCCTGATGTGGGATTCCATAGAGTTCGCAGAAACGAGCAACATCTTCCCGGGATGAACCCATAAGCCTTGTTCTTCTGATATTATAGTAGATTGGGAGACATTGTGCATTCTGAAAAACAATATTCCTATTACCGGCCATGTATGGTGTGAAGAAAGCATTCATGTGGGAATCACGCATAATCTCTCCCGTAATGATAACCCAGCCATTTGTCTCGTTCCATCGCACGGCTTCAGTAACTGGTTCATGCCAAATTTTTGTAATATTTGGATCGTAGTATGAGTGTACATGGTTGAGTGGCTTGACGGTTACCATGCGAATATTATTCTCCACAAAGCCTCCACCAGCAACGATGGCTGCGTGTACATTCTGAGGGATGTACCGAGAACGCTTCATGGACCACAAATCAAACTGATGCCCCTGTATAGATTCACGGGACGCTTCAAGGGCCTGCTGGAAATTAGGTATGAAAAATTGATTTTCACATCGAAGTTGAAGTGTTATTTCATCGAGGTGAATGTAGGAGAGGTTGCGATTTTCCTCCATTGCTGGTTTGTTAACAACAGCGATATCGGAAATCTCGATCCAAGAATCGAATTCCTCAAGTGTTGTGTAGAATATGTTGTACCATGTGTCCATGTGAGGGGCTGCAAGTGTCACTTGTATATCTGAAATATTCTCGGCCTCATTTCTAAGCGTTGCCAATTTATCAACGCCAGTTCCTGGAGTAATTGTTCTATAATGAATACAGGGTTCTTCGCTTCGATCATATGTCAAGATGCACGATCCAGTATCGACATCAAACACCTTCCCCCGCTGCCATGTTCCTGACCTTCTTTGCTGTCCGCCAAGCATATCAAAGACGGTGTCGTAACTTTGGTGAAGTTCCCGCCTCATGCCACAATAAGTCTGTGCAATCGCAGCTGAATCTGGAACGACAAAACAGGTAATTAGGTCATTCTGCTGGGAGGCGTCTTTGAGCAAGGCAATCCGAATGAAACAGAGAAAAGGGTCATACAGAAAGTTCGATGGTTTCTGCCCTCTATCGTTTTTTTCTTGATGATAAACATCCCTCCAAGGACGGATTAATCCCTTTATTGTTGCTAAATTTTGATAGCCTTCATCCGGTGAATCCGACCCCTCCCAAGGAGGATTGCCGATTATCACATCCAGCGGAGTATTTTGCTTTAGATTGTTAACATCTTGACGATTCGGGTTTTGCAGATGTGCAATTAATTCGTCTCCTTCAAGGTCAGATAGCCATCCTTGTCCGACTGCCCCTCCTTGCCAACCCTCTATTGCATCAGTAGTGTAGATTTGCGGCCTGATTTGCGCATCTTGGATTCCAAGATCCCCTAGAAGCAATTCTAATTGGAACGTCGTGAAAACGACGCATGCAGGTTGGATGTCGAATGCAAAGATTCGCCCCGGCTCTTGAGGCGTGCCAATCGCTCTTAGGATTGCATTTCGTGCTATTGGCTCCCGTTCAGGGTTTCCATTCAAAGTTGCATTGTAAATGAATCTCAAAATTCCAAGATAGAATCGTCCAGTTCCCACACAAGGGTCGAGTACCCTTACTCGCCTTGCAGGAATTCTCTCGTGATCAGCAAGGAGGCCTCTGGCATAGACCCCTCCTCTCGACATAAGCCTTTGATGCGTTCGAGCAATCATGAATTGAACGATTGGAAACGGCGTGACTCTAAGGCCAAGTTCTTGTGACTGGAATTCAATCTCCCCTTGCCGCATGAAAGCAAGCATAATCTCCTCAATGGTATCGGACTCCTCGAAATTCAAGTTCGAGGAACTCAAGACAGCGTCCGCTCTTTCAAGATCGGTAGCCAAATTCATCGCGACCCGGTTCAATCGGATATTGTTGAACATTGAACGAATAAGCACATCACGGATAGGAGTATCTCTGTTCAAGAGGTCATCGGGGTTTTGGGACCTGGAAATGAGTAGGCCAATAGCGAAAACCTGCCCACAAAGCATGTTGTGGGCATCGTCATCTGATGCAGGCGCGAAAACCCTCGCATCACGTAGTATAGACATTCTAATTTGTTCTATTTGCTGGTCCTCATAAGGTGTACTGAATCTTTCATAGATGCCTCGGTAGACATTCATCAAAGACATGATTACACCATTTCGTGTGTTATCTATTGTTGCCTCAATATCTTCAAATTGGACCATCCATGTCCTGAACTCTTGCGCCGCAGTAAGTACTGCTTGTTCACCCAAATCTCCCAATGTCCAGAACTCTGCCTCACTCGGGGCAATTTGGTGTTGATTAATTACCGTAATGTCACCGTTTACAATCTGAAGGTGGAGGTATTCCCAGTAATTGGTAAAGATTAGATTCGGACAAATCTCTTCGAGGTACTTACGTAATTGATTACGATTTGCTGGAAGCGCATCATTCGCAATTAACTGTTGGAGATTTGTAGAATGTGATTTTGCCTCCACCAGACAATACATTCGTTCCGCTTGTGGTGAGGCGCCTTGATGATAAAGACGAAAATCAGGGCGCCCGCTGTCGAATAGCCCCTCCTGTCTAACCTCTGTGTTCTGAAGAACGCGTTCAAGGAGTTGTTCGAATGCATTGTAGTAACGGGTCTCTGGCCCCGCTGCTTGCTCATCGGCTCTGAGATCATAAAAACTAGTGAGAAATTGTCGCATTGTGGCAAGTAAATCTGCATGACATTAAATCTTTTCCCAGCATAATCGCTTTCGGCTAAATTCAGTGGGTATATGTAAAAAACCATTGCTTAGATATTGGTAAATCAAAGGGCTTGCAGCGGGTCGTATTCGTCCCTACCGTTGTATTCGTATAGGAACACAACGGGGGACCTCGTGTTAGATGACTTCGAGTCTATCCTTGAGGATGTAATCTCAGAAGAGACCTGCAATATGCTCCGTCTATAGACTAGAATGAAATATCCGAGAAGTTTAGTTTTATAAGTAGGTAATTGATTTATACAAGTTGGAATACAAATAAATTATGGAGCATGAAGGCCAATTTGGCGTTCGCCATCTTTTTTCGTCATGTTTTTACCTTTTTGTCATTGTTATCATTTCAAGCGTTACATTTTCAACATATATTATTGAGCCTTTTATGAGGGATGGATCAATCCATAATCGGCCGAGATTTACTATAAACCAAATAGCTCTTGATACAATTGCTGAAGATGATTCAATGTCCGTCATTGCTTTTGGATCCTCTATGATGTTCAAAGGTCTCGATGGAGGATGTGTTTCTGATAACTTACAAACAGAGGCTCTTGTGTACAACTTAGGGCAAATCTCTTCTCGACATTACACGGATATGATGCATATTCCAAGAACTATATTATCTAACCCAGAATTAGTTTTAATCGAGGTTTCGCCTCATACGCTAAACAACCCAACTTTCGAAAAGGAACTAGATTATGTGGAGTTGCGATTTAAGTTAGATTCAATGTATCAATCTTCGATCGATTCTGGTGATTGGAGTGATTTGATACAACCCGGTCACGAAAGTTGGATTGCGACAAATGATTTGGAGAGGACGTATTTTCGTCAAGAATATATTCCTAAAGCAATCGAAGAAAGAATGTTGAACATTCTAATGGACGATACTTTTAGACACCCAGAGTGGACGACTTCTGGACAATTTGATTGGCTACCTCCTGTAGATTCAACGGAGTGGGAAGATTACCTACAATCCCCTTATTTTACTGATGATAAGTGGGGGTTTGATGGTATGACGACTGAAAAAAGAATTGAATATAATACTTCAAAGATGCGGGACTCTTCAAAATATTATCCTTTGAATAACTCTCTTTCAACTAAGGCTTTACATTATCAAATAACAAGTTTACTTAACAACGAAATTAAAGTGATGATTGTTAATCCTCCCCAACACCCTCTTTCTTTAAGTTACGTACCTGAAGGCCAATGGGATTCAGTAAATGAAACAATACAATATTACTCAAAAACCGGAGGTGTTTATGTCTTTGATCAACTTTGGGAAGTCGATTGGGGTGATGAACATTTTTGGGACAGAAATCATTTGGATGACGAAGGTAGATTAGAATTCTGTAATCGAATTAGTCCATTAATTGATTTAGCATTAGCGGATTAGTGATTTGATGGATTTTATTAATTTCGATTACTACACATTATTCCTACCAATTGTCGTATTGCTTGTAATGGCATCAAGAAGAAAACTTCGCCGCCAAATTTCAATTCTTCTGATTTCTAGTTATATCTTTTTCATTCTCGCTTCTGGATGGCATGTTATTCTCTTGATTATATCAACAGTAATTGACTGGTTTGCTGGTTCGAAGATCCACAATTCTGATAAACACAAAACTCGCAAAAAATGGTTATTAACCAGTTTGTTCGTGAATCTTGGTTTACTGTGTTTATTCAAATATATCGATTTTATAATAAAAAGTCTCAATCTGTTTACTATGAAAATTGGCCATGACCTTGATTTGGGAACACTAAATCTGATATTGCCTGTGGGAATTTCATTTTACACATTTCAAACTATGTCATATACTATCGACATTTACAGAAGAAAGCATACACCTTACGAGAATTTTATCGACTTTGCATGTTATGCCGCATTTTTCCCACAACTCGTTGCTGGACCTATTGTACGTTCTCAACATTTCCTTGAACAGATAAGAAAACCACTTGCATCAAGCGCATTTAGAACACGTTTAGGGTTGACATTAATCATCTATGGGCTTGCTAAGAAGATTGTAATCGCTGACAATGTTGCATTACACGTGGATAGCATTTTTTCGGAGGGTACCGCTCTGAATAATACTGCACTAGTTTGGTGGGGAGCTCTTTGCTTCGGGATTCAAATATATTGTGATTTCTCAGCGTACACAGATATAGCATTAGGATCAGCTCATCTATTGGGCATTGAATTACCAGAGAACTTTAAATCTCCTTACTCTGCGAGGTCTCCTCAAGATTTTTGGAGAAGATGGCACATTTCTCTCTCTACATGGCTTCGTGACTACCTGTATATTCCATTAGGGGGGAGTCGTGGTGGAACCAAAGTTTTGGTTTTTTCAATAATGGGGACCATGGTTTTAGGAGGTTTATGGCATGGAGCTTCTTGGAATTTCGTCCTATGGGGCGTAATTCATGGGTTATTATTGCTATTTCATAGGGCATTAGTGAAACTCAAGATTTTGAAGACTCTATTTTCCTACTTTCCGAAAGGGATGTCGCTATTCGGTTGGGTAACAACGCAATTTTTTGTTTTCATGACTTGGTTGATTTTTAGAGTTGAAGACACATCAATATTGGTTAGAGCACTAAAGTCTTACGTGTTCATCGATTCTAATTGGGATATTGATGAATTTTTGCAATCTTTACCAGATGTTAAGTTACTCGTTTTCTGCATAGTACTTTTGTTTATCGTTTTCCACGGGATTAGTTGGAAAGTTGGAGGTCTGAAGATTTGGATAAGTAAACAAAACCCAATTATATGGAGTTTAGTTTGCGGAAGTCTAATCTGCGCCGCAATATTGTTGAAGCCTGCTGAGAATGTTGAATTTATTTATTTCAGATTTTAGAACTCTGTTGAAAACCTTAATACTAAGCCTTGAAAGCTAAATTACAGATTATAGATGAAAATAATCACTTTTTGTTTGAATAAACTCGGTTAGATACTCCTACAACCCCCTAGTGAACCGATTTGGTTGTAGATGGGTTCTCTATGATCAGATAAACATCAAAATGAATTTGATTTAGTGATAGAATAAATGAATAACATATGCTCGCAAGGGTTCCTCCATAAAACCCTCGTACATAGGTAATGGCATTCACAAGGGTTTGCAGTGGGCCATATTGAACCGTACCCTTAGATTGGTTGCATCGAAGGTCAATTTTGACGTCAATCAGATGCGGGTTTCCCGGTACGAGCACTCCCATTGATTCAAGTGGTTTCGAGTTACAAGAAGCCAGCCAAACTACAACAGATTGATGTTTGTAAGGTTCTATCAAAAGTACGTCGAACCAAATCCAAATCCACATACACGATTTTGAAGGCCTACTTGCTCATGATGAACTGTCCGTCTTCAGACAGCCACTTCAAGGCGATTTCGATTAAATCGGAACCAACCTCGTTGAAATCAATGGTTCACCGAGCAAATGTATGGGTCGTTTCGATATGCTGGTACATTCCTGTGCTGGTTACAATGTACGTCTGACCGTCAATGTAGTATGCCTCAGTGATGAAGTAAGTATCAAGGATAAAACCAAGTTCAATCAATTCATTGTTTGCGTTTATGACATTCATGGCATAGTAAGTGTTTGCGCACTGGTCGCAATCGGCCCAATGATAAAACACTAGTTCGTTGTTGTAAACATAAAGACCTGCAGTGTACATACTGTCCATATCTAGTGGAGTAGAGTTCCAATAACTCTCCACGTCAAAGGCTATCGAAACAGAATTTGTTGAGGTATCAAACTTGTAAAAGTTGGAATTGTAACTCGAAGTGATTAAAACGAAATAAACATCACCCTCGAATTCGAGGTAATTGTGAGGGTTAGACCAGCCAGATTGCCATTCATCATAGTTCGCAGTGTTCGTATTCAGGTTATAGGCGGTTAAAACGCCGGTGAGGGTATCGTAAACATGTAATTCACCGCCGTCTGTTCCGTTGTCGGCTGCGAACAAAATATGCGATCCAGTTTTGTGGACGTGGTACTGCTGAATATTGTTGTACATGCAATCATTTCCAATCCATGCATGCCCTGCTCCCGGGTTGATGTCTGCAATCATGTTGGTCGAACCATTTGCAGGCGTGTGTATCCAGAATTCCCTGCCATTCACTCCATTGTCTGCAAGGAAAAATACATGTCCATCCAGCACGTTAAGGCACTCTGGCGAACTGTCACCCGACAACGGGTTAAGATCGGTGACGCGCCATGTGGAAGCATTTGCGGGATTATGAGACCATAACTCCGTTCCGTGATTCACCGTTTCTGCCGAGAAGAACAAGGTCTGATTGACCACTCCAAACTCGGAAGGATGGGATGAGTAGGTACCCGGATTGATATCCATAACACGGGCTGTAATATTCATTTGCAAATCATACATCCACAACTCTTCGCCGTAGTTGCCATCATCGGCACTGAAAAACAACTTTGATCCTATTGTGGCGAATGTAGTATCACCATTGAATGCGTCGCCTCCAGAGTTGATACCATCGATGGAAACGGATTGCCTGGAAGAGAGATTGTACATCATCAATTGGCTCGTACCATTCTCGTCTGCG
>Ga0209603_1005564_pt1 | contig 10112 bp, 10 predicted proteins | sample COGITO_mtgs_1206_FD_184812 | JGI IMG/M metagenome (GOLD analysis project Ga0209603, IMG submission 184812) | Pelagic marine microbial communities from North Sea - COGITO_mtgs_120607 (SPAdes) (version 2) | ecosystem: Environmental > Aquatic > Marine > Epipelagic ... | reverse complement strand
ATCAACCAATCACACCCGATCCAATCGACTCTTCTCCATCATACCATGCGGCAAATTGCCCAGAAGCAACACCACGTTGATCTTCATGGAAAACTATATACAAACCTTCATCTCTCATTGAAAGGGTAGCAGGAGATAAAGCTTGACGATAACGAATTCGAGACAAATATTCACGCTTCTCGCCAGGTAACATTTTTAAATCATTACGAGTCCAATGTACTTCGTCTTTGGATATGAAAATTCCTTTACGATTAAGACCAGGATGGTCGTGGCCCTGACCAGTATAAACGATATTATTTACAACATCAGTAGCAATAACAAATAACGGTTCTATTTTACCACCAACACCCAATCCTTTTCGTTGTCCGATTGTGAAAAAATGAGCGCCGTTGTGTTTCCCAACAACTTTTCCATCCTCCGCTTTATGTACAAAAGGCGCTGTAATTTCTTTTAAATCTTCCCCAACTGGGGTTTTGTACAAAGGTGATTCCTTTGGGATTTCAATAATGTTTCCTTCTTTAGCTTTTAATTTTTGCTGTAAAAACTCAGGCAAGTGAACTTTTCCAATAAAACATAAACCCTGAGAGTCTTTTTTGTTAGCCGTAATTAAGTTTTGCTCCTCCGCAATTTTTCTCACCTCAGGCTTATTCAAATGCCCAATCGGAAAAAGAGCTTTGGCTAATTGTTGTTGACTTAACTGACACAGGAAATAGCTTTGATCTTTATTTTTATCAAACCCAGCCAAAAGTTGATAAATGCTTTTACCATTTTTTTCAATTTCACCCTTTTGACAATAGTGTCCAGTAGCAACATAATCTGCCCCCAACGCTAAACATTTGTCCATAAAAACGTCAAACTTAATTTCACGATTACAAAGTACATCAGGATTAGGAGTTCTTCCTTTTTCATATTCGTTAAACATGTAGTCAACAATGCGTTCCTTATACAAATCAGAAAAGTCGATAACTTGAAAAGGGATGCCTAGTTTTTCGGCAACCAAAAGAGCATCTGTACTGTCCTCAACCCAAGGACATTCAGCTTCCAAAGTAACAGAGGCATCGTGCCAGTTTTTCATGAAAAGTCCAATAACGTCATAGCCCTGTTCTTTTAACAAATAAGCCGCAACGCTTGAATCAACACCGCCACTAAGTCCAACAACAACTCTTTTCATGAGAAATTAATTTATACAAAGGTATGGAATTGATTGGATGTTTATTTCATCTTTCAATGATCCTTTTGTCTTTTTTATTTTAGAAGAACGGAAAGGTTGTTGTTGATGTATTATGGGATTTGATCGATAAGAACTCTAGCTATAAGTGAGTCGTTGCGGTAAATCATGATATTGGTGTATCCAAAACTACTTTTTGCATATCTTGATGCGTTTTTGTGGCTGCTCTGATAATTTGGATCAGGAGCGTAAGTCCAAGTGAGAACTTCATTTCCATCAATATTCAATTTACTACTTGGAGCATTGTAACAAGATATTGCTTTTGATTTTAATTCGCCTAATTGATGATTCTCTCTGCTAATGAAATTACTATGGTGAGTAGCTTGGGCTGAATCAAGTAATTTATAAGTTAATTCAGCAATTAATGAGTCTGCTATTTGCTTGTTGTTCTGATGATTATGTTGAAAAAGGTTTAGCTCTTTGGTGGCCGTATATGGGAGGTAATTCTGATAGAAAAGGAATGAGCAAAATTGATGATGGTCTGTAGCAAATTCAATTATTAAAGCTTGATTGATCGAGTCATTTTTAAGCCAAGATGAATCATAACTTTGAACAGAATCATGAAGTTTCTTATTTATCGTTTGATTGATTAACACGTCTGTTAAAAGGTATTTATCAGGCGTTATTATTTGAGCATTCACAGGAAAGTGTAGGCACAACAAGCAAAATAACTTTATCAGTAATTTTTTTTTCAATTTAAACAAGTTAATCAATTTTTATAACTTTTGAATGGACAACCAAATTAAATAAATTTGATTTTAATCGTTGTAGATAGGAGTTGTATTTAAGGCTAATTATTTCAATAATTAAGAGCATATTCACGGTCAATTTCAACTTCTTAGGATTGCTTATTATTTTAAGGACTATTAAAGTTTAAGAACATTCATTAAGCTACTCTATTTCAAACTCAATTTTTAGGTTTGAGCCTTCAGTGTTTTCAATTTGTTTATTCCCCCTAACGTTCAACATTACTAGTTGGGGTCTTCTTTCTATTTTTTTTAAAATATGATCTTTAAATTGTTGACTAAAACGAGAAACAGGCATATCAAGGAATAAATAAAAAACTAAGTTTTTCTTAATTTTCGAACTAAATATATTGAATAAGCTGTGGTGTTCTATAAAGAGATGTACTGATGAGAGATTAATCAAATTCCACCTTATGCAAAACTAATCCAGATGATGGAGCGATATGTTTTACTTGTAGTCCTTCAGTATTTTTAAGCGTTTCTTTTAAGTCATCTAATGTCCATTCAGCTCTTCCTATATTAACTAATGCACCCACCATTAAACGAACTTGGTATCTTAAGAAACCTTTACTTTTAACTTTAAAAATGTAAGATTTAGTAGGAGTGAAGTTGGCTTGTATTTGTTGGTTGACTACGATTTCCGAAAGCACAATTTCTCTTTCAAAAATAGTGTTGGAAGATGGCTTACTAGCGTAACGCTTAAAATTATGAACACCTTCAAATAGTTTAGCAGCTTTTTGCATTAATTCGATGTCTAGCTGATTTCCAAAATCTCTAATTAACGGGGCGTTAAACGGGTGTGATTTATCACCGCTAGAAAAATAATAATGGTATTCTTTCTCTTTTGAGCTTTGAATAATATTAAACTCAGGACCAACAGCTTCGACCGATTTTACTTTAATGTCAGAAGGCAAGTTTTTATTCAATTCCTTCAATAAATTCTTTGTTTCAAACGTTTGATTTAAAAATAACTCCAATGCAAAATCATCAGCAGAAACCTTTGCATCAGTTCTACCACACCCCAATGTTTTAAAATCTTCATGCCCAAGGATAAATAGTAGCGTTTTATCAAGCATTCCTTGCACACTTCGGTACTTTGGTTGCTTTTGCCAACCGTGGTATCGAAATCCTAAAAACTCTAATCGGATTAAATAAAAAGAAGTCCAGTTTGCCATTTACCAGTCAATAGGTTGATAATCTTTCAAGAATTTTCCACACCAATGTTTACCTGTATTAATTCCATCAATCAAAGGATCTAAAACTCTAGCAGCACCATCAACAATGTCCAATGGAGGTTGGAAATCATGCTCATCTTCTTTTCTTTTCGACAACTCTACAGGATCCTCATCCGTTACCCAACCAGTATCAACTGCATTCATATAAATACCATCTTTTGCAAAATCTAAAGCTGAAGTATGCGTCATCATATTTAAAGCAGCTTTTGCCATGTTGGTGTGAGGATGACGATCTTCTTTAAAGAATCGGTGGAATTTACCTTCCATTGCCGAAACGTTAATGATGTGTTTCATTCCTGTATTATCCCTTCTCATTATTTTAGATAAACGGCTGCAAAGTACAAATGGTGCAACTGAGTTTACCAATTGTACTTCAATCATTTCCAAAGTTTCCACTTCACCTAATTTTAAACGCCAACTATTTGTTTTTCGTAAATCAACCTGTTGTAAATCAGCATCTAATTCACCTTCAGGAAAAACTTCTTTAGTAGGTAATGAGTTATCAAAACTGTAAGGTATTTGAGAAAGTTTAGCCGAAGCTCTAATTCCAATCCCAGGTTCTGGGGCGTGCCATGCAACAGGTAGTTGACTATTCTTCTCGTTTGTTGATGCTTTTGCGTAATTTCTTAATTCATCAACTGTATGGTGATGATCACCTAAAAGAACTTTTACATCTTTACTCAAATCATCGCGATCTTTTTCCTCATTTTCCATTAAATGAGCGTAAAAACCAGCAGGTCTTCTTACTGTTTGAGCTGCATTGTTAATCAGAATATCTAGTCTTCCGTAAGTTTCCTCAATAAAATTACAGAATATCTCCACACTTGGTATATGGCGCAAATCTAATCCATGAATCTTTAATCGATCTTTCCATTCATCATAATCCTCTTCTTGCGCAAATCGGATTGCAGAATCAACAGGAAAACGGGTAGTGGCAACAACGCTAGCTCCCGATCGTAATAAAATTAAAGTAATATGATATCCAATCTTTAGGCGAGATCCCGTAACAACGGCAACTTGGCCAAAAAGGTTGGCGGTTTGAAAACGCTTAGCGTAATTAAAGTCCCCACATTCCGGACACATTGCATCATAAAAGTGGTGCAGTTTTGTGAACATTTTTTTACAAACATAGCAGTTGCGAGGATTTTCTAATTCACCAACTTCTTTATGAGTTGCTAGTGTTTCCTCCAACATTTTCGGAGCAATAAAAACAGTAGCTTCTCTTGCGCTTCTAATACCCGTTTCTTTTCGCGCGTGCTTTTCTCTTTCTCTTCGTTTTCTTTCTGCTGCTTTCTTTGCATTCTTTCTTCGTCCATCAAACTCTTCTCGATCAGGTCGAGTTAGCTTTCCAGCAGCCTTCATTAAATTAATACGCGTTTGCTCTCCTAATTCAAACAATTGAACAGGATTTGCTACAAGCTTCTCCAAAACTCTGGTAGCCAAAGAAATATCTTCCTCGCTAACTTTATTTTTCAACGAATCATTAGAATCGCACATATCAATGAAATTTGATGCAAAGATAAGCAGAAATTAGAGAGGATGGAAGTGGCCTTTAAGTCAAAATTCAACTAAGGTATATCATAATAAAAATGTTATCCCGGTCTTTGGAATTGCAATAAAAAGCTGAAGAAAAAAGTTAAGATAGTTAAGCCGCTGATTTCATATTATTAATTTGATTAAATTCTAAAATTGATTTTCCGTTTAAAGCTGAATGCCTTCGGATTCTGTTGTAACAAGTTTCAATGTATTTGAAAATCTGCAAATCAGCTTCCATTCTTGTTTTGTATTTATGATTCTCAATGAATTTATATTTTTTCAATTGTTCTTGGAAAAGATGCTCACCGCCTTTTTTAAGATATCGCGTTCTTCTTTTAAATCTTTATTTTCTCTCCGTAAACGCTTTAATTATTCTAGTTCAGGATCAAAGATTCCTTTAGATTTACCTACTTCAGGGAATACTTCGCCTTCTCCTTCTCTTTTAAAGTATTCTTTCCTCCATCGGTAAAGTGATGCTACGTCTATTCCTAAACTGATTGCTAAATCTTTTATATTGTCAAATTTCTCACTCAAATGAACTGCTTTGAGTTTGAAGTCGTTGCTAAATTTTGTTCGTTTTTACATAGTTTAAAGTTAATTATCAAAACCAACTTCAACTATCTTAACTTTTATCTCTCATTAAAGGTAGCAACTCCAGTATCAGAATTTGTTGCCAATAAATGCACTTTAAAAGTTGAATTAAATATTAGCAGCTTTAGAGTTCTACAATTATTTCGTTTTTTCTATTAAAAACTTCAAAAGGCGGGTTATAGCCGAGAAAGGAAAATTTATTTGTGTGCTTAATACCTTCTTCCTTTAATAAGTTGATTAATTTTTTTTTATAAACTTGAATGTTTTCATCATTTGCCCAACCTCCAAAGGTGATTACTGCTACAGTCTTTTCAGGTTCTTCTGTGAATTTAATAATGGATTGATTGGGTTTAGGTAATGATTCTTTGTTGAATTTTTTTGGTACTAAAAACATCATTGTCATAGTATCTTCTAATGAAATTGTCACTGGAGAAGTCATTGATATCTTCTCGTTCTTGTCATTCCCTCCAAATATGTATTCTGCTAAAATTGAGAACCCTTTACTTGATACCTTCTTATAATCTTTACTAGGTAGTTTTACTGAGGTAAATAAACTGGCTTTGTAGCTTCTTATTTCGAATGTTCCAAAACTTTTTTCTAGTGTATATGAATAGGATTCAATCTTATTTTGTGAATTCATAGCGAATATTTGCACAGCAATAAATGCTACAATCGTTATCCCTAGTACGATTAAGATTATTTTAATCATAATAATTATTCGTTTACAGCACTTCAGCTTAAAAAAATGGTCTAATTAGACTTTGAGCTATAAAGTGCTGAGAATTAATAATATATAAAAACCGCTTTTTTTCTGAAGAAATCTTTCTTAAGTTTTTATTGATGAAATTCCACCATCAACTTTTAATATTTGACCTGTAATCCAAGATGATTCCTCACTTAATAGAAATGATGCCATGTTAGCAATGTCATCTGGACTACCAATTTTCTTTAAGGGGTGTCTCTCTGAATTAGCCGAAATTTTATCGGTTGAGTTTAAAAATTTAGAAGCTAAAGGAGTATTTGTTATAGAAGGTGCTATCGCATTTACTCGGATTTTAGGCGCTAATTCTGCCGATAAAGATTTAGTTAGTCCTTCAATTGCACCTTTGGAGGCCGCAACTTGCGTATGATAATTAAAACCGGTTTGAACTGCAACAGTAGAGAAAAATAAAACACTTGCTGAGTCTGATTTTTTTAGATTCGGAAGTATTTGCTGCAATATTTTTACAGCCCCAATTACTTGAAGTTGATAATCTTCTAAAAATTTTACCGGCTCGATACGATGAAATGGCTTAAGATTTATACTTCCAGGGCAATATGCAAATCCATCTATTTGATCAGGTAAAAATGATAAGTCAAGAACTTCTTGAGTTACATCTAAATGATGGTAGTGCACATTTGGTGAAGAATCGTTAATTTCGTTTTTGTTGTAGGTTGCAAAAACATTAAAACCTTTTAATGTTAATTGATTAACCAAAGATTTCCCAATTCCTGATGAACCTCCTATTATTAAGTAGTTTTTCATAAGTTGAATTAAATAATTAGTTTTTATTTAGTTAAGATGTTTTCCATTCATTAATCCAAGAAACCATAACATCTACCCATTCAGCATTATCATTCATACAAGGAATATGTTTGTAATCGGTTCCTCCAAATTTTAAGAACTCTTCTTTACCTTCCATTGCAATTTCTTCTAATGTTTCTAAGCAATCTGACACGAATGCAGGTGTTATAACCGCAAGCTTCTTTTTTCCTTCAACCGGGAATTTTTCTAGTTCAAAGTCTGTATATGGCTTTAGCCACGGATCCTTTAATAGTCTTGATTGAAAAGAATTACTGTAAGTACCTTCTTTCAGATTTAATTTTTTTGCTATTTCTTTTGTGGTTTCAAAACACTGATGTCTGTAACATGAGTGGTGGGCAATAGAGTTTCTTTCACAGCATGAACCATCAATTTTACAATGACTTTTTGTTACGTCAGATTTTAAAATATGACGTTCAGGAATGCCATGGTAAGAAAAAAGTATGTGATCGTAATCAAAGTTTTCTAGGTGGTTTGCAATGTTGTTACTCATCGCTTTAATATAACTGGGTTTATTGTAAAAAGGAGGCAGGACATCTAGTTTAATATTCGGATATTTATCTGCCAAAATTTCTTCTGCTTTTGTGACTACTGTTTCGTAAGACGACATTGCATAGTGAGGGTATAGTGGTACTAAAAATATTTCAGTAACACCTTGTTCAACCAAGTCTTTTATGCCTTTTTCCATTGACATAGAGCCATACCGCATTGCTAGAGCAAGCGGTATTTCTATTTTTTTAGTAATTTTTTCAGCAAACCTTTTTGATATTACAACCAGTGGAGAACCTTCTTTCCACCAAACTTTTTTATAGGCAGCGGCTGATTTTTTAGGACGTACTTTTAAAATAATTCCATTAATTAATAACCACCGCTTCCAATAAGCAATATCTATAACGCGTTCATCCATCAAGAACTCTCCTAAATACTTTTTAACGTCTTTAATTTCTGTAGAGTCTGGCGATCCTAAATTGTTAAGTAAAATTCCTTTCATGGTCAATTGTAATGCTGAGTGATGTAGTACTAATATACTAGTTTTGTTTATTTATTACACCTTTTCATTAGACAAAATAAACATCATAATTCACTTTAAAAAGAAGATGCTTAGCTTTAAACTTCATTAAAAGTAAGTGTTATTAAAACTTTTTTTGTTTGCATGACTTGCTCACAAAGCTTTTATGTTTTTAAGTGGTTGAAAAATAATCTTCATACGAGAGATTTCTCTTAAGGGTTCGTTTATTTACAAAGGAGTTCGTTAAAATTGTTATTACTTCTAGGTAATAAAAAAAAATCCCCCAGTTTTCGCTGAGGGATTTTAAAATAACTAATCTTTTAATCAGAAGCATAAACTTTATCCAATAACTGGAGTAGCAAATAATGGTTTACCAACCATCAAACTATTTACTTTTTGTCCTATCGCAGATAGTTTTGAATCGTTGCCAGCATTCATTAAGGCTTCGTCGATTAAGTCAACGATTTCTACGATTTCGTTAGCATTAATACCTCTCGATGTAATGGCTCCTGTTCCAAAACGGATACCTGAAGTTACAAAAGGAGATTTATCATCAAAAGGAACCATATTCTTATTTGTAGTAATATGTGCTTGTCCTAAAACAGCTTCGGCAACTTTACCTGAAATGTCTTTCGATCTTAAATCGATTAACATTGAGTGGTTGTCAGTTCCTCCAGATATGATAGAGTATCCTTTTTTGATCATTTCAGAAGCCATTACAGACGCATTTAATTTCACTTGCTTCATGTAATCTGTATAGTCATCAGATAACGCTTCTTGAAAAGCAATTGCTTTTGCAGCGATAACGTGCTCTAAAGGTCCACCTTGAGTTCCAGGGAAAACAGCTCCGTCTAAAACTTGACTCATTTTTTTTGTAACACCTTTCATTGTTTTTAAACCGAAAGGGTTTTCGAAATCGTTACCCATCATTATAACTCCACCTCTTGGACCTCTTAAAGTTTTGTGAGTAGTAGTAGTAATGATGTGACATTCTTGCATTGGATCGTTTAAGAAGCCTTTTGCGATTAACCCAGATGGGTGAGAGATATCAGCTAATAACATAGCTCCAACTTGGTCACAAGCTTTTCTCATTTTCGCATAATCCCAATCTCTTGAGTAAGCAGAAGCTCCAGCGATAACCAATTTAGGCTTCAAGTCTAAAATTTGGTTAGCAACTTTATCAAAATCAATTAATCCAGTTTCTTTTTCAACACCGTAAAAGTTAGCGTCGAACCATTTACCAGAAACGTTTACAGGAGAACCGTGTGAAAGATGACCACCATGTGATAAATCGAATCCTAAAATTTTGTCTCCAGGATTTAAGAAAGCTGAAAAAACAGCCATGTTAGCCTGTGCACCAGAGTGCGGTTGAACGTTAGCCCAAGTTGCTCCGAAAAGTTCCTTTAATCTATCAATTGCTAAAGTTTCAATTTGATCAACCACTTCACAACCTCCATAATAACGCTTACCGGGTAAACCTTCAGCATATTTGTTGGTTAAGATACTTCCCATTGCTTCCATAACTTGTTCTGAAACAAAGTTTTCCGAAGCAATTAGTTCGATACCATCTAATTGTCTTTTGTTTTCTTGTTTGATTAGATCAAAAATTTGAGAATCTCTATTCATGATTGTGGTTAAAATGTGTGGCGCAAAAATACCGCTGTTTTTGAAAAGAAGCAAGGTTTTTTATTAATTAATAATCAACAAAATTAGCGGTTGTTCATAAGTAGGGAAAGTCTCTAATTGAGTTGGTTATTTAACTGCTTTATTTCGAAATATACCTTAAGCCTACATTAAAAGTAGTCCCGGCTCCTTGGGTATGTCCAGCAAAAAAGTTGGTGTAAGATGCTTCGACTTGCAATTGGGGTAGGACTTGGTATTTCCCACCAATTCCTGCTTGCATATAAAAGGATGGGTAACTGGTAATTGTTGGTGCGTATTGATATTGTACATAAATGGTGCTTTTTGGAGAGGGGAAGTAACTGATAAAGATACTTACTGGAGTAGAGAATATGATTTCGGAAGAAGGGACGTTTGATCCGATTTTTGGAAGTCTTAGTAAGAAATCCAATTCACCAAAGAACTGATATTTTGCACCAATTGATTTGTCGTAAAATAACTGTGTCCACCAGGTATAGCGATCGTAATCCAACCAAGGTCGATTGGATTTGTTTTCTAAGCTATC
>Ga0209603_1005562_pt1 | contig 10113 bp, 5 predicted proteins | sample COGITO_mtgs_1206_FD_184812 | JGI IMG/M metagenome (GOLD analysis project Ga0209603, IMG submission 184812) | Pelagic marine microbial communities from North Sea - COGITO_mtgs_120607 (SPAdes) (version 2) | ecosystem: Environmental > Aquatic > Marine > Epipelagic ... | reverse complement strand
AATCTTGTTCAAACTAATAATATTCATGTCAAAAAAAGTGACTTTTATGCACAGAAAAAACTATAAAAACCCAATAAATACAACTGTTTGAATAGCCTTTTTAATTGAAGACTGTCACCATTTATTTTTAGCCGATAATGTTACATTTTGGTTAAGTAGTAAAGCGTTTAGTTTTGCTTCTAACTCGGCTATTTTTGTTGAATTTTCCTTCGATGATGAAGTGGCATTGGATGCCTCAGCTTTTAAACTTTCGTTTTCCTTTTTCTGCGCTTCAATAATCGCTTGTTGTTTGTTAATTTGTTGCTGAAGGGCTCTCATTGATTCTACATACATAGCGTCGTAAGTTCCATAAGCAGTTTGTAAGTACCCTAAAGCATCTTCTTGTACTAATAATGGAAATACTTCCTGAATGTTTTGAGCGGTAAATCCGTATTGTAATTGAGTTGGACGATCGTTACCCGTTATCGTGTCGCTCCATAAGTATGTAACTCCATTTAACTGTAACATCTTATTAAGAATCTCCTGACTATCCATTTGCTTAATTTCCTTTTTTAAACGAGCATCTGAGTTAGCTAACCAATCTCCAGATGAAGTTTTACTTGCATCACCATTCACCTCCAAAGCGTTTGTTGCTGGAGTTCTACCTATACCAACTCTGTTATTATCTCGTGGTATAACGATAGTTGAATTGTAAGAACCAGCCGTAACCCCACCTATTTTTACTTCAGTATTTGCATCGTCATAATGGAAGTATGCTCCATAAGTGGTGGCTGAAGGGTCTTCTATCATTATCCCATCCTGTCCCGAGGTTGCTACACTTCCTATTGTCAATAAGTTATTAGGTGAACTTGTTCCAATACCAACCTCTCCAGTACTTTTAATTCTCATGCGGTTGGTACTATTTGTTTTAAAATTTATATCCGCCGCTTCAAGCGCTTCAAATAAGAGTTCTCCTGTACCCCTATGTACAACTTTAGAGGATGAATTTGCACCGCTATTTGTTCGAACAATTCTCAATCCATAATCTGTATAAGTTGCATCTCCTATTAAATCAATAAAGGAGGAACCATTACCTGATCTACCCAATCCCAAATTAATAGAGCGGGCTTCAGTTGAGGATGCGCTAAGATACATATTCCCATTAACGTCTAATTCTGCTCCAGGCGAAGATGTTCCAATACCAACAGCGTCAGCAGAGTAATCTACAAAAAGCATATTAGCATTATTATCACTTTCAATCCTCACATCTGCATCGGCTTCAATATTTAAGGTTGATAAACCACCAGCTGGTTCTTCAACAATAAATTCGTATGCATCTGCCGTCCAAAACTGCCATGGGGAAGTAATATCTCCATCAATGGGATTTAAAACTCGTAATTCTCTATCTCCATCTGATACAATAGTAAAAACTTGGCCACCATCAGCTGTTCCTTCTCCATCTACCTCTAATCTGGCTCCAGGCGCAGTAGTTCCAATACCAACTTCTCCTGTGGGCTGAACAGTAATGGCAGTTCCTGTTTCTAAAGCAGTGGTTCCTATTTTGAATTTACTATCGGTTACATCTGTTCCGATTGTGAAATTGGTTGTTCCCGATACTTGGAAATGAATTAATGGATCGGTAGACGTGTTATTTATATCAATTGCCGCGTTGGTTGCTTCAATATCTAAAGGTACAGTTGGCGTTGATGTTCCTATTCCCACATCACCATCGTTTTGAATGGTTACATGGTCGGTTGTACCGTTACTTACCCTAAAATCGGTTGAACTCGATGGAATATATAAATCCCACTCAGCGGCTGTTGCGCCACCCGAATTAAGCAATTCAATTCCATTTACCGAAGCCCCTTGTTGGTTTTCTAACCGTATTAATGGATCTAAAGCGGTGCTGTTTGTGTTTAAAAGGTGTAGTAATGCATCCGTATCAGGATCACTCCCATCGGTGTTAATACCTACGTTTTGGGCAAAGGTTAATGTGCTTACTCCAAGTGCTATGGCGAATAAATAGGTTGACTTTTTCATAGTTATGATTTTATTATATTTTGTATTCTGTTTTTTATTTAATTACCAATTGTTGAATGCGGTTACCACCCTCATCTTCCAAAATGAAATAATAAGAACCATGCGATAATGTTGAAGAGTCAAATGATATTTGGTTATTTCCTTTATCACCAATGGTTTTGGTTGAGTACACTTCCTGTCCCGTTTGATTAAGCACACTTAAATTAAATACACCTCCTTCTAATGCTGAAAATGATATGTTTGCGTGATGGTTCATAGGGTTTGGAATTACCGTCATTTTAAACTCCTGATTTTGATTGTCTGAATTCAAAACCCGAATTCCCTCTTTTTCTCTCCGACCATCAAAATCAACTTGTATTAACCTGTAATAGCAAACTCCCTCGCAACCGTTAACATCTATTTGGGAATAGTAGGTTTGTTCGTTGGTATTTCCTTGCCCATCAACAGTTAAAATTTCCTCCCAGTTTTCACCATCTGAAGATTTTTCTACGATAAAATAATCGTTATTAATTTCTGCCAAAGTTTCCCACTCTAAAAGCACAAAACTCCCTGTTCGTTTTACGTCAAAATAAATAAGCTCAACAGGTAATGGTGTAACATTACTTACCAGTGCCCATGAACGGAAGAAGTTTTCTTTAGCTACTGTTACTCCTGAAAGTTTGTTGTTGGTGGCATCAGGCGTTCCCGAAAGGGTGACATCATGCCACTGAGAAGCGGTGGAGTTCCACCGTTGCGGGAAAATATTGGCTTCGGCTATGTTATTATTTCCTGAAGTCAGTTCATCATCAGCATAGTTAAAGCTTAGGGTAGCGGCGGGTTTTTGGTCCGTATCGTACCCATTGGCATCAACAATCCAAAAACGGTTAATTACATTTGCAGAATTATCTTCATCATCTCCATTATCCATATTGGTTACATCAGATGGTTTATAATCGGACACTATGTGGTTATTCGTTCCGTTATTATCGGTATAACTGGAAAATTTGACGTTTCCGCTACCGGTTCCCGCCTCGGTAATTTCTAAACTGAAAGGGATTTTTGTTTTTGCGTTGTTGGGTGCCGTAAAGGGAATTGTATAATTACCAGTATTGGTTCCTATGTTCCATTTAATTTGGTTTTTTTCGTGTTTGGTAATGATATTTCCGCCAGTTGATAGTGCGTTGGCATTATCATTATCTAACACCACAAATACTTCACCAGTAGTTTCAACGGTATTCAGTACAACATATATGTTGTTTTTTAGTGATAAACGCCCAGACACATCTGAAGAAACTAAAATAGTAGCTATGACAGCAGTTCTGGAGGCAGAAACACATGTACCGTTGTTTGCCTCAGCATAGTAAAGTGTAGTTGAAGATATACTAGGTGTTGTCCAGTTCACAGCAGAAGCACTATTCCCAAGAGAGGAGCCGTCTGAGGAGGCCGCATACCAATCTATAGACCCACTAGATGCAGTAGCTTGAATAACAACTGTACCTGTTCCTGTTCTCGAACCATTGATTGGACTGCTAACTGTTGGCCGGGCATTTACCGTTACCGTTCTGGTTGCGGTAGCATCTGAACAACCTCCTGAACCCGATTTGGTATACGTTATTGTAGCAGTTCCTGCCGAAACACCACTTATTGCTCCGGAAGAGGAATTAATGGTTGCTATGCCTGTATTGCCCGAACTCCATGTTCCTCCAGAAACTGTGGAACTAAAAGTAGTGGAACCGCTTACACATATTCCTTGTGTTCCACTTAATGTTCCTGCGGAAGGTGCGGCGGTTACCGTTACCGTTCTGGTTGCGGTAGCATCTGAACAACCTCCTGAACCCGCTTTGGTATACGTTATTGTAGCAGTTCCTGCCGAAACTCCACTTATTGCTCCGGAAGAAGAATTAATGGTTGCTATGCCTGTATTGCCCGAACTCCATGTTCCTCCAGAAACTGTGGAACTAAAAGTAGTGGAACCGCTTACACAAATTCCTTGTGTTCCACTTAATGTTCCTGCGGAAGGTGCGGCGGTTACGTTATAATCAGAAGCATTGGCTGACCAACCCAGTGATGTACAAGTTCCACCTGCTTGTCTTCTAAATCTATGTCTATATCCAGCTGTTAAATTATTAGGGACAGTGTAGGAACTATTATTGTTTGAGCCTGGAGCATCACTCCAACTAGACCAAGAACTACCATTATTAGTAGAATATTTATACCTCCAGTTATAATATATTCCACTTTCACCAGAAGCATCTGCTGAACTAGGTATAGTGGGGGTATTTCCTTGGCAAATAGTTGTAGGGGATGTTGAGGTAGATGGTATTGACCCTCTATTTAAAGAAGATGTTGTGAAATTTTTTTGTGAACCGTATCCAGTACCTGCACTATTAGTAGCATAAGCTCTTACATAATAAGTGGTGCCTGAACTTAATCCTGTTATTGATGAAGTGAAATTTCCAGTCCCTGTTCCATTAGTAGTTTTACTGTTAGATATGGTTGGGTTGGATGATGTACTCCAGCAAACACCTTTAGCAGTAACACTTGCTCCATTTTGATTAATTGACGTACCCCCACTTGATGCAGAATTACATGTTATTGATGAAATGTTTGTTGTGGTTATTGTTGGGGCAGATGCGGAAGAACAGGTGAAATCAGAGAAATACCCGTAAGCTTTTTGTGGACCAGATTCAACTTTTACGTAAACCCATCTACCAGAATGTCCACCAATCGCCCATGATCCATTATTGTTTGATGGAGTCTGTTGATTTGTAGACCAATAAGAACAATTCCAACAAGACTTACCAATCAAAGTACCATTATACCGTATATTTAACCTTCCTTGGCTCCATTGATTAGATTGATATGCTTTCACTTTCCATACGTTTCCTCCACAACTGGTTACAGTAACATTTGAAAAGTATTGATTATTAGAAGCTGTTACCTGCCCGTAAGAACTTTCTGAAACAAACAATAAACTCACAGTTAAAAGCAAAACAATCTTTTCTTTCCCAATTTCAAACGAAAGGGAGTGCAGATAATTCAAAAATGATGAATATGAAGAGTGTAAATTTTTCATAACAAAATATTTTTATAAAGTTAAATATTATTCTCGGTTGACGAAATACGCTAATAAGCGTACGCTCATATATATCTGGCTTTAGGGAGGTTTTAATCACAATTTTAAAACCCAAAAAATGTCTTTGGTTTTACTCAAATAAGTAAGTGAAGTTTCAAAAAAATGTTTTTTTGGGTGAAGTTTGCATTTTAAAGCATCAAACTTTAAACACGAATTAAAATTTATTTGGAGTATTTATGTAATAAAACAACGAAAATTTAACGCTTCTTGGACTGTTGAAATTCCCAACTTTTTCCAAATGCGATTTCTATGTGTTCGTGTAGTGTTTTTGGAAAGTTCCATTTTTTTTGCCATTTCTTCATTTGAAAATCCATCAATAATAAACACCAAAATTTCTTTTTCTTTCGGAGTTAAAGAAGAATACGCTTTTAGGTTTGATTTAATAAAATCTCTATCCTCTAAAAGAGATTTTAACGATTGAATGGAAGAAGCAAATTGAGAATAGTCATTTCTTATTTCGATAACTGATTCTCCTTTTTTGTTTGTTCCTTTGTATTTTATTTTTAAAGGTTTTTGCTTCCCTCTTCTTGCAGTTTCCGTACCATTTAAACACTCTCGGGCTTCTTTTTGAGTTGCGAAATATCTTGGTTTAATTTTGGTTTTTAGTTGTTTTTTAAACATTCCCATAATCTGCATTTGCGCCAAAACATTCTCTCCAACTACAAAATAAAGATGGTGACACCCTGTTTTATCCCTAGTAAGCCGACTCTCACCAGCATTTACTCCATGTACAGTTTTATCAAACCATTGTTGACACTCAGAATCCATTTCGAATGTGAAGTTTGCTTGAAGCCATAAAATTTGATTAAAAGCGTTGGATTTTAAAAAAGAAATGTACTGCAGCATTTCACTTTTAAATTCGTTTTTAGTACTCGGGCTTTTTACCCAAGAATTAACAAATCTCTTGTGTTCTTTTTCATAATTAATTACAAGATATGGTCCTTTATAAAGTAACATGATAGAAATTATTGTAATTTAAATTTACCCCTTTATATTAAAAAAATAAAAAATAAAAAAATAAAAATTTAATTTCTTTAAAAAACAATAAACCACAAACTAACTATATATCAGATTTTTAAATACACTTAATACTTTTTTAGTAAATTTATTTAAATAATAAAAACTGAAAATTTAAATTAAGATTCCAAAACACTTTCAAAAATTCTTTTAATTAAAAAAGCCGCTAAAAGTGCTGTTTTTTGCCCATCATCATAAATAGGATTCATCTCAGCAATATCGCAAGAAATGACTTTTTTACTGCTGAAAATTTGGTGTATCAAGTCTAATGCAAATTTTGGTTGGAATCCTACGGGAGATGCCGCGCTAACACCTGGACAATACGCTGAAGAAAACCCATCCAAATCAATGGTAAGGTAAATGCATTCTACCTCATCCATAAATGCTTGTATTATTTTTTTTATTTTAAGTATGTTGTACAAAGTACAAGACTCCATGGGAACATACTGTACGTTTAACGTTTTTGCTGTTTGATACAATTCCGCTGAATTGGAGCTTTGTCGAATACCAATGGGTAAATAGTTAAATATTTTGTTTTGCGCTTTAAGTAAGGCACTAATTTGATTGAAAGGGGTTCCAGAGTTTCCTCCATTATGGAAAGGCCTTAAATCAAAATGGGCATCCAAGTTTATAATACCAACTGTACCTTGCATGACTTTGTTAATTCCCAAAAAATGACCGTATGCAATATCGTGCCCTCCTCCAATAACTAATGGGAAATTACCCTGCTTCAATTCCTTTTCCACCATTTCACCCAGTTCTTCCTGTGTTTTTTCCAGGTTTCCATTTTCGCAATTAATGTTTCCTTTATCTGTTACTCTTGGAGGGAGCTCTCCCATACATTTTCGTATGGCATCCGGCCCACTTTTAGCACCAACTCTTCCGTTGTTCCGTCTCACGCCTTCATCACAGGCATATCCTATTATGACCACCTTTGAATTATTCATTTTGTTTTTCGCCGTTGATGTAAACACTATCGATGTGATTCGTTCCGAAGGCATAAAATAGGAACGGATACGAATTGATTTCTTTTGTTACTATTAAATTGGCGCGTTTCCCAACATTAATACTGCCTACTTCTTTTTCCAATCCCATTGCGTAAGCTCCGTTTATGGTTGCAGCGTTAATTACTTCCTCAGGTGTCATTTTCATTTTTACACATCCCAAAGCGGCTACTTGAGTCATATTGCCCGATGGGGCTGAGCCAGGATTATAATCGGATGCTAAAGCCAACGGTAATCCTGCGTCAATAAGGGCTCTTACCGGAGTAAAAGGAATGCCTAAAAAATGAGAGCAATTAGGCAAAGCCACAGGTATGGTGGAGGTGTTTTTAAGTGCTTTTATATCTTGCAAACAAACCACTTCTAAATGGTCTACCGATAACGCATTGTGCTCCACTCCTACTTGCACGCCTCCTATGGCGTTAAATTGGTTGACGTGGATTTTTGGAATTAGTCCGTGTTTTTGTCCTGCCTTTAAAAGTAGCGCCGTATCTTTTGCAGTGAAAAAGCCTTTTTCACAAAACACATCGATATATTCTGCGAGCTGCTCCTTGGCAACAATGGGGAGTAATTCGTGGATAAGTAATTTTATATATCCTTTTTTGTTATTTTGAAAGGCAGTAGGTACGGCATGGGCGGCTAAAAAAGTAGCTTTAATAGGCAGTTCATAGTTGTTTTTCAGTTGGCGAATTACCCGCAACATTTTTAATTCGGCTTCTACGGTTAATCCGTATCCTGATTTTATTTCTATGGCACCTGTTCCTTGCCGAATAACTTCCTCTAGACGGTTTTTACTTTCCTTGTAAAGCTGTTCTTCGGACACTTTTTCCAGTTGTTTGGCTGAATTTAAAATTCCTCCTCCATTTTCGGCAATTTCCTGATAACTCATCCCGTTGATTCGGGCGACAAATTCATTTTCTCGATTTCCTGTGTATACGATATGTGTGTGCGAGTCGCACCAACTTGGAAGTATTATTTTTCCCTGCGCGTCCACCACCTCATGCCTCCAATCCATCGGACAATCATCCATTGAACCGAAAGCTGCAATAAATCCATTTTGAACAACTAAATAAGCGTTTTTAATCGTGGGAAGTACTTTCATATCAATTCCTGAAACAACCGAAACATCAGCTGCTCTAACTTGTAAGAGTTCTTTGATATTTTTAAAAAGCACATTCATTATTGGGAAAGTTTGGGTTTATCGTCCTCAAATAAATGCTCAATAATCGCGTCGTCTACTAGGTTTGGAAGGGTTACTTTTAGCTCTTGGGTTCTTTCCATTTCTCGTTGAATGGAAAACATGGCCTCTTTGTTTCTTGCCCAGCTTCTCCTAGCAATTCCATTATTTACGTCATAAAACAACATGCGCTTAATTTTAGGTTCTGTTTCGGGTTTTCCGTCCAACACCAACCCAAAACCACCATTAATAACTTCTCCCCATCCTACTCCACCACCATTGTGGATGGAAATCCAAGTAGCACCTCTAAAACTGTCGCCTATAACATTATGAATGGCCATATCTGCAGTATACTTACTTCCGTCATAAATGTTGGAGGTTTCTCTGTAGGGCGAATCGGTTCCACTTACATCGTGGTGATCTCTTCCTATAACAATAGGCGCTGAAATCTCTCCCTTTTGAATGGCTTGATTAAAGGCTTGAGCGATTTTCATACGCCCCTCTGAATCTGCGTATAAGATACGCGCCTGAGAACCTACTACCATTTTGTTCTTTTTGGCCTCCTTTACCCAGGTGATGTTATCGTGCAATTGCTGTTTTATTTCTTTTGGTGCTTTGTTTAAAATTGCTTCTAATACTTTTGCAGCAATGGCATCGGTTTTATCTAAATCTTCAGCTTTTCCGGATGTACATACCCATCGAAAAGGACCAAAACCGTAATCGAAACACATAGGGCCTAAAATATCCTGTACATAGGAAGGATATTTAAAGTCGATACCATTTTCAGCCAAAACTGCTCCTCCTGCTCTTGAGGCTTCTAATAAAAAAGCGTTGCCGTAATCGAAAAAATAAGTTCCCTTTTGGGTGTGGCTATTAATGGCTTTTGCATGTCGCTTTAAACTTTCTTGTACCTTCTTTTTAAAGGTTTCTGGTTCTTCACGAATGATTCGGTTGGCTTCTTTAAAAGTTATGCCTACTGGGTAATATCCACCCGACCATGGGTTGTGCAAGGAGGTTTGATCGGATCCTATATGTATGTAAATATGCTCCAAATCGAACGTTTCCCATACCTCTACCACATTACCTACATAGGCTATTGAAACGGCTTCTTGATTTTGCTGTGCTTGTTTTACTCGAGCGACTAATTGGTGCATATCGGTCACCAATTCATCCACCCATCCTTGGGCATGTCTTTTATAAGCGGCTTCAGGATTTACCTCGGCACAAACGGTAATACAACCAACAATATTTCCTGCTTTGGGTTGAGCGCCGCTCATTCCGCCTAGTCCTGAAGTTAAAAAGATTTTTCCTTTTGGTGTTTCGTTTTTGTTTAATACTTTTCTAAACGCATTCATTACAGTTATGGTGGTGCCATGGACAATTCCTTGCGGACCAATGTACATGTAGGACCCTGCAGTCATTTGTCCAAATTGCGTTACGCCCAAAGCATTGTATTTTTCCAAATCATCAGGTTTAGAGTAATTGGGAATCATCATACCGTTACTTACCACAACTCTCGGTGCATCAACAGAGGACGGAAAAAGTCCCATTGGATGACCTGAATAAATATGAAGCGTTTGCGCATTGGTCATGGTTGCCAAATAATGCATGGTTAATAGGTACTGTGCCCAATTTTGGAAAACAGCTCCATTTCCACCATAGGTAATTAATTCTTCGGGATGTTGTGCCACTGCGGGATCAAGGTTGTTTTGTACCATCACCATAATCGCAGCCGCTTGAACGGATTGTGCTGGATATTCTTGTATTGCCCGAGCGTACATTTT
>Ga0209603_1005561_pt1 | contig 10116 bp, 3 predicted proteins | sample COGITO_mtgs_1206_FD_184812 | JGI IMG/M metagenome (GOLD analysis project Ga0209603, IMG submission 184812) | Pelagic marine microbial communities from North Sea - COGITO_mtgs_120607 (SPAdes) (version 2) | ecosystem: Environmental > Aquatic > Marine > Epipelagic ... | reverse complement strand
ATTTGCTCCTTTGAGAGCTGGTGGAGCGGCAGGTTGAGGGCTGGCGGCGCGGACATGAAAGCGTGTTTTTAACACACACGCCCAAAAATCCAGGTTATCAATCACACGCACCAACACACGCACACGCACACGCACACGCACACACCGGTTCCAGTCCGACCTCACTTGCGCTCGCGCTTGTTGAAGACCCGGAAGTACGGGCAAGGGTCCTCAGCGCGCGCCTTGCTGGGCTTGGCCTTGGTGGAGAGGAGCGCGCTGGCCTTCTGCATCACCTTGGCGGAGACCTTGATCGTGGGCACGATCTGGCCGATGCGGATCTTGGGGAGGATGCCCGACTTCTTGTCCGGCATCTCCTCGGAGGGGACAATGTAGGTGACGCCCTGGCCGCGCGCAACGCGCGCCTCCGCCTTCTCCTTGTTGGCGCCCTGCCGCAAGAGCTGGTCAAAGCCGCGGGAGTCGCGCCTGGCAACGAGGTCCGCCTCCTTCTCGAGGCGGCGCTCCTGCTGGCGCGCAAGGCGGTCCGCCTTCTTCTTTGCAAGGAGGTTGTCCCTGTCCTTGCGCTGGGCGAGTGCCCAGTTGACCTTCTCGCGGTGCGCCTTGTGCTCCAACTGCCAGCGCTTGTAAAAGGCGTCGCTCTTTGCCGGGTCCGCCTGGTTGAACTGCGACGAGGCAAAGACCTGGCGCGCCGTGGCGTACTTGAGGCGGTGCGACGGGATGCTAACGCGGCGCGGCGCCCCGAGGCGAGGCGGCTGCGCGTCCGTGTACGACGCGGCCGTGCTCTCCTCGATGGCGGCCCACACGTTTGCGTCGGCGTCGGTGGCGCGACGCGCAATCGCGTCGGCGCGCTCCCCCTCAACCTCCTGCTCCCACTGCGCGTCCGGCAGGTCGATGTCGTCGGGGAGGGCGGCGGCAACGGCGTCGCCGCCCGCGTCAGCGTCGCAGGCCAGCTTCTCCCAGATGTCGTCGTCTTCCAGGAGTTCGCAGTCGTCGCCCTCCTCCTCGCACTCGTCACCGCACTGGGTGGACGCTGAGGCGTCGTCGGTCACACCGCTGGCTTTGCCATCGGACGTGGACTCGACCTAATCGGGTACGCGCCGTTGGCGTGTCGAAAGATGGAAGGAGGCAAGTGTGTGTGTGTGTGTGTGGGGGGGGAGGCGGGGCGGCGGGGGAGGGGAGGGGAAAGAGGCGCGCAAGTATGCGCGCCTACGTGTGTTATTGCACACTAAGGAGACACCTCCCAGATGTCGGAGGGTCCGTCCTCTGGCGCAGGCGAGGGCGGCGCCGAGGGAGGGGGCGGGCCCGTGGGCGGCGGCAGTGCCAGCGGCGGCAGTGCCAGCGGCGGCGGCGGGGGCGGGGGCGGCGAGGGAAGCGGCGCAAGCCGAGTGTGCTTGTTCAGGCCCCAGGTGCGAATCTTCTTGACCGCCACAAGGGCGGGGCCGATGGCGTCCCGCTGCTGCTCCTCGGTGCCCAGCACAATGGGCGCGGCATTCTGGCGAATGGCCTCGCAGAAGCCGCGGCCCTCGTGCACGCCCGCGCGAAGCATCAGCTGGTTGAGGTAGGCGGTCTTGGCGGTGCGCTTGCCCTCCGTGTTGCCCAGGCTGTACACGCACATCTTGCGGTACTTGTGCTTGTTGGCGGCGCGCGCGTCCTTCCCGCCGCCCTTGGTGACGGCCGCGCTCCCCTCCTCCGTCCTGACCGAGAAGCCGGCCACGTCGCCCACGCGTTCGGCCAGGCTGTCCATGGTTGCCTGCGCTGCCAGTTCGGGCGTCGGCAGGCCAAAGGTGCCACCAGCCCGCACGGCCACGGCGTTGCGCACGAGGACGCACGTCCAGAAGATCGACGACCCCTTGTCCTCGTTCGGGTCGGCGCCCTCGAGCCCCCACTGCACGCACGCGGCCTTGACCCACCCCATGACCTGCGCCTGCTGGTCGGCCCAGAGCGAGAAGATGATCGGGTTGGGTCCCGAGCTGAGCTCGTCGAGCTGCATCTTGCACTGCGCAAAACGCGTCTGCACGCGTTCGCACAGCCTCTTGTCGTTGCTCTTGATTTCGCGCTCGTCGATGAAGATCTGCGACCACGCCTTCTCCTTGTCAAAGGCCGACGCCTGCTCGTACTGCTCCTTCTTCTTGCCGTCACACTCCTCCGCCTTGCCAACCGTCCGCTTCGAGCCGTCCTTAGACGGCAGGACCTGGCCGCCGATGCCGCACAGGCTGCCGCACCCGGCGTTGCCATCCTTGGTCGCGGCGACCTTGCAAAGGGGATTGGCGCAGCGCGTGCACGCGTCCGTGATGCGGTACTGTTCCAGGTAGCAGAGCGGGTCAGCGTCGCGCTCTTCCTTGCTGAAGGTCTTCCGCACCGTCTTCTCAAAGGGGTTGAGAAGCTCGTACGTGCGCTCGGGCGGCGGGCGGAGCTCGAGCTCGTCAAACGGCATCGCGGCAGTGTTGCTCTGGTTTTGAATCGCCGCAATCTTCTCTTGGCTGTCGAGGATCGAGTCTAGGTCTAGACTTTTTCGCTTGACAACGCGCTTGGCCTCGGGTGAGGTCATCATGATCTGCGCGATGCGCGCATCGGGCACTTGGGACGTGACCCCCATTTTTTTGGCAGGCGGAGCCCGGTGCACGAGTACGCCAGACCCGGGCTGGGGTGCACCTCGGGTGGCGGCCTGGCTGCCCCTGCCCTGCCCTTGTGGGTGAGGGAAGGAGCTGGTCCAACCGGGAACGCTCGAGCCAGGCAGGGGTGCACCTGGGGTGGCGGCCTGGCTGCCCCTGCCCTGCCCTTGTGGGTGAGGGAAGGAGCTGGTCCAACTGGGAACGCTCGAGCCAGGCGGGGGTGCACCTCGGGTGGCGGCCTGGCTGCCCCTGCCCTGCCCTTGTGGGTGAGGGAGGGAGCTGTTGCGACCCGAGAACGCCGGGCCAGGGGCACAAGCGAGCCTAGGGCACCTCCAAGCCCTTGCCTTTCCCTACTCCTTACCCCTAAGCACAAGTTGCAGGTTTTTACGGCGGACGCGCCCGTGCGCGCGCACGCGCGCGCGCACGTGCAAGGCCCACAAGGTGCCCGGGGCGCTGTCTGCCCGTTCTTGGATTGCCTGAACGCCGCGCAGGCGTGCACGCGCGCGCGCACCAAACGCCATTGCGTGGGCAAGTGCCATTTATGGGTCAAGGGCCAGAACGGTTTCCATAATCATCTAAACTTTGGCACTTGTAACAGACGATGTACGTGTGCGGCAGAACAGTGCGGACAGCCCCGCTAGACTGGAGCGCCAATCGGTGCACTCCCACGCCGCGTGCCAGGGTTGGCGGATGGCGGACGATGAGGAGTGGGACATGGAGGCCGAGCTGGAGCGTGAGCAGGCGATTATGCTCGAGGAGCACCTCGAGCAGCAGCAGCCGCCCGAGGTCGAGGAGCCGGAGCCGCCGCAACGCAGCGCGCGTATTGGCGCGCCTGGCGCGTCTGGCGCGTCTGGCGCGTCCGTTGCAGCGCGCCCGCGCCCCAGCCGAAAGCGGCAAGAGCGCAACTACCAAGAAGATTACTCGAGCGACGACGGGTCGGCGGCCGGAAGCAGTGGCGTAGGCCGCCCGTTCCAGCGCCGCCTCGAGACGGTGGAGACGAACCTGGACGACGAAGCGCTCAACCCGCCCACGCACGGCCAGGGCCCGGGCCCGCGCTCCTCGCACTCGCGGCGGCTGCACCAGGGGCTCGAGGACATCCCGGGCTGGAGCACGATGATGCACGGCCACGGCATCGATCCGCTGCCGCCCACGTTTGCGACCGGCCTTTCGGGCCATTGGATGCAGTGGAAGGGCGAGGGGCCGTTCCAGGGGAGCAAGTGCCGCCCGGCGCGCGTGCTGGACCTGGGGTTTGTTGCGGCGTGGCAGCAGGCGCCCGACGCGGAGCGCATCTGCGACATGAGCGCGCAGACCGACCCCCTGGCGCGCGCGCGCACGGTCGCCACCTGCGCGCTCATGGGCATGCTCAGCGTCGGCACGGCCAAGGGCTTTGTCGCGTCGGACAACCACACGGAGCTGGTGCAGGCCAGGAAGGGCGCAACCGTGAGCGCCGCCCCGGGGGGCGACAAGGACCCGCCGGACGAGGGCAAGCTCAAGAAGCAGTGGAACGGCCGGATCAAGACGTACACGTACCACCCGAACCAGCACGACGCCGACCCGGCGGAGGCGGCCAAGACGGCCATGATGTTTTGCTTCGTGCACGTGGCCATGCACGACGTCAACGGCAAGTACGCGGGCTTCAAGATCCTGATGCTCATCTTCGACAAGAGCTTCTCCACGGACGACCTCGTGAAGAAGGTCATGGAGGAGAATGCCGAGATCTTCCGGGCGGGCACGATCAACGGCTGCCCGGAGCACATGCGCAACCCGAAGCTGGAGCGCCAGAACAAGCTGCAGCGCAACCAGATCACGGACGAGAATCTGGAGGCGACCGCGGGCACGCAGTACAAGCGCATCTGCAGCGTGCAGGACTGGATCAACTTCCTGGAGAGCGTGGGCGGAAAGGGCGACGGGCACGAGGGGCGCCCGTACTACGCCAACATTGCCAAGGACACGCCGCCCGGGTGCGCGACCCAGTCCTTTGAGAAGGACTCGGGGAACGAGTACGGCGGCAAGCACCCCGTCGGCCCCACGGTCTCGCACAACCACAAGCGCTACGCGGTGCCATCGGAGGACGATCCGGGCATCAACGTGTCGATTGCGGGCACGTTGGACCAGCGCGGCAAGCCGATCGCGCTGCACCCGAGCCTGCTCAACCCGAACGACTGGTACGACGAAGAGCACAACTTCTGCCCGCCGCAGCACGTCATCGACAACGGCTGGTGCCACATCATGCACGACCCGAGCCGCTCCTCAAACATCTTCAACGCGCCGCTGCCCAACCGCATGCACGGCAACGTGGAGCCGGAGGATTGCCTGCTGCGCATCTTTTGGAAGATGCACAAGGACTCGTGCCCGATCCTCAAAAAGGCGCAGCAGCGCGGGCTCGACACCTTTGATAAGAACCGCGACGCGGTGCTCTCGCTCTTCCACCGCATGGAGGACTCGGTAGACCCGGACCAGCAGCGTCTCAGCCAGGCGGTGCTGCAGACGGAGATGCTCTCCAACGACAGCATCGACAAGAGCGTTGCGGAGGAGGCGATTATCGAGCGGCGCGCGTACGGCGACGTGGAGCACCTAGAGGAGCACGGCGAGTGCAGGGTGCTCTCGGTGCGCCAGGCGCTGCGCGACATCTCCGTCGAGCAGGAGAAGACGCACGGCCTGGTGGCCGAGTGGGACAAGCAGTCGCGCGCCGACCTCGCGCAGGAGGTGTACAATGCGCAGCAGGCGCAGTTTCTGCAGTTTGACGCCAAGGAGAAGACGCGCAAACGGCAGCGCGACCACGCCGAGGCGACGACGGCCGCAATCAAGCTGGGGCTGCAGCGCATGGAGCACGCCCTGAACACCAAGAAGCAGCGAAAGAGCATCCCGCCCGGCTACTTTTCCGTGGCGTGCAGGGGGCTAAGGGCCGCCGTGAAGGAGGCGGGCGTGATCGGGCACAACCGCAGCGCGCGCAACCTCGGCCGCCGCGTCGACCCGGACGACCCCAACGCGCTCGTCGGCACGGCCAACATAGGCTTTGCGCACAACCAGTCGCTGGTTGCCACGGACCTCACGCCCTTTGGCCACTGGCGCGCATTCCTGATGCACCTCTTCTCCAGCAGCGCGCACATTGCCGGCCGCGACGTCAAACTCATGCTCGAGATGCACTGCCACGCGTTCGAGCCGTTCCAAGAGGTCTCGTTCTTCCTGCTTCTGTGCGGCGGCCCGGGCAGCGGCAAGAGCATGCGCGCCAAGCGCTTGATGGCGCTGCTGCCCAAGGGCTGGGTCATGGGCTCGGGCTCCGCCTCCGCCAAGGCGGGCATGAACGGCGGCTTCGACTACCTGTGCGGGCGCTTAGTGTATGCTTTTAGACTCGAACCACTCACCCTAGTTACCACACACAGTCCACACAGTGGGCACACAGCCATTCCAGCCAATGGGCCAGATACGCAGGTACTACGACGAGATTATCAACGACTACGCGTCCACCGACTCGGACCGGATCGAGTGAGCGCGCGCATTCGAATACACATGTCCAAAACAAACACCTTTGTACGCACACCCCTACCATCTTGCAGGTATTTGAAGTCGATCACGATGGTGAGTGCCCATGCGCGTGCGTGCGCGCGTGCGCGCGTGCGCAAGCGTTCCTTGGGCGCCTCCAACCCCTTCCGTCTTTTGCGCGCGCAGGAGCAGCGCGTACTCAACACGCGCACGGTCAAGACGATCGGCGAGGGCGGCCTCGAGAGCTTCACGACGGTCGTGCTCGACTCGCTGCACTACGAGTCGTACCTGATGTGCACCAACTGCGGGCCGCTCGGGCTCAAGGGCGAGAACGTGGAGCCGTCGACCAACCGGTCGGCGCTCACCGACCGCTCCATACACCACATCGTGCACTCGACGGACGAGCACGCCTCCTGCGGCGACAAGGACTTTGACCCGCAGACGGCCTCGGACGACGTGAAGCAGCAGATCAACAAGTACCGCGTGATCTCCTCACTGGTTGCGTACGTGCTCATCTTCATCAAGCACATCCCGTCGTGCCAGCCCAACCTGACGCTGGCCAACATGCTGTGCAACAAGTGGTACGAGATCATGTGGAACGAGTACAACCAGCCCATGCCCGCAAAGCGCAAGAAGATCAAGCTGCGCATGCTCTTCAACCTCTTTGCGGCGGAGAGCGCCACCTTTGAAAAGTTTGCGATGCCCGAGTCGGGCATCGACTTTGAGGACATGAAGCCGGACGCCAACGGCCAGCTGTCGCCGTTTGCAATCGAGCAGCTGGCGGACGTGGTACGCAGCATGCAGCGCTGCCTGGACCACGAGGTGATCCTCAACGCCTGGTCGCACAGCCTCGACCACTCGCCCGCCACGGCGGCGCACACCTTCCAGATGAAGACGGTGCTCGCGCAGCTGCACGGCTCCGAGCTCGATCGCCGCAGGCTGGACGGCACGCCGTCCGCGATGGCGCCGCCGCCGCCGCCGCCCGCGGCCAGCACGTCCGGCACGGCCGGCACGTCCGCCGCCGCGGAGCCAGCGGCGGCGGTGCCGCCGCCCGCTTCCGTGCTGCAGGGGCACCAGGGGCGCGGTGCCGAGATGGACCTGGACGACCAATTCTTTTCCACCATCGATTACGACGCGCTTGGCGCAATGGAGGCTCGCCACCAGGCGCAGCTTCCCCAGTCTGCGCCCGGCGCCGCAGCGGTGCCCCTCGGGATCTCGCCCGTGGCGTCGGTGCCCCCTGGCGCGTCCGCGCCCCCTGGCGCGTCCGCGCCCCCTGGCGCGTCGGCGCCCGCGGATGCGGCGGGCCCCTCGGTCGCGCAGGCCGCGCAGCGACGGCCGCTCCAGACCGACGCGGACGGCATCGAGTCGCCCAACCACGTCAACGGCCAGCAGGTCCTGAGCACCGCGACCACCGTGCGCACGATGACCGAGGGCATGACGCGCAAGCGGTGCGCCGAGGTTGCGGACGAGCTGGCCACGCAACGCGAGCTACGCTGCGAGTTCAGCAGTCGCGCCATGTCCAAGAAGATTGCGCGCACGGACGCGCGCGAGTTCCAGCACCTGACCGCGCTCTTCACGGACGGCCGCGACACGAACAAGGAGCCCATGCACAAGATGTCCACGGGCAAGGTGATCAGCGCCAAGCGCGCCGCGGGGGCCTGCATGCCCAGCGCCTCGGACGTGCTGGACCGCGGCGTCGACGAGGGCTTCCTGAAGAACATCGTGTGCGGAATGGAGAGCAAGGAGTTTGACGACGCCTACGCCAAGATCGGCATCAAGGCCAAGGGGTGGGAGTACGAGCAGCTGGCGTCCGAGGCGACGATGAAGGGGCCCGCCGACTTTGACTTCAACTGGGCGCGCCGCATCGAGTTCAACCAGGGGAACAGCGGCGCGGACCAGGCCCAGCAGGGCGGCGGAACCAAGCAGAAGTCGGTGTATGCGCGCAGCGCGCGCATCATAAAGCAGGCAAGCGCCAACTCTCCGCGCACCTTCTCGCTCATGAAGGTGCACTCCATGTCCGTGGAGAGCATGCGCGACGTGCTCTGGATGATGGCGCAGACGCCAATCGAGAACCGCATCCGCATCCCCAAGAACAGCTCCATGCAGCGGAGCAACCTGAATGCGACGGCGTCCATGCAGTCGGGCACCAAGGACATCAAGGAGATGGACGTGGAGACGATCCACCCGCGCGGAATGCTGCAGGCGCCCGGCAGGCCCGACCCCGTCTTCCTCTCGCCGATGGCCATCGACCGCCCGCACAACTCCACCGTGGCCACGTCCGGCTTCCAGACGCGCCTCGACCACCTGACCAATCGCCGCGCGCTTCCGGCGTGCATCCTGCCCGAGCACTTTGAGCGGGGCGTGCCGATCAAGGAGTGCGACTCGTGCAACGGCATCTACTTCAACAAGCACACGGCCAGCGAGCAGGCGGCCCTCGTCTTGGAGATGGGGCTGTTCCTGTCCAACGTGGCCGGGATTGCGGGCGGCAAGTACTCGGCCGTGCCCGATTCCTTCAAGGTGATCGACACCAAGCGACCCGAGGACGTGCAGGACGCGCTGTTGGAGGAGTCGCGCCTCGGCCACGGCAACGCGGAGATGCCGGACGCCGGTGGCGCGCAGGAGGTGCAGCAGGACGACTTTCCGCGGCTGAGCCCCTTGCGCTCCGCCGAGGAGGACGCGGAGGAGGACTTTGCCGAGCCGGAGGACTCGCCCCTCCGCAGCGACGAGCAGTCCTCGGAGCACAGCGCGCTCGCAAACGGGCTGGAGTGCCCCGAGCTTCCGGACGCGGGCATCAACCCGACCGCCGGCGCGTCCGACCGGGCGGCGCGGGCGAGCATCGACCCCTCGGCCATGGTGCCCACGCTGCCGTTCGAGTGGGACCAGAGCGCGCTCTTTTACTCGATCAAGATGGTGCAGACGCTCCACAACGACGTGAAGCCGTACGTGCAGAAGGTGCGCAGCCAGTACACCGACGTGTACGAGGCCGAGGACATGGAAACGACGCTCACGGGCCTGCCGCAGATCACGCTCCGCTTCCCGGGCGTCACGGACACCTCCCAAAAGCGCTCGGGCGACGTCTCCGAGGAGAAGACGAGCTCGCTGTGGCCGCTCAGCGTGAGCGTGCCACTTGAGCAGTCGCGTTTCTGCGACATGGAGCGGCACATGAAGTCCTCTCGCGCGAGCAAGGGCCTCACCGAGGCCGTGCACTCGATTGCAAACGGTCGCAAGATCGAGTACAACGACCCGGAGGTGCTGGAGCACGAGGCGGAGGCGCGCGGCGTCAACTCTGGCTTTAGCATGAGCGGCAACCTCTTTGCGCGCAGTACGTGGCAGCGCTTCACGCTTGCGGCGCTGGACGCGCGAGGCATGCGCACCCCCGATGAGGAGGCGCGCGTGAACGACCAGGGGCTGTGCATGCGCTACCGCGTGCGCAACTGGCGCGCGGTCAAGGACTCCGACCAGCATCCGGGCCACCCCAGCCTGACCAGCTGCACGCAGGCCATGCCCATGACGTTTGCGGCACAGGAGCGCCGCAAACGCGAGCGGGGAGAAGACGCAGACGAGGACGAGCTGTGCCAGGCGCAGTCGCTCTCGGCCAAGCGACGCGCCCTCGAGGTGGAGATCTCCGACGCGATGATCACCGACTCGTGCAACGCGCCGGTGTTTGTGTGAGGGCCATGGGCTTGGAGCCCATGCAATCAAACGAGCGTGTGCGTGCGTGCGCGCGCGCAAGTGTGCGTGTGTGTATGTATGTGTGTGAGCGTGCGCGTGCAAGCGTGCGCGTGCGCATGTGTTAAAATAAATATCTCCCCACGAGTGCGCTTGTAACTGAGAACGCGCTGCAGATACGAGTATGCTGGCCCTTCTTGGGCTGGCCGCCGCGCAGGTGATTGGGGACCCGCCGTGCCCGAATGGCCGGCTGGTCAGAGAGGTGTCGATTCCGCGGTACGCGCCCTGGTGCTGCGCCGGCGAGTCGTACGTGCACTTTGAGGACGTCTCGTCCGCGCTCATGGAGGAGATGAAG
>Ga0209603_1005559_pt1 | contig 10117 bp, 3 predicted proteins | sample COGITO_mtgs_1206_FD_184812 | JGI IMG/M metagenome (GOLD analysis project Ga0209603, IMG submission 184812) | Pelagic marine microbial communities from North Sea - COGITO_mtgs_120607 (SPAdes) (version 2) | ecosystem: Environmental > Aquatic > Marine > Epipelagic ... | reverse complement strand
GACCAATGAAGGCGGGCCTATAGCTCAGTTGGTTAGAGCACCTGACTCATAATCAGGTGGTCCCAGGTTCGTAACCTACTCTTTTTCATATACTTAGAGCGTGTTTTTCTGTAGTCTGTCATAAAGTTCGTCTTTATGAAGATTAAAATTGAACTTCAACCTACCTTATCAAAAACCAAAGCAGGGTACTATTCTGTTTTCTTCTGGTACGAATCCAAGAGATTCAGATACTCCAGTGGAAGAGTAATAGATAAGGACATCAATCCAAATCATTTAGAACCGATTAGAAGACACAGCGAAGCTGTAGTACTGTGCAGTGCATTTACAATGGCTATCAGAGAGGGGTGGAGACCTAAAACGGTTGAAAAGAAAAAGGAAACAGTCTTTCTTATTGATGTGGAAGTCCAATGGACTATCCAAGCTAAAAGTTAATGAGCTATCCGTTGAGCTGTTATCGGAATTTGTTCGTACGAAGGCATCTTCTGCACGTAGTATGCATAATGTAAAGCGTAACATATCTGCTCTGTTAAAGGACGAATTAGAATCCAAGGGGGTAGTACTAAATATGAGGCGAATAAAGCTTCCAAAGCAAGGACAAGAGCTTCACAGACCCATCAGTGACATACCAGCTGTATTGGAAGATATTAAACAGTATAATGATAATCTATACCTCTGCTGTTTGATGACCTACAGTATGCTTCTAAGACCGCACAGGGAGATACGTTGCCTTAGGTTCTCGGACTTCAATACAGACTTTACGGTACTCAGTTTGGACGGTAACAGGGTCAAGTCAAAACGGAACAGAATAGTGCCTGTACCAACTGTTGTTAGAGAGGAAATAGTCAGTCGTTTTAAGACTGTAGAAAATAGAAATGTAAATCTGTTTTCAATGCGTAGGTACGAACACAATCCAAGTTATTTTAAAGGGATTTGGACGAAGTATAAAAAGCAGTCTGAGCTTATTAGTAAGAAGCAAACCTTGTACAGCTTTAGACATACTGGGGCTATCAAGGTCTTTGAAAAGACAGGCTCACTACTCAAGCTACAACAAGTTATGGGACACAGTGATATGAAAGTATCACTTACCTACCTGCGAGGATTAGAAGTGAAGCAGTTGGATGTGGAGGACTTGCCAGAGTTGTAAAAGTTTAAAGCCTAGGGAATGATTCGCCTCTTTCTAGTTGGTTACGGCTTATATACGTAATTCGGAGGTAGTAACTATTTAGGAATACAGAGTGTGTAATCTTTCAAGCAAGTATCTTAGTTTTGGAATAGTCTGAAGTGATGTATCAACCGCTAGACTGACAACATTTAAAATAAAACTACTTTTAACATACCAAAACAATAAAAGAATAATGAAATTCCTTCAATTAAAGATAGCTGTTGCCCTGTCTATTTCATTTTTAACCAATGGTCAAAACAACACTTCTTTCATAAGGCAAAATCTAGTTGAGAATTTTAACAACTCACAGTTCACAAATCAAGTATGTAATGAATTGTTCTTCTCAGAGTATGCTGACGGTTCTGCTAACAATAAATATTACGAAATATACAATCCAACTTCATCAAGCGTTTCGTTATCAGGCTATGTAGTATCTATTTTTCCAAATGGTTCTTCATCAGCAAGTAGCTGGTTAAGTTTTTCTTCAAATTCAATTATTGGTCCCAATGGAGTTTACATAGTAGCCAATCCAAATGCTGATACAGCAATCCTTAATTTGGCTGATACTACTTCTAATACCGCTTCTTTTAATGGAAACGATGCTCTAGCCCTATTTAATGGACCCGACACTTTGGATATTATTGGAGTAATCGGTGTAGACCCAGGGTCTGGATGGTCTGTTGGCACCGGATACACAAAAGACTACACCTTAGTAAGAAGCGACACAGTTTCTTCGGGTACAACGAATTGGACAATGGGCACTAATCAATGGGAAGTATTCCCTCAAAATGACACTTCACACTTAGGCGGTCATTCGTCCCTCTGCATTGGCGCAGCAACAGGTCTGAGTATGACAGTTGACACCTCTGGTAATTACAAGGATCCTTTTTGGTTGGCAGAAAACATTCTATCCCCTAACGCCAATAATGTTTACAACTTTGATAATGACGTAGTAAATCTGATACAATCACAAAATACTCAACTGGGTTACTTTGAGGCAAACGACATTTCTTTTCCAATACAATCGGGAGTCGTTATGGTGGCTGCACAGAACGCTTCGGATGTAATCGCAGCATCAAATGGCTCCGGAAATAATCTGACTTTCACAGATGCTGAACTAGCTTCAATATTAACACAATTGGGTAGTAGTGGATATGCTATTAAAGATATGGCAAGTATTGAATTTAGTTTTATTGCCCGGTCCGATTCATTTAAGTTAAATTATGTTTTTGGCTCACACGAATACGATGGATATACCTGTAGTAACTTCAATGATGTATTAGGTATTTTTCTTGAAGGACCCAAGGTTGACAGTTTAATTGCATTGCCAGGCTCTTCAGTTATAAAAAATATCGCAGTAATACCGAACTCTAATATTCCCGTAGCTGTCAATACAGTTAACTCGGGATCTCCGAGTGGAAGCTACCCTGCAAGTAATTGTTCATCTGCAAACCCCAACTTTGTTTCGGATAGCCAATATTTCAATTCATCTAACGGGTCAATAACATCGCTTGATGGCTATACCGATAAATTCACCGCAAAAGCAGAAATTCAATGTGGAGCATTATATACGGTAAGAATAAAAATTGCTAATGTTGTGGACAATGCATTGAGTCCAGCTGTTTTCATAGAAAGTGGGTCTTTGATAGGTAATGAAAATAACGGAACTGTGTGTTCAAATTCAATCCCTGACTATATTCCAATTAATGGTCTTAAAGTCTATTATCCCTTGGACACACTTGGCAGTAGCAATCATTCTCCCAGCGGAGATTCTTCGGTAGGTAGAGACTTAGGGTTCTTCAATCACCATTGGAATGCAGGTTCCAGTTATATCCCTAAGACCAATCGCTTTGGCGTTCCTGGAGGTGCAATGAGCTATACTCAAAATATGGCACAAACCCCTTATTCTGGCGTGCTCGGTACTGAGTCTCGTTCAGTATCTATTTGGGTAAAACATAAGGGGTACTCATCTGACCCTGTCTTCTTCCAATATGGATCTCAGCTTGCTGGTAAGCGATTCAGTGGACACGTCAATTATAACTGTAACGGTGTTGGTGTTAGTTCTGCTTTTTCATCTACGACCAATAATCAAGCTCTAGATACCAACTGGCATCATATTGTATACGTCCTAGACACAAGTCAGTGTTCAGGAAGCTGCACGGTTACAGATGTTGATGTATATGTAGACGGTGTTTTGTATCCAAACTGTAATGTCTTTAATGGCTCTACAGCTATTAATACCATTGGAACCTTTGACCTACAGTTCATTTTTGGAAATAGCACTATCGCTGACTCAAACCGCTTAGCTCTGGATGACTTTGGAATGTGGGATAGACCTCTAACCCAAGATGAGATCCTAGATCTCTATTCAGGTTCTACTGGTCCAAAAGCTGTTGCTGATTTACAAGCGTGTTACTACTCCGATGATATTGTATCCTTAAGCTGGACTGCACCTGCTGATACAGGGGGAGACTTCTTAGGCTTTGTGATATATAGAGCTGATTCGCTGAATGACAGCTTTAGTGTGGTAGATACGCTCTTTGATTATGTCAGTGCCTATCTAGATACCACACCTTACATTCTTTCTGACTACACTGTAAGCTGTACAAAAGAACCTTACAGATACTTTATAAAAACAATGGACGGTTTTGGAAGAGAATCAATCACCACGGATACGATTCGGAATTTAGTTTTGAACTATAGTAGTTTTCTGGGACCAGGAAGCGCAGGTCCAACTTGGAACAAAACACATTCAGATAATATCCCCAGGGAATTTTTGGTTTACGAAACTCAATTTTGGTCTGGTAACTGGAAGGTTATTGATACTTCTCAGCACTTTAATAATTCACAATGTTACTATGGCAACCCTCTTGACCAAGTTCAATACAATTGTACAGGGTTCTATCACAAATATAAAGTTGAATATGCAAGTGGCTGCCTGAGCAATGTAGATTCAATATTCCAAGAAGATATCCACCCTCCCTTGCAGAAAAATGAGGTTCAAAGCACTTTTACATCTCAAAATGAACTAAGAATTTCATTTTTAGAGTCTGAAGACTCTTTAGAGATAGCTCAATATCTACTTTACTACAAAGACTCGCTTAACTTCAATGTGAATCCAATAGACTCCATTGAAAGGCAAACCTATTTATTCAATGGTTGGTACACCTCACTCAGTCCTTTAGTTATTAATTCCAAGGCTGAACTATTAATAGTGCCTAAAGATACTTGTGGAAACTCTGAAATGGCATTCAACCTTTGGTCAGGAGCCACAACCCAGCCAGTTTATTTGGATGTTCAATATAACGTAGGTGACGTAAAGTTAGACTGGAATCCAAGAAAAGTGTATTCTGGTAATGTCTCTTATTCCATCTACGAAGCAATGTATGACGGCGCTGGACCAGGCACATACACGCTAGTTACAAGCACGTTAGACACCTCTGCAGATATGTCTTTAGCCAACAGCTATGAGAACTATTGTTATTATGTTTCAGCTACAAGTTCAACATCAAACTTTGTAATGGAATCTAACAGGGTGTGTGTATCCTTCGTTGGTATGGATGAGAATGATTTCTCGTTTAAACTGCACCCCAACCCTTCTAATGGCGATTTCTTGATCAACATTAACTCAGGAAATGCCGGTGATTACGAGATGGAACTACTGAACAATATGGGGCAGGTTGTATATCGTATCACTCTAAAAAATGGTGATAATTATATAGAGCTTGACCATCGGATAGCGAAGGGAAGTTACATTCTCGTTCTTAAAGACAATAATTCGCAAGCTGTAAAAAGAGAAGCACTGATACTTCAGTAGATAGACTTTGAATATTTTCAAGACCCCATTGCTAAATAAGGTGATGGGGGTTGCTTTTAATAGTCTGCTCTTGACATATGTCTTAGTTAAGTAATGGGGCATTTAAGAATGCAAGTATCCCTTACCTACCAACGAGGATTAGAAGAGAAGCAGTTGGATGTGGAGGACTTGCCAGAGTTGTAAGATCACTTGCAAAGTCTCAATAGAACTTGAAACAGCGTATTATATTTCGTATATTGACCTATTGTTTTGGCTGTAAGTAAAGTCTAGCTTTGAATGACCAAACCAATTACCGAAAGAATGAAGTATCTATTTACCTTAATTTCTGTCATTTTCCATTTATCAATCCTAGGACAGACGAATGTATCGGGTTTAATTAACGCCGACGTTACATGGACAGCATCCGCATCTCCCTATATCGTTACTAATAATTTATTAGTTTCCTCGGGTGTCACACTCACAATAGAATCAGGTGTGACAGTTAAAATCAAGGGGGACAAGACTTTACAGATCTTGGGGGAATTGAATGCCATTGGAACACAAAATGATTCAATTATCATAACAGACTTTGATCAGACAAACCCGTTTAAGTCTCTAGAATTTGCAGACAGTAGTGAGGATGTATTGTTCAATTCTGATGGGACCTGGGCATCAGGTAATATTCTGAGATTCGTCAAAGTATTAGGAGGTGGAGAAAACGCCAATGGGTCAGTGATTTTTGGAAGCTCAACAGGACTAATAGAGAATTCTACTGTTTCTAGCTCCAATTCTTCTGGTATTTATCTTTTTAAGAACACTTCAAATGTAAATACGGGAAGCAATTCTTCATCGTTAAAATCTGTTCATGTCATTTCTTCAGAGGTAGTATCAAACAGTAATAATGGTTTCAGTTGTTCATGTAAGGACTACAACGTTGGAATAATCATAACAGACAGCAAGCTTAACTACAATGGAGGCTCGGGTTTCACCAGTCATCAAGGCACTAATGGAGGAGCACATGATTTTCAGATTTTAAATAATGAGTTCTCTTTCAATGGTGGCTATGGTTATGCGGGACGTGCTCGTGGGAATCAATTCGTAAAAGGCAATAGAATAACCAATAATGGTTCGGTTGGAATTAGTGTTGACGGGATCGGAACCCATAAAATTCGTTCAAATATCATCTTGTTTAATACCGGTGGAGTTGCCGCTTCATTAATAAACGCTGGAAGTGTTGAGTTAGATAGTAATATTATAGCTTTTAATGATTCTTGGGCTATTCAGTCTATTAAACGCAGCCCTTTCAAAATAAGAGGAAATCAAATCATAGAAAATGGAAGCAGCGGTATTTATGCAAGCGCCTATGACCCTCGTAATGAGACAAGTAAGCCGGTTGATATTAAGCGAAATAGCTTCATTGGAAATAAATCAGATTCGGCGTTAATTGCAACAAAAAATAGTAATAACGCTCTTCATACATTCAATGTAGACAGTAATAATTTTGGCAGTAATACCTGTAAGTATTACATCTATAACACACGTCCATTTAGTGCTACCAATGGTGTAACGGCGTCATACAATTACTTTAACGGTAATGATGCCAGTAGTATGTCAGATAGTATACATGACTGGAGCGATAATGGTAGTCTAAGTATAGTCAGCCTATCAAATGTTAGTGACTCTGTTAATTCATTTGCTCCGGTATTGCCGCCAAAGAACGTATTTATATATCCGGGGGTAAATGATTACATCGCAGTAGATGCAGATTTACCGAGTGATTTCTCAACTTACAGGCTTTACAAAGGGGATTGTTTATTTACAGACTTTGCAAATGATAGTGCGCTACTGAGCAATTTCAATATAGATTCTATTGGATATTACTCACTTACAGTTCGTTCCAACAGTGCTAGTGGTTGTGAGGACTTTTTCACCGGTGAAGAGTCTTATCATTTTACAGACATCAAACTACCATTTGATTTAAAATCTGAGAGTTCATTTTGTTATGGAGATTCAGTAAAATTTATAATTGAAAGGAACAAAACTACTGCGGTTCAAGCAACGTTTTTTGTTACCATTTCTGACGCTAATAATGTACTCTTAACGGATACAATACTACCAGGGGTTTCAATCTGTCACTTAGATTTACAAGACAGTCTTAGAAATGACACAACATATACAATAACGATAAGCTCTAATGGATTTAATTATTCAAGAACAACTAGTGTACAGTTATTAAAAAATCCAAACTTTCAAATTAGTTATTCAGGTGACCCAGTTAAATGTCCGGGAATACAAAAAACCATAGAAGTGCCTAATGGGCTTACAAACGTAAATTGGTACAGATACCAACCTTGGGGTACTCAAGGCATGGGCTCCAGCAGCTCAATTTTAGCTGCAGGAGGTACGTCATATTTTTTTAGAGCAACTGGTCAAGATGGGTGTGTAAATTACAGTGATACTCTTGGTATAGACTCAATTGCCTTTAACAACATGCCTACTATTACATCTGATGTTCCGTCAAATTTTTGCGAGGGAGTATCTTTTAATTTAAGTTATGTAATTCCAGCGAATAGAATGTACTATTTCAATGCCTCCAGTAGTCAATGGGGTTCATCTAGCCCAAGAATTAGCGCTAGATGGTACCAAAATGACACGCTTATAGACTCGGTGGCGTACAACCCCACAATAACTAATAATTTTGGGCTAAACGACTCTTTAGCTGGTGTATATAAAATTCGGGTTGGTTTCTCAAGCTGTTACAGAGAATCAGCAATAACAATGAATGCCTTACCAAACGTTGATGTAACAGTTTCGTCTGTCACCAACAATACTTGTTATGGAGACAGTCTGGGATCAATTATTGTGACATCTCAAACAGCAAATAATTATAATTGGACGAGTAATGATAGTTCCAGCATCCCAAATAATGATACCTTATCTAATCTTCCTGCGGGAATATATAACTTGGTTGCTACCAGGTCTAATGGCTGTTCAAAATCACTTGAATTCAATATTACTGAGCCATCCGAAATCACTGTTTCTAGTGTAACTGAATCAACTACATGTAATGGAGATTCTGATGGAGCAATATATCTAAGCGTTACAGACGCTGTACAGCCTTACATAATTAGCTGGGCGGGTCTCATGTCTTCAAACGATACTTTAGAGCAGTTGCCAGCAGGGATATATGTCGCAACAATTGTGGACTCCAATAATTGTAATATTTCAGATTCCATTCTTGTTTCACAGCCAGACGTGCTTAGTATTCAACTGTTAAGTTCAAATAATGTAAACTGCTACCAAGGTCAAGATGGGTTAGCTACCGTGAGTATAAGCGGAGGAAATGGCGGTTATGTCTCTTCTTGGAAAGAGGTCGGCACCTCATCAATTCTGTCAAGCACAACTACTTTATCCAATGTTCAAGCGGGAGTTTACAGATATACCGTTGTTGATTCAAAGGGATGTACAGATTCTTTAGATGTAACCATCACTCAACCGTTATCAGCACTTAACGCTTCTATTAGCTCTAAAACAGATGTTCTGTGTAATGGAGATTCTACAGGATCTATTACTGCACAAGCCATTGGAGGTACAATTGGTTCTGGATATACCTATTTATGGACGAATAGCTCCAATTCAAGTATTGCTACTTCATCAGTAGCCGCAGGGTTGTCCTCAGGAATATACACTTGTCAAGTAACAGACGTTAATGGTTGTACTCACCAAATTAATGATACTATTTTAGAGCCGTCAACAGCTGTAGCAATAGCCGCAAGTGGCACCGCAAATGTTTTGTGTTTTGGAGGCAATACTGGTTCTGTATGGGTTGATCCTTCGGGTGGTGTGTCACCCTATTCATTTAATTGGAATAACCTTGTAACAAACGATACAATTGTGAACCTAGTTGCAGGAACCTACTCTGTAAATGTCACTGACGATAATGGTTGTACTGAAAATCAGTCATTTTCTGTAACGCAGCCAACGCAACTAACGAACTCTTTTACTAAAAGTATTTACAACGGTAATACTAATGTTTCGTGTCCAGGTGGGACGAATGGTTCTATTGACCTTACACCAAGTGGTGGTTCCGCTCCTTATACATATCTATGGTCAAATACGAATACCATTCAAGATATAAACGGACTTAGCGCAGGTACATATTCATGTACCATCACGGATGATAACAATTGTACCTCAGTGGCTAACGTTTCAATGACCGACCCTCAAGATTTTGTTTGGTCTAGCAGCATCACAGATGTTTCTTGTAGCGGTTTAGATGATGGTGCTATTAACCTTGGGATTTCAGGAGGAAATCAACCTTACATCATTGATTGGACATCTTCTTCGGTGTCACAAGGTCAAGTTGAAGTTACGTTCAGGTTAGATATGAGCCAACAATCATCCTTTAGTACATCATCAGTGACTAATGTTATTCAAGGATTCTCTGCTCCATTAGTTATGTCTGATTTGTCTAATGATTCCATCTTTATTTTAAGTCAAAAGTTTAATCCTGGAGACACAATTTATTGGAGGTATTTTAATGGTTCTACCTCTGAAATAGTTCCTCTATCTTGTGGAATAAATACCTCTCAGTCTGTTTTTGAGCGCTTTGTTGTCGTTCCTTCAAACGACACAATTCTACCGATCGTTTGTCTCTCCTCCTGTCAAAATTGTCAGGGTACAAGTGGTGCAGGACTAAATGGTTCTATCCAAAATACATCAAAGTCTCTTAGCGATATTGGTGCTGGGGTCTATACTTTCAACTTACTAGATAGAAACGGTTGTACTACTACATTGTTAGATACGGTATTAGAGCCTGCTCCATTGGTGTTGACACTTGATAGTACTGTTGACGCAAGTTGTCCACAAAATCTTGATGGTTACATTGCTGTATCTGTGATAGGTGGATCAGGTAACTACAACTTTGTTTGGAGTAACGGTGATACCATGCAGAATATCAATGCGGGGTATGGATACCATAGTTTGGTTGTAACTGATGCCAATGGATGTCAGGATTCTGCAACGTACTTAATAGATGCGCCATTCCCTTATAATGATGAGGAGTTGTGTGTGGTTACAGTTGATACAACAGGGGTGAACCTTGTGGTTTGGGAGAAAACGCCAAGCCAACGTACTGCCGACTACATTCTCTTAAGAGA
>Ga0209603_1005557_pt1 | contig 10118 bp, 6 predicted proteins | sample COGITO_mtgs_1206_FD_184812 | JGI IMG/M metagenome (GOLD analysis project Ga0209603, IMG submission 184812) | Pelagic marine microbial communities from North Sea - COGITO_mtgs_120607 (SPAdes) (version 2) | ecosystem: Environmental > Aquatic > Marine > Epipelagic ... | reverse complement strand
CACCACGACCAATACTTTCACCACCGGCTGTAGCAACAACAAATGAGCTGTCGAGTACATCAAATGTCAGCTCTCGCCTGGATGAGTATTTAGTGTGTGGTTTTAGCAGCTCTGGGCAGTTTTCATGGTAACGCTTTGTCATATCAAAGAGCGCCCTGGTACTGTCAGAGTGATGGGTTACAACCATAGCTTTACATGCTTTGCGCTGTGAAACGTTGAAGTAAAGGTAGCCGCCAACGTATGTAGATAGACCCTGCTGCCGTGCTTTCAATATGATTACACGTACCTTACCTTCAGCAGCCATTTGTTTGTCTACGGCATCTTGTAGTAGCAGCTGTGCTGGCTTTAGGTTTAAGTTTCGGATGTCTCCGTCTTTTGTTCGGATCTTGAGAGCTGACTTAGAGTAAAACTCAAATTCGTCATATAGTTTGCGGCGTATCTCTTTAAGTTTCGGTTCCATCATTGTCAGGTTGCTCTTCCTCAGTTTCGCTTGTTAAAAGCGACTCCAAGAAGGCTTCTGCTTTGCCAATGGTAACTTCGCTCTTTGCAGCTGGTTTAGTCTTTGTAAAATCTAAGACCATTCGTGCTGCTGTTAGTCGGTCACGGTTTTGACCAGGCTCACGCATTATTTCAACTGCTGCTTTCAAAGCCTCAACTGCATATACGTCATCTATTTCATTATCTTTGGCCATAATTGCCACGATCCTTTCAGCATCTGCTTTTGCTTGTTTTCGTATTGGTGTTATGGCCTCAAGAGTATAACCATCTGGTGTACCTTGTGGCCGACCAGGGTTCTTACGTTTTTTCGTTGACCACTGTTTCCGGAGTGCTCTACCTTCCTCCGTTTGCATTAGTTTTGTGAAGTAGTTGTTCTCTTTTGGTGTTGCTTTTTTTGGATACTTCAGTTCTTTTTTTGGCGACTTTGGCCGTGGGTTTTTGGGTGCTCCCATTCGCTCCTCCTATGATACTTTTGATTACTGCGTGAGTTTGTGGGCATTGCTGACAAAAGACTATGTCTATGAATGATTTATCCATCTCTTGTAGTATTTGTGATCTCTGGTCTTTGCTTAATAAAGACGAGGATTTCACTTTCTCAATAGCATCTAGGTAAGGTACCAAGTCGTATGCTGTTTTTACTATCATTTTGCTTCCTTAATGTAATAAGACCCCATCTCTGGGGCCTTACTTTTGTAGTTTATCCTATGCAGCTAATATGCCTGGGGCAGGGGTAAGTGCACCTGGGGGCATTGGCTGCTGCTGTTCCTCTGGCGGTTCATCACCACGGGCCATCATTGCTAATATGACTGCAATTGTCATTGCTAACGGATGACTGAAGAATTTGATGCCACTCTTGTTCTTAGAGTTATCAAAAAGATGCTTTAGTAACTTGTAAGTATCAGGTGCAACTTTCTTCATTATCTTTGGATGCATCATGGCAACTTGTAGAGCGTTTACAGTTAACTCTGGAATAGACTGTTCGTAGTTACGTTGGTCTACTATTTGTTTTTCAAACGCTTTTACATCTTTGTTAAACTGTTCACTTCTTGTACCGTTGGCTTTTGCTTTTCGCTGTCCGGCATTATAAGAATCAATCAGTGATTTAGTCTGCCGTAGAGGTACCACTTGTCCAGTGTTTGGATCTTTAAACGTAAGGTTTTTCTGTATTGCTAACATCTCTGCAATGATTTTATTCTGAGATCGAGCAGAGTTTGGAGTGCTAACTAAACCACCAAACACATCCTCTAAGCTATTTATGCCGGCTGTGTCGTCTTGGTTGGTTAAGTAGTTAAATACAAACTTGTCACCCATAAACTGATTTGTGTCTATGTCAGATCCAGTTATGCCATGTGCAACTTCATGTATCATATACGAAAGAGACGCTAGGCCACTTACAGTACCACCAAACGCATCTACACCACCTGGCATTATTGCCATAGCCTCTCGATTGTTTGGGTTATATGCACCAAGGGCGCCCTCTGTAATAGTAGGGTCAGCTCTTTCCATATCTTTAAAAGATCTAAATAGCTTTGGTGCTATATTGTATGCACTAGCCAGTTTAAATGTTGCATCAAAGTCTTTAAGGCCGTTTTCGTATGCAGAGCCTTTTTTACCAATTTCAAACAAAGACTGTACAACTGGTATCTGTGCTCTTATTTCAGCTTCGGATACTGGTTGGGATCTATCATTATTTTTTGACGCAGCATTCCTTTGTCCTCCGAAGAATTGTCCAAGGATGCCTTGTCTTGTTGCCCCTGGTAATCCTGCATCGGCAAGTGCTGGCCCTCCTCCTGGAGATCCAGTTCGTCCAGAAGATCGTAATCGATTTCCGATTGCAGTTTTTGCCGCATTTGCATAATCTGGCGCTTCGTCATCTTTGTAGCCACGACTTTCTCCATCTTTTTGTTTTGCTGTATCATACAGACGTTTCTCAGGGTACCACAATAAAGCCTGTAAGTCACTCATTGTTAGTGCTTCATTACGTCCTTGGCGAATTTCTGGCATATCCTGTAGTTTATTAAGGCCTTTTGTGAAAACGGATCTAATAAATGTACGCTCCGCTGCTCCAGCAGGGGCTTCAACTTGGCCATCTAAATACTTAGCTAAACCATTACCGGCTTTGCGTAATTCAGCACCACCAGGTATTGCATTTATCTGGTTTCTCCAAGCTGGTGACATAGATTCTTTAGCAATTACCTCACTAAAAAGATGTACCATATCATTTGACATTCTTTTTGTTGGAAAAACACCTGATTTCTTAAACAAGGGTTTAAAAGCCTTTAAGTCTGCCGTAGATAACATTGATTTGATTTCTGTAGTTTTCTTCTTAACCATTGGCTGGTTTATTTTAACAAGACCACCACGCCACCTACCTACTGATCTCATTAACCAACGATCCATAGTTAATTCGTCAAAGTTTCCATATAAGTTTGAGAAAAATCCGTTACCTATCTTAGGACCAAGTATTGAGGCACCACGAACTAATGTGTCTTTACCTTCTCCAGATATTTTTACACCATACTGTTTTTCAAGATCTCTTACAGTTAGTTTACTATTCATAAACTGCTCTAGAGCTGCATGGTCACCGTCAAATTGATCTAGCATTGTGTGGTACTGTGCTAAGCCACCATTTATAGCAGACGCTGCTTCCCCTATGCCGGCATTTGTTGGAAAACGTCCAGTTTCTTTAAGTGTTTCATATACATCTAGTGCTAAGTCAAAGTTCTTATCAACTTTAAGGCCGTTTGATGTAACAGCAGTTGCCCATATAAACTGTAGTTTAGCAGCTGGGTCTGTAGCTATCTCTGGGTGCAACTCAGCAACTGTATCAAGTGCATTGGTAACTGTGCGGTCATACCAGCCTATTGCGTTTTGATTGTCTTTGATTGCTTCAATCGCATCTGCAACTACAAAGTCAGCCAAGCGATCAATGTTTGCGTCATCAAGGGTACTAAGGTCTATACCTTCGCGTTCTTGTGCTTCAAGTGATTTTGCCTGGAGATCTAATTTAAAATCGCGGCCTTTGTTGTATACTTTGTCTCGTGCCATTGTGAATGAGTTGTTAAGGTTAGTATCAAGAGCAACATCTGTCGTAGAACCAAATTGTGGTAAAACGGGTACAGATCTTTGCTCTTTGGTTTTTCCATCAGTAACGCTTTCGTTAAAAAACGGGCCATTAATTGTTTGGCCATCCTGACTTGTCATTGTGTTATTTATATTAGTTAGCACATCTGGTGTAAAATCTCTTGCACGATTTACAGAATTACTATTAGAAAATAAATGTACTTCAACAGGGCTGTCACCAAATGTTTCTTGGATAGCAACCATTCTGCTACGGCCATCGTGCCCAATAACCCCAGTTGGTTTATCTTCTGAGTAATTAAGATTAAGAAAAGGCGCACCAATAGAACCACCAGATTTAATATGATTAACTACGTCATTAACTGCGGGTACTCCCCCCCTATCTGCTGCTAATTTTAAAAATGTACTTGGTTTCATTTTAACACGTTTACCAAAATAATCGACTTCTTGATTGTAGGGCACAGCCCCCCAACCTTCCTTGTTGTCAATAATTACATTCTTAGTTTTTATACCAAACTGCGCTGGGACAGCTACAGATCTCTGCTCTTTGGTTTTTACAGTACGCTGCTTCTGCTGCTTAGTAATACGCTCGTACATTGGATCTATGATATCTTGTACAAGTTTAGGATCTACGTTCTCTAACTTCTTGTAGACTGCTTCAAATGTTTCAAGTGGCTTTGATCCTAAGTTACCGTCAAGTTCATCTATTGCCTGGCTAAGTGTCTTATAGTCACTTTCGCTCATAATGCCTTCGTTGTTAACTTCGTTTAGTGCTGTCTTCTGATCAGCGTTGAACTTCTTGTTAGCTTCGATGCCACGGTTGTAGTTTTCTTGGGTAGTAAACCTTGGGCCGAACTGTGGCTCTGCATCAAGTTTAGCGTTTGTAGTGTTTGTTTCACCTGGGATCGGCTGCGGCTTGTTTATAACCTGGGCTTGCACAAGTGGGTCACTCATTGTCTTGGCTTTTACCAGGCGAATAAGTTGTGTGAGGTTAGTAACTGTACCACTTTCGCGCACTGACTTGCGGTAGCTGTCAATTGCACGTTGTACAATAGGTGTAACACCATCTGCCTCTATTTTAGCTAGGGCTTCGGCAACACCAACTTTACTCAGACCAGTACTATTTTCCATTACATATTGTGGTGCAGGGTTTTGATCATTTGGGTCGCCTTTTGGTGGAGCGTTCATGTCATCCAAAGATCTGTTAAGTTCTACCTCTTCCATCTTTTGTTGTTCAGCTTGTGATATTCTGTCTTCACGCAGAGAAGGGCCAGTAGGGCTTAACTGATTCATCCTATCGGATTTTGTGTTGTCTCTAATGTACTTGTTAACTGTAGAGCGTCTACCTGTCACTGCATCAATGGCTCGACCACCGACAAATGCGCCACCTTGTATAGCTAGACCAGTACCACCACCGGCCATGTAAGCTGCACCTGTAGTCGCTAGTCCGGTTAAGCCACCTTGGGAACTGAACGGGTGTGTCAGGTTGTTCAATGGGTTTGCCAAGTCTGTAACTTTTGACACGCCACCTTTGTAACCAGATTTGTGTAGAGCTGTAAGTTCGTTCATCTCTAGTAAAAGATTACGAGCCTTTTGGCCTTCGTATGTTTGTCCAGCAAGTCTATCCAGGGCGTTTAGTTCTTGTTCGCCTACCTGGCTTTTTGCTAAAGTTTTACCTTCTGCTAAAGCAGCTTCTGAAAGTATTTTATCTTCAAGATCTACAAGTGTATCTTGGTCAGTTACTGCCACTAGAGGTTTTAGATCTTTAAAAACTTGCTTTAGATCTTTTTCAATTTGTGTGTGGGCTTTTGTTACAGCTTCTCTAGCGCCGTTAGTTGACTTAACGTCAACGTCTTTTAAGTTGTGGTTGTTTGCTTCTGCTACTTTTACTAAACGGTTTGCAAAGGCTGTAGCTGCACGGCTTTGTTCTGTGTTCTCAAAAGGCTGTGCGTTTAAACCTTCTACGGCTGCGGTACCTGTTCTAATAGTACCACCAGCGCCAGCACCGGCTATAGACGCTTCTTTCAAACGTTCGAATATCTCGTTATCTTTGAACTCTTTGCCACCTAGTGCATCTGCACCAATAACGACACCTTCTTGTAGTCCCTCAGTTACACCTTCGGTTGCCATAGCTGCTACTACTTTTACAGGTAGCTGTGCTAGGCCCTTGGCCGTTAGTATTGAGTTGATTTTCTTGACGCCCATAGCGCCTACAACTTCTGGCGTCATACCTTTAAACAACATGCCCAAACCTAGGTTTTCTAGAGCTGCTATTACAAGACCACCGCCAGTGGCTAACTTTACACGCTTCTCTGGGTCAAGACCTTCGATCTCTTTTAGTGAAGTGTTGACTTCGCCAGCACCTAAGAACGGTGTGATAGTGCCACCAGTTGCTAGAGCTGCAGCTATACCGTCAGCACTTTCTGCAACTTTCTGTGCGCCGTAATATAATGCAGAACCTGGGCCTTTTATGCTGTCAGATGTAAGTGACTCATAATTAAGAGCATCACGCTGATTTTGTAGCTCGGCTACTTTTTTGCGTTGTTCTGCCACTGTTGCAGCGTCTCTTGTTGCATCATCTATTGGCTCTGCACCAAAGAAGCCTCGTATTTTATTGCGTGCATCATAAAGTGTATTTGCAAAACCAGAGTTGTTAAATTGCTCACTTAGATCTGCAACATAGTCATTTGTGTTTGCGTAGGTGTTTAGTTTACCAAACTCTAAGGCTGTACCGAGTGAGCTATCTTTTTTGGGGTTTAGTGTATTATTTAGGGCTTCTATTGCACCTTCACGGTTGGGGCCAGATACTTTGTACTTCTTGCCGTTAGGTGCAAGTATAGTAAAATTTGGCATGTGCTATAGCCTCCATTATTGTTTATTCTGGGTCAGGTGTCTCATCTTCGATCTCAAGCACTTCGTATTGTGCGTTTGCTTCGGGCATAGACATACCTGGCATTGTTTCAGATAGTGGTGCATCTAGATCTGTTAGACGTGCATTAGGGTTCAATATTCTGTTCATGAATATCTCTTGCATCTGCATCTTACGATCTAACCAGGCAATCCAGACACTTTCGTCGTCGTAGTCACTTGGTGCAGAACTAGCGAACAATTTCATCTCAGCGTTTGATATTGCACCTTTAGTTTCCGCAACACGGGCCATAACTTCGTCAAGTTTAAGTTTCTTTAAAAATAAACGGTCAGCTTGTTCTTTGTTACCGACGGTAGATCCAACAAGCCTATTCCAGAAATCACCACCTGATTTACCTGTAACGTTTTCACTTTCTTGGAGTATTCTTTTGGCTTCTTGCATCTGATTTAGAGAGATACGCAAGTCACCAACTTTTTGGTTGTTCTCTATGTCTAATGTCTCTTGCTTCTCAGCTTTCTTTGCCGCTGCAAGTGCTTCAGCTTTCCTGTTAATCATGTCAGCGTTGTATGCGTCAGCTTCTGCTTGGCGGTTTGCATCTTTCATAGCACCATATTCAGCACCGGCTGCTGACATAGACGCACCAAACCCATCAGAAGCACCTCCCATACCGGCCGCAGCAGCTCTTAAAACCATTTCGCTATTACTAATCTGGTTATTAGGACGTCTTGAACCACGGGCATTCCCTGTAAGACTATTACTAGTAACATCTAAAATACCAGACTGTGGATTTGCTTCATTTGGATTTTGTAATAGTGGATATCCATAATTTAGACGTGGATCGTTTGGGGCGTTATTTGTTGTAGGGAATTGAGGCATCATTTGATTTTGTATATAATTTACCATGCTTTATGTTCCTTTATTGCCCAAAACCAAAGTTTGGCATGCCACCACGTTGGTAACCAGCCATGCCACCATTGATTGCACCAGCTAAAGGGCTGTGCATGTTAGCTTTTACATTTTGACTAGAGTCAGGCGCTCTACCTAAGATTCCAGCGTTATACATAGTGCGCTGCTGCATCTCAAAGTCACGTTGGTCTTCAAAGCGTTGACGCATGTCATTTAGCTGTGCCTGGTTATAACCTTGCAACGAGTTACCAGCGTTCATACCGAAGTTAGAACCTTGGCCCATAGTATTTAGACCAACACCATATGCATTTGATATTGCATTGTTTGCACCCATAGCGCCAGACAATGCGTTCTGCTGGTCAGCAAATGCTTGGTTCTGCGTGTTTAAGCTGCGGTCAATCAAACTGTTCTGTATGTTTGATGCCATGTCAGCTCTACGGTCGTCATATGCTCGGTTGGCTACGGCTGTAGCAACACCAGCGCGACTAGAGTTCATGTTGCCAGAACCCATTGCTGCCATGTCAATCCCGGTTAATGTGTTCTCTTGTAGATTGCGACGATCATCACGCATAGCTGTATCCAATAGAGATCCAGTGTTGGCGTTTGCATAGTTAATAGCGTTACCCAGGCGATCTTGCTGCTGTGCGTTGTTTACCATGCCCTGGTACTGGCCGTACATGTTGTTTGCGTTGTTGCCAAAGCCAGCGTTGTTGCCCATCATGGCGTTGCCAGAGTTCATCATGCCCATGCCAAAGTTGCCCATAGTGTTGGCAGTTCCAGTTTGGAAAGCGTTTGGGCCAGCATATGTCTGTCCAGTGTAGGCACCAGTGTCTAAGACGTTGTTAAGTGCGCCTTCGGAGCCTTTTAGGTTGTTGTCCACATACGGTTTGTATTGGTTGAAACCAGCCATAAGTGCAGCATTTTGTGCAGCTTGGTTCTTGCGATCTTCTTTTTTACCTAAGTACCCTAGACCAGCACCTAGTAGTGCTCCAGCTATTTGGAATCCCATGATATCATATTCCTTTGTTTATATGTTCTATACGGCTATCCAAGCTGTGCCATTGTACACAACAAGTTTAGATACGCCTTGTCCTATTGGTTCCCAAGGATACACGGCATAGCGCACCATACCTTTCCTTGGGTTAGGTGGTTCTCTATCGGTAACTTGGGTACTGGCGTCTGCTAATGATTTTATAGACGCTTCTATTTCTCTTAGTTCTTCCTGTAAGTAGTTGGGAAGGAACTCTGGAGAGAGTGTTGGTGCTTGGCGTCTAACGTAAGCAGACACCAGCATGTTTATTTTATCTGAGATAGCCATATTGTCAGTTACCTCCGGCCAGTGACAGTGATCTCAACATCCATACCAGTGAAGTTAAAATCTTTGTCAGCTGTGGTTGCCAACTTGTACGACAAGTATCTGCCAGACATACGGGCATCTACTTTGTAGTCGGTTAGAGCATTAAAAGTTACTGCACCACCATAGTTAGGCGTAGCATGAGGTGTATCGGCTGCCCCAAAAGTAAACTCAAACTGTCCGTTTGAACTGTCAGTAGATACCTGGGGTGCAAGTCTTGAGATAACTTTGTAGCCAGTAAGTGGTACACCTTGTTCGTCCAGGTCAAGACCCACACGCTCTATAAAGAAGGGCTTAGATACTGCCGTGTCTATAGCTTGCGATAGACTACCTTTTTCTATCAAGTCGATACCATAGACCTTACTGTTAGCTACCCCACCACCAGCTTTCGCTAGGACAAGTGGGTGTCTTTGGTATGGGCTTTCTTGAGAGTGGTATGAGCCACCTACATTGTCGTAAGTAGTCGTAGCGTCTGCATATGTTGACGCTGTGTTTACGTTGGCTTCAGCACCAGAGACTACGTTAGGTAAATCATAGAATGACCAGATGTCTTCTTTGTAGTTGTAGACAGCTGCACGGTTACACGCATCACCATCTGCGTACTCAGCCATGTCGTCACCACTGTGGTAACAGAAGTACACCTCTTCGAGCATTGAGTTATGCAAGACAAAACACTGTTCAGTCTTAGAGTTGTCTAGGCCGTTAAAGATGTAGTCTCGGACTCGACCATCGCATATAGACTGTCTGGTGTTGCCATCAGTTACATAGATGTCATCGCGGTCAAAGACGTAATGCTTTCCCTCGACTTCTTGTATACAATTTTGATTGATGACCCCAGCGTCGTCAAAGAGTTTCCTAAAGTTAAAGATAAATGCACCGCCTACGAACTCCATCATCCAGACCTGGTCTTGTGAATACACCAGGAAGTTGGAGCCAAGAGTAGCACCATCAACAATAGGGGTCTTCATTTGCACAAGGTCATTAAAGCCAGCACTGTTGGTTAAGTCTGCTGCATCCCATGTACTTGGGACTTGGTTAGCTAACACTGGGTCACTAAAGCGAACCCTGTTAGGGAAGTCCGTACCGCTCTCTACAGTGCCTAGTGCTAACAAGAAGTCACCATATGATTTCATGGATGTTGTGGTTACTCCAGAAGGCCAGTTAGGCAATGCAGTAAAGTTAGTTGCGCTGGGCACTCTATGAACTGGCACTGTGTTTGCCCTGTTGATATACTGGACGTCTGCAAGTATCGTGGCTGTCACGGGTGTGATAGACGATGCAGACAGTGAACTGTTGAACTTTTGTGATAAGACGCCATTAGACATCTCATAGATGTCAAAAGTATCATCCACTACCAATACTGTATCAAAACCTGAGAGAGCACTGACACCATAGATGAACTTAGGACTA
>Ga0209603_1005556_pt1 | contig 10120 bp, 9 predicted proteins | sample COGITO_mtgs_1206_FD_184812 | JGI IMG/M metagenome (GOLD analysis project Ga0209603, IMG submission 184812) | Pelagic marine microbial communities from North Sea - COGITO_mtgs_120607 (SPAdes) (version 2) | ecosystem: Environmental > Aquatic > Marine > Epipelagic ... | reverse complement strand
TTCCTTTATTTTGTAGTTCTTAATTTTTTTTGAGAACAAATTTGATAACCAATTCGGGGTGTAGCGTAGCCCGGTTATCGCGCCACGTTTGGGACGTGGAGGCCGCAGGTTCGAATCCTGCCACCCCGACAGTATGGTCGCATAGCTCAGCTGGATAGAGCACCTCCCTTCTAAGGAGGCGGTCCTAGGTTCGAATCCTAGTGCGATCACTTAAAGCCTTACTATAACTAGTAAGGCTTTTTTGTTGGTGTTCATTAGAGTTACTGAAGGTTTAGGCGTGGTAATTATTAAGGTAATTGTGTTTTATTTTTTCCAAGTCCCGCCATATTTATAAGCACTGTTATTTTCTTTAACTTTAAGTAAGCAGTCTTCGCACACAAACACCCATTCCTTAGGGTTTTTGTATTGCACCCTGTACATTGTTGGGAAATCTACATTACAGACGTTACAATGCTTGGCTCGTCTAAATTCAATGTGAGCAAGTTTGGTTTTAGTTGACTATCATATCATATTCATTAAAATATCTTTTGCCTAGTTCCCTTTGTCCTTCGGCATCATAATGTACAACGTCAAAGAAATTGTCTTGTTTTTCTATGCGAAATGGCAACTCGGGATTGGCATATCCAATATAATTATGACGATTTACTACAGTCATTATTAGTTGTTGTTGTTGGATTCTTTCAATAGTCTGATCAACCCAAAAGGGAACCATACCACCAACTATAAATGGAACGTTAGTAGCATTTAAATCATTTCTTATGTTAATTATAAAATTATCTAAATCTGTTTCATAGGACGGACTTCCCACATCGCTTTCGCCTTGGTGCCACAAGATTGAAGTCAATACACTTTCTGGGTTATTTTCTATGACTGTTCTTACTCTGGTTACTGCGTCATTGTATAAATAGTCTCCTTGATTCCAATGATTATCTCGAAAACCAGTGCCTCCATAGCCACAGGGTATTATTAAAATACGGCTTGGTAGGTCTGAAAATTCTTTTAGTAATTTAGCATAGGTTAAACCAAACCCAATTTTGTTATCATCTTTGGTATGATGCTGAAGTGGCTCTGAAGCGCTAATGATTTGCATGTCATCCGCCCCGAAGCGACCAAGCTGACTAATTCCATTTTCTGCAGTATCAATTTCGCTATTCAGTCCAATTCCTGAGTGGGTATTTGATTGACCAACAATCAATACTATTGAATACGGGAGCTCTGTATTAGAAATGGTGTTTTTTTTACACCCTTGTAAGCTAATTATTACATTCAACAAAAAAAGCATTCTTAGAATCATTTTTAATAAATTTTTAGTGAGTTAAATAGTTGGTTTTAGTATGATTTAAAATATTTATTTTTAGGTATATCCGCTTGATATTAGTTTATGTTGTTGGACTAAATCCAAAAGGTTAGCTCAATTATTTGATCTAATTCTACATATATTAAAAAAATGACCAAGAATATTTTGGTGCTTCTAAAAAGAATAAGTGTTTAGATTACCCTAAAATATTTTTCTTGACATTTTCAACATACGATCTTCCAATCACATATCTAATGCCTTCAATTTCTACACTATTTCCTTCAACAGTGTCAATTTTATCTATGGCGATTGTATAAGATCTATGAATTCTAATAAAGTTACTTTCAGGAAGTAAGCTCGTAAAATTACTCAAGGTGCTGTGGATGATATACTTATTAGTTTGGGTTGTGATTTTTAGATAATCTCGTAAAGATTCGATTACTAATATCTCATCTAAATAGATTTTCTTCATTTTCTTTTTATCAACTTTAATAAAGGTAAAAGGCCTTTTAATTGATTCAGAGGGCTCTATGGGCTTGTTATTACTTGATGATTTTAAGGCTCTGTTAACAGCTTTCATAAAACGAGGGAATGGAATCGGTTTAATTAGATAATCTAGAACCTCTAATTCATAGGTTTTTATAGCATACTCATCATAGGCGGTAGTAACTATGATTAAGGGCTTGGTCTCTAAATTTTTTATAAAATCCAATCCATTCAAAAGGGGCATATTAATGTCTAAAAAAATCAAATCTACGGAATGCTCTTTTAAATATGTCAAAGCATCAATAGCATTGCTAAAAGTGTTAAGAATTGTAATAGTGTCAATTTCTTCAATGTAGCTTTTGATGACATTTATTGCTAGAGGCTCGTCATCAATAATTAAACAATTAATATTCATTATACTTTTATTTTAAGTTTAACGACAAACAGTTTGTTTGTAGATTGAATATCCAGACTGTACTCCTCAGGCTTGTACCCTAGTTCGAGTCTTTTTTTTACATTTTCTAATCCAATACCGCTAGAGTTTTTAATGCTTTCACTTTTAATTGGAGTTTCTGGTAATGGATTAGAAATAGTAAAGTAAAGAAAATTTTCCACTATTTTAAAATCAATATCAATTTTCACGTCCCCATTCGTCATATTTGCTCCGTGCTTAAATGCATTTTCAATGAATGAAAGCAACAAAATAGGGGCTATTTTTTTATCCATTATATCCCCACTTATAGTTGTTTCTGTTTTTAATAATTCACCATATCTTATCTGTTCTAAATCTAAATAATTTTCAATGCAAATTATTTCTTTTTCTAGACTTTGTCTTTTTGATTTGGTTTCATAAAGTAGGTAGCGCATTAGCTCAGAAAGTCGAAGTATTAATTTAGGCGTTTTGTCCGATTTTTCGATCGCCAATGAATAGATGTTATTTAAAGTGTTAAAAAAGAAATGAGGAGAGATTTGCGATCTTAAAAAAAGTAATTCTGTTTCTAATTGTGTCTTTTCTAAAGCGGTAACTCTTTTTTGTTCTTGCAGCCAATCCATAGTTACTTTAATAGCAGTCACAAAAGTAATCACATAGAGTTCGCCAATCATCATATCTATTGAATAGCTGAATGTGACATCGTGTATAACTGCGGGCCCTTCAGGCCATATATTTGTACTAATCAGAAAATAGGTAAGGTTAAATTTAATGAATACCATCGAAATCAATGACAGGATTAAAAAAAATACATACAAGAAATACTTACGCTTAAAAACAAATTTTGGCATTAAAACAAAAATATTTAAGTAGCATAAAACCATGTGAATGGGAAACCCAAGCAAATTTGTTTTAAACGAATATTCGTAATTATCAAAATAATTACCCCATCTTAAAGTGTTGAGAAGAAAGTAAATCAACCAAAAAATAACGTGATGTCTTAGAGTTATTTTTAAGTTTTCGTTTGGTTGCATATTTAAGTTTTTTAACGTTCAACGCGACATATTAGTTGTCTGTCTAATTTTATTCGTAGTATAGCGTTTTTTGTGGATGTTTACACTCCACTAAAAATGAATAAATGAAGGTTTTTAATAAAGCTAATATAGATATTTTATACATAACAGTATTTTTTTTAATTCTTTTGTCGTGGACTAAACAAGTTAAGGATAACAAATACTTTTCTTGTACTAAGTTTATTAATCGAGATAATATTTCCAATGATATTTCGGACTTAACAGGGCAGTATGCACATGTCAGCGAGCCAATCCATCATATCGCTTATATGTTCAATGATGCAAATAAACTTTGGTGTTCACAATAATGGGTGCTAGAGATATTAAAAACTCACTAAAAGACAAAACGAATGCATAGCATAGACATACTAATAATAGCTTTTTATATCCTCTTAACCGTAGCCGTCGGTATTTGGGTTTCCAAACGCGCTTCAAAAGGTCTAGACTCCTATTTTCTTGGTGGTAAAAGTATCAAGTGGTACTACTTGGGTTTAAGTAATGGGTCGGGAATGTTTGATGTTTCTGGTACGGCTTGGATGGTAGGGATTCTTTTTTTATATGGTGTAAAAAGTTTTATGTTTATGTGGCTCTGGCCAATTTGGAATCAAATTTTTATAATGATGTTTTTAGCAGTTTGGATAAGAAGGTCCAACATAATGACAGGCTCAGAATGGATTTTAACTCGATTTGGAGATAAAAGGGCAGGAAGAGCATCGCATTTAATTGTTGCTGCGTTTGCCATTATTGCTGCGATTGGGTTTATTGCTTACTTTTTTGAAGGGGTTGGGAAATTTATGACCATTATATTGCCTTGGGATTTAACACTTCAAATGGGAACATCTGTTCTCTTAAACTCCGAGCAGTCTTATGCATTAATCATCATACTTTTAACAACTATTTATACAGTCAAAGGAGGTATGTTTTCAGTGGTAGCAACAGAAGTACTTCAATATGGCATTATGGTAGTTGCAGGTTTATTGATTGTTGGATACAGTTTCTTTGCAATCAGTGATGTTGAAATTAATGCCGTGATTACTGAAGAGTGGCGAAATGTGTTTTTTGGATGGGAATTGGAAACCCACTGGAGCGTTAAATATCAAGCCTTTAATGATTTAATTGATTCTGAGGGTTTTAAGATGTTTGGGGCTTTTATTGGGATGACGTTATTTAAGGGCTTTTTTGCAAGTTTAGCAGGTCCAACTCCTAGTTTTGATATGCAGCGAATCCTTTCTACAAAAACAGTCAAGGAAGCGGCTTATATGAGTGGCTTTACAAATTTAATTTTGTTTATTCCAAGGTACTTATTAATTGGCGGAATTGTCGTAATCGCTTTGGTTAGTTTAAGCCCAGAGATGATTGGCAATGCCTCTTTTAGGGGCGCTGATTTAGAGGTGCTGTTGCCTAAGGTTATTAATTTTCATGTACCTATTGGAATTAAGGGATTGTTATTAGCTGGACTACTAGCGGCATTCATGTCTACTTTTTCAGCTTTTGTAAATGCCGGCCCTGCCTACATAGTGAATGATATTTATAAAAAATACTTCAAGCCAAACGCCACTGTTAAGCATTATATCAAAGCGAGTCATATAGCGTCCTTTTCAGTTGTGTCTTTAGGCGTTTTTATGGGCTTCTTTGCAGACTCTATTAATTCACTAACCTTGTGGATTACATCGGCACTTTTTGGTGGTTATGTAGCCTCAAATTTCTTGAAATGGATTTGGTGGCGATTTAACGGTTGGGGATATTTCTGGGGCATGCTTTCAGGCTTAATTATAGCATCACTACAGTTTTTGCTGGACCAGAATAAAGGAAGTTTTTCTGAAGACTCACTCCTTTTTGAGCTGTCGCACATGCAAGCGATTTATTTATTTCCTATCATTTTTATCGTTTCATTGATAGGTTCCTTTTTAGGTACTTTTTTATCGGAGCCCACAGACATGAAGACCCTAAAGTCATTTTACAAAACAGTGAGACCCTGGGGATGGTGGACCCCTGTTTATAAAGAATTACTGAAAGAAGAGAGTACGTTAAAGAAAAACACTGATTTTTGGAACGACATGTTTAATTGTGCTATTGGTATTGTTTGGCAGTCCAGCATGATTGTCATGCCAATCTATTTTGTAATTCGAGATTATCCAAAAGGATTAATTGCCTTGTCAGTTTTTGCAATTACATCATTAATTCTTAAATTCACATGGTTAGATAAAGTAAAACAAATTACAGATTAAACAATGATTTCAACGAAAGATAAAGTGAGCTTCCCTTGGCAAGACAAGCCAATTGATAGCCTAGATGTGATGTGGCGTTTTAGTAAAAACCCAATTATAGACCGCTATGCTATTCCAAGTTCTAATAGTATTTTTAATAGTGCAGTTGTGCCTTTTCAGGAGGGCTATGCAGGCGTTTTTAGATGTGATAACAAAGCTGTGCAAATGGATGTTTTTGCAGGTTTTAGTAAAAACGGAATTGATTGGAAGATTAATCACGAGCCTATTAAAATGCAAGCGGGTAATACGGAGATGATTGAATCTGATTATAAATACGACCCACGCGTGGTTTTTATTGAAGATAGATATTGGATTACTTGGTGTAATGGTTATAATGGACCAACTATCGGAATTGGGTATACCTTTAATTTTAAAGAATTTTTTCAGTGTGAAAATGCATTTTTACCATTCAATAGAAATGGGGTGTTATTTCCACAGAAAATAAATGGAAAATACGCCATGTTAAGCCGTCCAAGTGATAATGGGCACACCCCTTTTGGTGATATTTATATTAGTTACAGCCCTGACATGAAATATTGGGGAGAACATCGCTGTGTCATGAAAGCGACTCCTTTTGAAGACAGCGCCTGGCAGTGTACCAAGATTGGAGCTGGTCCAATACCAATTCTTACAAATGAAGGCTGGCTTATGATTTATCATGGGGTTATAAATACCTGTAATGGATTTAGATACGCTATGGGCTCAGCACTTTTAGATACAGATCAACCTGATATCGTTAAGTACAGGACGCAGCCCTATTTGTTAGGACCTGCAGAACCGTATGAAATGGTTGGAGATGTACCAAATGTTGTCTTTCCTTGTGCTGCCTTACATGATGTTGAGGCCGATAAATTAGCAGTCTATTATGGCGCTGCAGACACGGTTGTTGCCATTGCTTTTGGTCATTTGAGCGAAGTGATTAAATTTACAAAAGAAAATAGTTTATAAATGAGTCATATTAGAATGATAGGTTTATTTTTTTTGACAGTTCTTATAAGTAATGTAAGCGCTCAATCAGTCCTTGAAATTCGTCCTAATACTTACACTGCTTATAAAACACAAGATTCCATAACGATAGATGGGATATCAAATGAAGTGGCGTGGAATTCCGTGGAATGGTCTTCAGATTTTGTGGATATTCAAGGACGGGAATCTCCAAAGTACCAAACGAATATAAAAATGTTATGGGATGAAACCTATTTTTACATATTAGCCAAAATTGAAGAGCCCCATGTTTGGGCAGATATCTCTCAACACGACGCTATTATTTTTCATAACAATGACTTTGAAGTATTTGTAGACCCAGATGGTGATACGCATAATTACTACGAACTCGAAATCAATGCTTTAAATACTGTTTGGGATTTATTTATTACAAAACCTTATAGAGAGTTAAATTCCCCGGTTTTAAATGATTGGGAGATCTTAGGGCTAAAATCGGCAGTACACGTTGAGGGGACCTTAAATGATCCTTCCGATACCGATAAAGGATGGACTCTAGAAATAGCGATCCCATGGTCTGTTTATAAGACTTCTTATTATCATGAGGTGGTTCCTAGAGATGCTTTTTGGCGTGTCAATTTTTCTAGAGTTAATTGGGACTATGAACTTACAAACGGAGTATATTCAAGAAAAAAGGATTTAAAAGGTCGTTTTTTACACGAATATAATTGGGTGTGGTCTTCGCAGGGCGTTGTTAATATGCACGAACCGGAAAAGTGGGGATATGTGTATTTTTCATCTAAGGATGCAGGCAGTGAAACGCCATTTGAAATCCCAAAAGATGAAGAAATCAAATGGGCGTTATATAAAATGTACAGAGCTCAAAAGGCTCATTTCTCTAAAAAAAATCAATGGTTAACGACCATTAAAAGCATACAGTCAACGCCTGTCGTTTTACATGGAGTGACCCTTAGCCCCTTCATTGAAAACTACAGTTCTGGCTGGACAATATCAATAAAAAGTCCCTTTTCAAATAAGCTGTTAAGTTTAAAAGAAGATGGAAAATTCAAAATTAAATAGATTGATTATGAAAATTAAATTCACAGTACTTCTTACAGCAATCCTATCTCTTTTTGCGTGTAACACTAAAGAAAATAACAAGATTAATTCACAAAATATGCAGTCAGAAACGGGGGCTCAACCGTTTGAGTTTTCAACTTGGATTACCTCCGACAAAGAAAAGTCAACGGATTTATATGCTATAGAATTTAAAAAGTATAAAGACCATGGGATTGATGAGGTGTTAATAAATACTCTGACAGATCCTAATGAACTGCAGCGTCTTGTGCCTGTTGCCAAAGCGGCTGGTTTGAAAGTCCATGCTTGGATTATGACTATGAACAGACCTGGAGATGCCGTAGCCCTAAAACATCCGGAATGGTATGCCGTAAGTAAAGATGGGAAATCCTGTTATGATACAAGGCCTTATGTAGACTATTACCAATGGCTTTGTCCAAATAGAGAAGAGTCGCGTAATCACATCTTAGGACTTGTAGAAGGCTTGGCAAAAGTAGAGGGTATTGAGAGTGTTCATCTTGATTACATTCGTTTTTCAGATATATTTTTACCAATCGCCTTATTGCCTAAATATGATTTGGTTCAGGATACAGAGCTGCCAGAATTCGATTTTTGCTATTGCGAGGTGTGTCTGTCTAAATTTGAAGATATTCATCATAAGAACCCTTTAGAGTCGCCTAATACTTCTATAGATATGGAATGGAAAAACTTCAGACTCAACAGTATTAAAAATATTGTTGATGATGCTTATAAATTAATGAAGGCTCACAATAAAAAATTAACAGCAGCAGTATTTCCTTACCCAGAAATGGCAGACCATATGGTGCGTCAACGATGGGATAAGTGGAACATTGACGAAGTGTATCCTATGATTTATCATGGGTTTTACAGCGAAGAAGTTGATTGGATTGGCTACGCGACAAAACAAGGCGTAAGCGATGTTAAATCTAAAAATATAGCCATTAATACAGGTTTATATATCCCTGATTTTAAATCTACAGACGAATTAAAACAAGCCATCTTGTTGGCAAAAGAAAATGGTGCTAAAGGCGTTGCTTTTTATGAAGGTCAAACTTTAACAAAGGACTATTTACAAACGATAAAAGAGACAAAGATTAGTTTTAAATAACTTCTTACAAGAAATTTGGATTATATTTATTATTATTTAAGTAGGGTTCACATTAATCAAATATTAAAACTAATTAAATCATGTCTAGCAGAAGAAATTTTATTAATAAAGTTGCTTTAGGAAGTCTCGGAATGACTACTCTTAGTGCATGGTCTAAAGATTTAAAAAATAAACCTGTATCAATTAGTCGCACAACCGTCTTAAAGCCTTTAATCATTTCGACATGGAATCATGGGTTAGCGGCTAATGAAGAAGCGCTGCGGCAACTAGAAAAAGGAAAATCCGCTATAGATGCTATTGTTTCAGGCGTTGGCGTATGTGAGGCTGATCCTGACAACCGGAGTGTAGGCTATGGAGGTCTTCCTGATAGAGAAGGACATGTAACGCTAGATGCGTGTATTATGGATGCTAAGAGTAACTGTGGGTCGGTTTCTTTTTTACAAGAAATAAAGCACCCTATAGCCGTCGCTAAAAAAGTATTACAAGAAACACCTCATGTCATGCTAAGTGGAAAAGGGGCACAAGATTTTGCCCTGTCACAAGGGTTTTTAAAAGAAAACTTATTAACGTCTGAATCTAAAAAGGATTGGGAAGAGTGGCTAAAAAAATCAAAATACAAGCCGGTAATTAATATGGAAAACCACGATACTATTAGCATGCTTGTCTTAGATGAAAATGGTGATTTATCTGGGGGTTGTACAACCAGTGGTGCCGCTTGGAAAATGCATGGTCGTGTAGGAGACTCTCCTATTATAGGCGCTGGATTGTTTTTAGATAATGATGTCGGAGCTGCTGCTGCTACAGGCTTAGGCGAAGCTGTCATTCGTACTGCTGGCAGTGCTATGGTGGTTGAATTGATGCGCCAAGGAAAATCCCCTTTTGAGGCTTGTAAGGAAATAGTTGAGCGCATTTACAATAAGCATAAAAACCATAAAGATATGGACTATCTACAAGTAGGATTTATTGCGGTTAATAAAAATGGAGAACATGGTGGTTATAGTTTACGATCTGGATTTAATTTTGCCGTTTATGATTCAGAGAATGGAAATAGAATGGAGGACTCACAATTTAAAATGTCATGGGATAATTAAAAAATAATATGATTAGACATATTTTCATAAAAATAAGTAGCGTTTTAGTTGTAATGAGTGTATTAGTGTTGACGTCCTGCAAAAAGCACAACAGCTCCGAAAACAAACAGTCTCTTGATTTCGTGGAGTATGTAAATCCATTTATAGGAACGTCTAATTTTGGGGCTACAAACCCAGGCGCTATTGCACCTAGAGGGATGGTCAATGTATCTCCTTTTAATGTGTCTGGTGCTCAAAATTCATTAGAAAAAGACAGCCGATGGTTATCAACCCCTTACGTTTATGAAAACACCTTTTTAACTGGTTTTTCACATGTCAATTTAAGTGG
>Ga0209603_1005554_pt1 | contig 10122 bp, 10 predicted proteins | sample COGITO_mtgs_1206_FD_184812 | JGI IMG/M metagenome (GOLD analysis project Ga0209603, IMG submission 184812) | Pelagic marine microbial communities from North Sea - COGITO_mtgs_120607 (SPAdes) (version 2) | ecosystem: Environmental > Aquatic > Marine > Epipelagic ... | reverse complement strand
TCATATTCTACACCATCATAATGTGATATATTGTGACCAACACCATCCGTATCCACCGCATCCTCAATTATCTCATCTTTATTTAAGAATTCCTCAAGGTCTAAATCGTAATCTTTAATATAATTTTGTGGGTTAGACCTAACGTCACTTAAATACTCATCCACCTTTTTTTCTATCATTTCCTCAGTGGGTTCTCCCTCAGGACTTAATGTTAAATCATCTCTCTCCTCTTCTAACTCATCTATTTTATCATATACTTCACCCCTTTCATCACTACTATAAGGTAACGAGTCAGTATCTCTTGTCTTTCTATAAAGTTCTTCAATCTCTTGGTCTAATTCTTCGTGTCTTTTCTTTTGTTCTGTAGATAACGGTAGTTCATCTTCATCGAATATAGATTCCCAATCATCTCTAACATAATCATCATACCAACTCTCAAAATAACTAACAATAGAATCTATGTCTATGTAATTCATCAAATAGTCTTCGTTAAATGACTCCATTAACCCTATGTCATTAACCAAGTCGTTTAATCTAGATTTTGCGAGTTCGTAAACATCATCCCATTCACCCACAATATATTCACTATCTGTTTCATTTTCACCCATCCATTTAAATGCTAAAATTTCTCCAGGATAAAAACTATTAGTCTCAGGTATTAAATTATATATGTCCTCATCTTCACCAACTTCATTCACTAACCACTCATTTCTTAAACCACTCATCACAGCATTTGCCTTTCTTCCTACCTCATCTAATTCGTTGTTTTCAGGATTCCACGCATCTCTTTCTCTTATATCGTCCATCCTCCTTAGTAATCTTTCTCTTCTTATTCTATCATCTCTTTGGGCTCGTCTTTGTAACTCTTGTTTCGCTTTAATTTCGTCTTTAAATAATTCGATATCACTAGCGTAATTTGTTGACATGTATCTTTGTATAACATTATCAATCTTTTCAAACTCAGGTGTCCCTAAAATCCACCCCACTTTAAATGAATCATCAGGCGCATTATAGAAAATTTGTTTTCCATCATATTTTTGTAACATTGCAACTTTATAAAACTTACTACCTGATTTAGCTTTTTTATCTAAAAAATAAAATAATTTACCGTCTCTATTGTAGGACATAAAGTGACTATCACTACTTTTAGCTGCTGTACACCATTTACTACCCGCTCCGTAATAACAACTAGCCTCATGTGTCTTTGGCGTTATCACAGTAAACCTGTCGTCTTCATACACTATGTCAGCCCCATCTATTTTTTTAACGTCCCTCCTTACCTTGTTTTCGTGTTTTTCAATCGCATCTGTAATATCTTTTAAAGTATTGTATTGATTAATATCTTTTATTTCTAAATTTTTTTGAAATTTTATAAACTTCTCTACCGCAATTTTCGCTTTAACTAAATCATCATTTAGATTTTCAGATGAAATGACCTTACCTAAAAAGTTTAAAAACTTTTGGTTAGATGACAGTTCTCTTGATAATAAAAATATCTTTTTTAAATCTTCTTTATTAAATTTATCTTTATATCTTGATAGGAATTCATCTTTTCTTCCTTCTAACAATACTTTACTAAGATTCATAATTGTGATACTTTTATGATAAATACTTAAGATTATAGAAATATTCTATCTACGGACTATTTATATAATGAATAATAAACCTCTATAAAAAATTATCAATAATGGGATGTGGATGTAAAAAAAAGGCTCAACAGTCTCAACAAACTGTTCAGACTCAAGCTCAAACAAATACTCAAGCAGTACAAGAAGCCGTAACAAAAACTGTTGAAAAGTATTATAAGAAAAAACAATAACCTATATTTTTTAGGTCATTAATTTAAAAGAGTCTTTTTAGACTCTTTTTTATTTATTGTATGTTTTTTTACACCTATTATTTAAAAAAATTAATAGGAATGGAAAGTGTATTGTATGGGACTAACTTGTGTAATATCTTAGTTAATGAGATAATAAAAGAATTTAACGTTGTTGATAAAACACATATTAGTAACATCACTCTTTGTGATTTATCTCAATTCATTGTATTGAAAGGAGAAACAACTATTCAAAACCCTCTAAATTATTCTAAAGTATTCAGTTCTTTCTTAAATGGATTATCTGAAGTGGAAAGGAATTTTAATGTGATAGACTTAATAAACTATAATTCAAAACCTGATATCCACGTAATAGATATTGATGTCACATTCACAAGTGACCTACTATCTGAACCGTTGGTTGATACCTTCCCCTTAATTGGTCGTTTTGAAATTGACCATTTAAATAATTTGGTAAAACATAATAATCATAAGATTTACGATGAGGTCATAAAACTACCTGAATTCAAAGATTACCATGGTTTAAGTATGAAGTACTACGAGCCATATTTTTCAACAAACTATTTTGGTAGAAATTTAATGAGTTCAAAATCATATGTAATTTATCTTAAATACATCGCATATAATTTATTTGAAAAACAACTCTGTAAAGATATAAGATTTAAACTATTTTACACTGGCGATATAGATAAATTAGATTGGGAAACAATGTCTTTTGAAATACATAGTGAGTCTAACATACCGAAAATAGAGTGGACAAAATCCTTAATATTAGATTTGTTTGATTTTAAATATTCATACATAAAAAAACACTTATCTTTAGATGAATATGATTTCAATAATGAAATTCTTTCTAAGGATAAGTGTTGGATGAAAAGAGATAAAACTTCAGAGATGATATTACTCTGATAAAAACCCCTTAATCTTTTCTGCGGCCTCCTCAACTGTGTTGAATTGTTCGTCAGGTACGTTAAGTATAATCTTGTGTTTACCATCATCTTTAGTTTCTACTAAAGTAAACGCAGGTAAGAACTCACTACCAGAAGATTCAACGAATTGTTGGTATTCTTTTTCGTGTTCGTTAATATTTCTTACGTCAACATCAATACCTTCCTTATATATGATGTTTTTTAGGTTTTCACAGTGAGGACAACCGTCCATAGTATATAAAATTGCAAACTTCATTATAATATTTCTTTTACCATTTCACGTAATTGTGTTTCTGTTATAACACCGATTTTGTTTGTGACATTTTCACCTCCATTGAATCCTTTAATTGCCGGTATTGACCTAACCCCTAAACTAACAGCCATTTCCTTGTCTTGCTCTATGTCAAATTTATATAAACTAACTTCACTACCTTCTTCCTCAAGTTGTTTTGCAACTTTTTCCACTATCGGACCAATCATCCTACATGGTCCACACCAATCAGCATATAAGTCTACTATAAACTTTTCTCCGCTGTTAATTTTTTGTTTTAATTCTTCAGATGTTAATTTCATGATATTGTTTTGTATTTCTTAAATTTATTTAAGTAAAATATTATACTGTCTGTTGAACCTTCTTTAGATAGACAGAATAATTTATATATATTTTCATCTACTTTTTTTACGAAATAAAAAAGTATTTTATTATCAAATTCTATTAGTCCGTTATTATAAATAGTAGTTGAACCATTGTAGTATTTATTAGACCATATTATTTTGTTTGATTTAAGTATAGTCTGTAGTAACTCCACAGTATAAAAGTCTGTCTCAAGTATAGAGGGTTTAAAACCAATAATGTCCTCCGACAATTTTAGTAAATCATCGGGGACACTATCATAAGTATTATTTTTTTCTGTAATCAACTTATCGAAAGTTCTTCAGACATTTCAAGTGGTTGGTCTTGACCATTTTTACATAAATCAATGGTGTCACTAATCACTTTGGTTATCTTGTATGGGTCTCCATTAGAAGCTGGTCTTCGGTCTTCTAAATAACCGTTCCACGTTTTAGAGGTCTCAAGAGGAACTCTAATTGATGCACCTCTATCCGATATACCCCAACTAAATTTAGTTATATTTTGAGTCTCGTGAAGACCTGTCAAACGTAATTCATTACATGAACCGTAGTTTTCTATGTGTTCCAAATGACGAGATTCAAATAACTCAAGAATAGTTTCATAATATTCCTTATTACCATCTTCTCTCATTATTTTATCTGAAAAATTGCAATGAAGTCCTGAACCATTCCAATCACCTAATACTGGTTTTGGGTGAAACTCAATATGATAATCATATTCCTCTGACATTTGTTGTAGAATGTATCTAGAAATCCACAAATCATCACCAGCTTTAACCTTACCTTTACTAAATACCTGATATTCCCACTGACCTAACATAACCTCAGCATTTGTACCTGTAATGTCAATACCAGCCATTAGACAGTTTTCCAAATGTGAATCAACAAAACTTCTACCACTTACTTGTAATTTACCTACACCACAGTAATACTTTCCTTGTGGTTCAGGAAATCCGTCTTTTGGAAATCCTAAAGGTTTACCATCTTTCATAAGTGTGTATTCCTGTTCAAACCCAAACCAAAGATTTTCGTCTTCATTTGTAAACAATCCTCTTGTATTAGTTTCGTGTGGTGTTCCGTCAGGATTCATTACTTCACATAAAACTAAGTAACTATCTAACATACCTTTATTTAAAGGATTTGGATAAAGTTTAACGGGTTTAAGTACACAATCTGAAAAGTGTCCTTTAGCTTGTTGAGTTGACGACCCGTCAAATGCCCATTGAGGACAATCAGTTAACCCAACTCCGTGAACTTTTTTTCCGTTTACTTCATGTGTGGGTGAATTAATTATTTTTACCTTACTTCTTAGATTAGGTTCGGGTTCATACCCATCTAACCATATATACTCTAACTTAATTTTCATTGGTTTTTTTTAAAAAAATATTAATTTTTATTAAATAAGTCAACTTTTATCTCTTACAATATTTTTTACCTCCCTTAATATATATTGCACCATATGGTAAATTCTCAATGTTAGATAACTCCCTACCATTTATGTCATATATTTTACTGTTTGAAGTTTCATAAAGATTATTGATTTCTTCAATATTAACAGTCTCATCTACCTCATTTAACTCAATACCATCCCAAATCATATTTATACAACTGACAGGACAAATATGGGACAAAATATCTGGATATCCCGCATAAATTAGTGCGTAGTGACAAATATCAAAAATTTCATTTTTGTTTACATTGAAAATAACACTATCGTTTGGGTAGGTGAAGCATGTGTCAGTAATGTCATAGAACTCATTGTTAACGTTGAAGACAAATTTGGTTGTGTCTGTTGAGTATTCCATACTTACAGTATTATGACCTTTTAAAATTAATTGGTTATCAATAATTTCGTGGGTGATGGAAACTTGAGTACACCAATAGGGTACCTGTGAAAATATTTTGGGTGTGGTAACTAATACTAATAGGAGTGTTAAAATATTGTTTTTCATTGTACTAAATTTTTATAATTTCTAAAAATATAAAAAAAGGGATTCGAAAAACCAAATCCCTTTTCATTTTTTTATGATATTATTGTAAATTATTTAACCGGAATTGGAGTACCAACGGGATATGGTGACCCTTCTTTCGCAGCAGTAACAGAAGTCATACCTGAATCTACAGGAATAGCAAATCTTAATGGAATTGCCGCCTCATTTAAAGGACCGTAACATTTGGATAATATTATACCGTTGTCAAGTGTGTCTATAATGTCACATGGCATTGCAAACATATTACTCATACTGGTACTTGGTGAATTTGTGTCAACAATAAACTTACGATTAGTTGGTGGTAACCATTCCCATCCGTTAGTTTCAGGATTAAATTGTGGTACTGTATCACTTGATGTAAAGAACCAAAAGAATGACCATGTTGTTCCGTCTGTCCCATCAGGAGTTTGTTGATTTTCTTTTACATTAAACTCTCCCCAAGTTTCACTTTTACCTTCCATAGCCAAGTTGGAAATTGATAGTCCGTTCATAACAGGACAAATTGCACAACCTTCGTCGAACTCAGTTCCTTGTACAGTTATTTTTTTACCTGTAGGTACAGCACCTGACGCCCCACAAAATGAGAAAGAACCTTCATGTAGTACAACCACTTCTTCAGGTTCAGGAGCACATCCAAATAAAAATGTAGCAGATAAAATAGTAAATAAAATATTTTTCATGACTTAGTTTGATTTATGAACTTTAAATGGTGTAGATACTACTTCACCTTCACTTTGGTGACCTACTCTCCATCTTCTATTACTATTATCAGGGTCTGGTGTAGATTCAATCCATGCCGGACCTCCTTCAAATTCAAAATGAGATAATTCCCCTCCATGTGTAAAATTACTATGAGTACCCCATGTGTAATCCTTACCGAAAGTTGCGTTTAAGTCATCACCTGACATATTTTTAATATTTTCCCAATCAATTTCATCCTCATGCCAAAGTTGAAAACCTAATTCTAATACACCTGTTATTGTACTGATACCAGGAAAATCTGTATCTAACCAATCGTGATGTTCTCCCATATCTCCTGACATACATGCAGTAACTGAATAGTCACCTGAATTTTTAGAATATTCATGAGATTGATGTTCTCCCATATCTCCTGACATACATGCAGTAACTGAATAGTCACCTGAATTTTTAGAATATTCATGAGATTCACCTGGCTCAATTACCCCATAGTTAGATGCGGGAAATCCCTCAACTCTTGGGTCTGTCCATAAAGCATAACAAATAGGTACTTCAGTTTTATTTGTAAATTTTATTTTCCCTCCAGTTGCGCCGACAATAACGGTATCCACTTCCGTTTGTTGTCCACAACTTAGTAGTAAGAAGGATGACAACAATGTTAATAATGTGTTTTTCATTGTTTATGTTTTTTTAATGAGTTTATTTGATATTATATAATATCAAATTATAAGTATTAGTATACCTAATATTTTAAATTTTTTTAATAATAAAAAAGGGGTTCAGAAACTGAACCCCTCTTTCATATGTTTTATAATATTATCGTAAATTAGAAGTTATATCTTAAAGATGCATTCCAAGTTCTACCAAATCCAAACCACACTGAGTTACGTGTGTCAATACCGTTCCACGTATCTGATGTTTCAGATGCGTGAATATTAGTATTTGACTCCGCAATGTATGTAGTGTCGAATAAGTTATTTACGTTAACTCTAAACGTTGCGTTGTTACCTAACAAGTCAAAACGAGTGGTAACACCCAAATCAACTAAATTGTATGATGGTAACTTCAACGCCCCCTGGTTATCGGGTGTGAAGAAGTCAGAACCTGTGATTGAGTAGTCAGCGTAAAGTCCGTCAACATATCTCATGCCTAAGTCTACATTCACACCTCTAGTTACTCTGTAGTCAACACCTAAGTTTCCAACAACTTGTGCCGCATCACCAACTTTAGCACCTTCAGTATAAAGAACTCCTGTACCAATCTCTTCTTGATTTTCATCAAACAATGTGGTTTCAAAGTCTTTTGTGTACTTCCAGTCACCCAATGATAACATACCTGTGAGTTTTAAGTTGTTAGTAGGTCTATATGTAGACTCTAACTCGATACCGTTGTGTTGAACGTCAATATCTCTGAACTGTGCAAATCCATCAACTCCTTGAGCGTTAGTTAATGATAGTGCTCTAAATCTGTTACCCCATGTTGTTGCATATGCGTTAACATTAACAGTAAGTTCATCACCTAAGTATCCATAACCTAATTCAAATGAAGTTATCTCCTCATTTTGTAAGTCATCATTAATGTTGTTAGCATAACTTGGGAATACTGCTGAGAAGTTTGGTTGACGTGAGATGAATCCCGCGTTAGCAAATACATTAGACTTTTCATCAATATTATAGTTTGCACCACCCTTAATGTATCCACCACCTAAATTAGCGGTTTCTGAAATTGGGTTGTCTGGTTGGTCAAAGTAGTCTTCTCTTTGGAACGACTGATTTGATAATCCTGCTTGTACCACAGCATTAACTCTTCCATCATCATTATACTCGACAAGACCATTAACACCTGCCCATCCAACATTACCTACGTTATAGTAGTCAATTTTTGGACCGTTAAGACCTGTATTATTGAAAGGACTAGCATTTACAGTTGTGTTAACAAACTGACCTACGCTATTGTCGTTACCTGTTGAGTAGTACGCATCAAATCCCATAAGGTTGTTTACTGTACGATAGTGGTATCCTTTATACTTTCTGAGGTCGATACCTATAGAAGCTCTCCACTTGTCTTTATCGTACTCTAAATTAGAGATAGCACCTACCCAGTCGTGTGAGTTCATAGACGCTCTACGAATCATACCACCACTGTTAACACCTCCTTCATTATATCCATTTGAACCAATGAGTTGTCCGTAAAAAGGACTGTCCATTAAAGTTGAATCTGGAATTGTTCCGTCAGCATCAATACCATAAGTTTGAGCTCCTGATTGATTGTCTGCAACAATAGCATCGAAATCAATTGTACCGTCATCGTTGCGGAATTGAGTTGTACTATCTTCATACATGAACTCATACAAATCTTTTCTATAAGGATGGACATCGTAGTTTCTTCCACGAGGACCTGTTCCTCCACCACGACCAGCAGAACCATAAACCGAAGTATTCAATGTTAAATCTTCGTTGATATCCCAATCCCAGTTAAAGGTTGCAAGTGGTTTGTTATAGAAATTTCTTCTCATAGAGAACTCCTCCCCATTTAAAGTACCTCCATTTGTGTTCCAACGAGCGTTGATACCATCGTCATTCTGTTCTCCAAACGTTTGAAAATCTCTGATAGAAACCCAAACATCTCTTTGGTGGTGCCATTGACCCGCACCTAAGACAGATAGGTTTAAAGCGTGTTTTGAACCTTCAGGTTGATATCCAACAGCTCCGAAGTATGTCCAACCTTCACCACTGGTGTTGTCAACATATCCGTTACCTGCCCATCTACTCAACAAGAATGATGACGCCCATCCATTCTCATTTTTACCTGTGTTGTAGTTTACACTTGTTTTGGTATAACCATCATTACCAATAGTTTCAGATACAGAACCACCTTGTTCCTTCTCTGCCGCCTTGGTAGAAATAGAAACGGTACCACCAACAGATGGAACCGCCAAACGTGTTGCACCCAATCCTCTTTGGATTTGAATACCTGAAGCAACATCGGTAAGACCTTGCCAATTAGACCAATATACCCATCCGTTTTCCATGTCATTAACAGGTTGACCGTTAATTAGGAATGATGTGTTACGTTGGTCGAAACCCCTAAGAGATATTCTTGAGTCTCCGTAACCACCACCTTGTTTCGTAGCATAGACACCAGGTGTTCTATTCATGATTTCAGGGAATTCTTGGTTTCCGACCTTCAAAGCAATCTCTGATGGACCAATAGTTGATACCGCAACTGGTGTTTCCCTCACTTTCGCAAAGTCAACAACGTTTACGATTACGGATGCTTCATCCAAACCCAACGCCGTAGCGGTTAATGATATGGTACCCATATCTTTTAGTGCTGGTACAGTTATTGTTTCATACCCGATAAAACGTACAACTAAGTTTCCTGTAGCCTCACTGTCGAGAGTGAATTCACCTGATACATTAGTTGATGTTCCTCGTGTGTTACCTTCAAGATAGACATTCGCTCCGATGAGCTCATTACCTGTCTTAGAGTCAACAACTTTACCTGTAATTTGGGAGAATAGGCTCGTAGTTGAGACCATCATTACTCCTAACATAAACAATCGATTAATTAATTTCATTAGTTTTTTTTTAAGTGTTTATTGGTTGTTTATATAATAAAAAACTACCCCCACTCTGAGGGTAGTTCTAAATTCAATTTATGTGGTTTTTTCGGTTTTCGTTTCCGTAAACACGAAGGGGTCTCCTTCCCCGTCATTAATAAATGCGTAACCTCTTTCTATAAAAGCATCCTGTGTAGTACCCACACTGTCATAGAACTCCATCATAGCGTTTTCATATGACTCTTCATCCTCCATATCATCTTCATCAGGATATTCAAAGTCTTCATCTTCGTCCGTGAATATTTGGTTTTTATGAACTAAAGTACCTCCAACTGGGTCGTATGATTCATCTTCATATCTATTTTCTATTGCCACATCAGGGTCTAATTTAACAAGTAGATTATAAAGATGCATCATAAATTCTCTAACTGGATACCATGCAGATGTGACTTTAATTTCATTATCATCTAT
>Ga0209603_1005550_pt1 | contig 10125 bp, 10 predicted proteins | sample COGITO_mtgs_1206_FD_184812 | JGI IMG/M metagenome (GOLD analysis project Ga0209603, IMG submission 184812) | Pelagic marine microbial communities from North Sea - COGITO_mtgs_120607 (SPAdes) (version 2) | ecosystem: Environmental > Aquatic > Marine > Epipelagic ... | reverse complement strand
AACCAGTCCCCCACATTCGGGATGCGTTCGGCCCGTCCGACACACAGCCATTCCTTCATGAAGATCGCCTCAGTCTCAAGCGCAAGCACATCAGCAGACGTGTACAACTCGGCTGGGAGCGTCGATGCCTTCGAGACGTCTTCGATCGACGCGTCAAGGGCCGCCATCAGCCCATCACTCAATGTGGTCATGCTCGCGACACCTCTTCTTTCAACAAAAACTTACGAATTTTCCCCACGCTCGTTCGTGGCAGTTCATCGAGCAATGTGATCTCACGCGGCTGCTTGGCCTTGCCAAGCCGACTCTCGCACCAGGCCAACAGTTCTTCGACCGTTGGCGGTGACTGCAGGTCACTCGGCACGACGAACCCGACCGGAACCTCATCGCGAACCGCGTCAGGCGCACCAACGACGGACGCTTCGAGCACGCCCGGGTGAGCGGTGAGCACGGCTTCGACTTCAACGGTCGAGACGTTCTCGCCAGCCACCTTCAAGACATCGGACCGTCGGCCGTCAAAGAAGAACCGACCGTTGCCATCGCGGAAAGCCCGATCGCCGGTGCGGAACCATTCGCCTCGGAAACTTGCTGTCGTCGTCACCGGCTCACCGAGGTACTCGGTGAACAGCGTGGTCCCCGCCGTGCCGCGAACAACAATCTCGCCGACGTCGCCCGCGACAGCTTCGACTCCGGCTGCGTCGTGTACTGCGACCTCACAGCCGTTGGTCACGAAGCCCATCGAGTCGGGTCGAGGTTCGTCAGTGGTATCGGTGAGCACTGCCGGGATGGTCTCGGTCATCCCGTAGAGCTGACGGGGCCGGCAACCGAACCAGTCGACGACCGTGGCGTACTGATCCTCGGAGATGTTCTGGGCAAACCAACAGTGCCGAAGTTGAACCCCGTCGACCGGGCCACCACGAGCGAGAATCATGCGGAGCGGCGCAGCGAACAAGCTTGCGCACGTGGCCCCATGGCGAGCCGCCTGGGGAAGAAAACCACTCGCCGAGAACGTGTGCATGAGTGCCACGGAAGCGGCCGCCCAAATCGCGGAGGCGAACGAGTAATACTGCGCGTTCGCGTGGAACAGCGGCAACACGACAATGTGGCGATCGTCCTTGTTGAGACCTGCGGCTTCGGACATCGTCTTGCCGGCAAAGGCGTAATTCGCCTGCGAGATCACGACACCCTTTGGACGTCCAGTCGTTCCGCTGGTGAACATCACTGCAGCCGTGTCGGAAACTGCGGGAGTCGGCCAATCGATGAATCGCTCGTCGGGAAGCCAGTCGAATGCAGCGTCAGCCTCATCGATCGGAAAGAGCGCCATGTCGCTGGCGGCCGAGCGGTAGACATCGGCTCGATCTCGCCCAAAGAAGCCGGCGACCGGATTGGTGCGTTCGATGTGGTCGTCGAACTCGGCGGTGCGGCCCATCGGATCGGACGGAACGATCCACCCGCCGAGGCGAACCGTTGCGATCCACACCGCAATGAACGTCGGCGAGTTCGTGAGGGCGAGATGAACCGATGCGCCTGGCACGACGCCGTGGGCGACCAACTCGGTGGCCATTGACGCCACGATGTGATCGAACTCCCCATAGGTCCAGTCGGTGACTTTGCCATCGGGTGCTTCGAAAGTGAGGAAGCCTGCGTCGGGGCGCGTTGCGACTGCGTTGGCCCACACCTGGGCGAACGTCGTTGCGTCGGGCCAGTCCGCCACGGCCTACTCCGCTGCTCCGTATCCGCCACCGCCGGGCAGTTCGAGCCTGATGACGTCGTCCCCGCTGAGGCTGATTCGAGCCTGCGTTTCGACCTGCTCACCGTTGACGAGGAAACTGCCGGTTGCGCCCGACTCGCCACCAAAGACGCCGAGTGGTGGGTCGGCGAGTCGGCTCGTGACAGCGTTGAGTTGCCACGTCTTGTCAGTATCGACGCTGAACTCGATCGCCTGGCCGAGGCCGCCGATCTGTGCACCGGCGCCACCGGAATCAGGCCGAAGCGACTTTTCGTGGAATCGGATCGGTGCGGAGGCCTCGACCACTTCGATCGGCACCGCCGACACTCCGGTCGGGTACGAGCACGCGCTCAGGCCAGGCTTCGTCGCGCGAGCGCCCACACCGCCCGCGTACGTGAACATCGCGGTGATGAACGGGCTGCCGTCTGGATGGTTGCCGTTCACCTGCATGGTCCACACCGCCCCCGATCCTTCAGCCATCGCTGCTTCGGGTCGAACCTGTGCGAGCGCCTTGAGGAGCGCATTCGGGAGGAACATCCCCACCACGTGGCGCGCCGTGCCCGGTTGCGGCGACACCGCATTGACAATCGAACCCTCCGGAGCCTTGACCTTGATGGGGCCGAGGCTGCCATGGTTGTTCGGGATGTCAGGATTGAGCACCGACCGCACCGTGAACGTGGTGTACGCATGCGTGTAGTTCATGACCACGTTGATGCCCCACGGTGAGGCTTCAGACGTACCGTCGTAGTCGACGGTAATTTCGCCGGCGTCACTGTCGACCGTGAGTGCGCACACGATGTCGATCTTGGAACCGTCGGCCAGGTCAAGCACCGCGCTCGATTTGTAGGTTCCGCTCGGCAGACCGCGAATGCTGTCTCGCGTTGCTTCCTCGGAGCGGTCGATGATCTCGTCGGCCAACGCTTCGATGTCATCGAGGCCATGGGCTGCGCACAACGTGTTGAGACGCTGGGCACCGACTTCGCCCGACGCCATTTGTGCGTGAAGGTCGCCAGCCATGTGATCGGGCTGACGCACGTTGGAGAGGATGAACTTCCAGACGTCGTCGTTGCGCTCGCCTCGCTTGAGCAACTTGCAGATCGGAATCCACAAGCCCTCTTCGAACACGTCACGGCCTCCGGCACCGATGCCGTAACCCCCGACGTCAGTGTGGTGGATGGTGGACCCGAAGAGCGCAATGATCTTGCCGTTCCGCCAAGCCGGCACGAGCACGGTCACGTCAAGAAGCTGTCCAGCCGTCTTGTAGGGATCGTTGGTGATCAGAACGTCGCCCTCATCGAGGGTGTCGATCGGATACTCCTCCAACATTTTCGCTGCACCAATGGCGAGCGAGTTGATGTGGCCAGGTGTTCCGGTCACGGCCTGCGCAACCATCCGCCCGCGTCGGTCGAATACCGCGTTTGCGAGGTCACCCGCTTCGCGCACGATCGGTGAGAAGGCAGAACGTTGCAACGCCCTCGCCTGTTCATTGACGGTCGAAATCAACGACTGCCACAGGATCTCGAGTTCGATCGGATCGAACCCTTCAGCGGTCGGCTGCTCTTCGGTGATGGTCATGACCTGCTCCTCACGGGGCGCTGTTTCACGATGACTGCTTACTAGCGATCAGGCTGCCGTCGGCAGCAACTTCGACGTTCCACCCCGGACGGATGACCGAGGTGGTTTCTCGTTCCTCGACGACGGCAGGTCCGGCGAAGGCGGCGCCGGCGCCGAGCGATGCCCGATCGTAGACCGGAGCCTCAATTGCGTCGGCACCTCGCGAGAACACCATGGGGCGGAAGCTCTTCGGTGTCACGTCGCCCTCGTGGTCGGCGATCGAGTCGTCGGGTTCAACCACCGAGGTGGTCGCCGACGCCGAGAGCCGCCACGTAATCGCCTCGACGGCGACATCGGGGATCGTCATGCCATAGATCCGGCGGTACTCCGTTTCGAATGCCGCAGTCACTTCGGCGGCGGACGCAGGCCACGTCTCACCCTCGCCGACCCAAATCGTGATCTCGTTACCTTGTCCTGCGTAGCGAGCATCGACGCCGTATCGGAAGTTGATGGCATCGTCGGGCACACCCGCGGCTCGAAGCACGCGGCGGCCTTCGTCGCGGAGGTCGTCGAGCAAGGCATCGCGATCGGCGTCGGTGACCTTGTCGATGAGGCGCGGCATTGAGCGAGCCAAGTCGATGCGCACCGGTGAGACGAGCGTGCCAAAGGCGGAGAGCACCGAGGCGTTGACAGGAAAGATGACGCGATCGGACTGCAGCAGTTCGGCCACGCCACATGCGTGCACCGGTCCGGCGCCGCCGAACGCAATGAGTGGAATGCCGCGCAGGTCAATGCCCATCTCGACACCATGCATGCTCGCGGCGGCTGCCATGTTCTGATTGACGACCTCATGGATGCCCGCAGCCGTGTCGAGCATCTCGAGGCCGAGTCCGTCGGCGACCGTTTGCGCTGCGCCTTCGGCGAGTGACCGATCGAGTGGCATGTCGCCACCGAGGAATGCGGCCGGGTCGAGGAGTCCGAGGATGACGTCGGAGTCCGTCACTGCGGGAATCGTGCCACCCTGCCCATAGCTCGCCGGCCCGGGGTCAGCTCCCGACGACTCGGGTCCAACTTTCAGCAGGCCGAACTGATCGACGCGCGCCAGGCTGCCCCCGCCGGCTCCGATCTCGACGAGATCGACGGACGGGACCGACACAGGAAAACCTGAACCCTTCTTGAAGCGGTATGCACGAGCAACCTCGAAGGTGTTGGTGAGTTCGGGTTCGCCATGCTCGATGAGACAGGCCTTGGCAGTCGTGCCGCCCATGTCGAAGCACAGCAGACGATCGATGCCCAGTCGGTTCGCGAACCAACTGCCCGCAAGAGCGCCGGCAGCCGGGCCGGACTCCACGAGACGGATCGGACCGCTCGCAGCATCGTCAGCTGAGACGACGCCACCATTCGAGAGCATCATCAGTACCGAGCCGCCAAACCCCTCGGCGGCGAGCCACTTTTGGAGCTCGTCGAGGTAGGGCCCGATGACCGGCATCGTCGCGGCGTTGCAGGCCGTGGTGATCATGCGCGGGTACTCGCGGATTTGCGGCGAGATCTCCGCGGAAATGCACACGGGCACTCCCAGTGCGGCGCGGAGGTGCTCCGCGATGCGGCGTTCGTTCGACGCGTTGACGTAGGAGTTGAGGAGACAGATCGCCACCGACTCCACGTCGGCGGCCTGCAGGCTGGCGGCGAGCGCGTCAAGATCAGCGTCAGTCGGGTCGGTCAGGACCGAGCCGTCGGCGCCAGTGCGTTCGTCGATTTCGAAAGTGAGGCTCCGCGGGATCGGCGGCTCGGGGAACTCGATTTGCAGGTCGTACATGTCGTAACGATGTTCGTCACGAATCAGCAGTGTGTCGCCGAAGCCCTCGGTGGTGACCAAGCCAGCCCGGCCGGTCTTGCCCTCGATCAATGCGTTGGTGATGAGCGTCGTGGCGTGCACGATCGGTGCGACAATGTCGCCCGGCTGCACTCCGGCTCTCGCGAGGAGTTGCGTCACGCCAGTGCGAACACCGTCAAGTGGCGCGCTCGGCGTGGTCAGGGTCTTGTCGACGACCACCCGTCCCGATGCTGCGTCGAGCAAGACCACATCGGTGAATGTGCCACCGATGTCGACGGCAAGTCTCCAGTCGGCCATCAGCGTGCCGCCTCTTCGCGCAGATCATCACGCGGTGGGGAGAACACGTCGAGAATCCAGCACTCGTCGAACTCATCGTCACCCACGAAGATGCTGTCGCCATGCCACACGCCCGCGGGCGCGAGGTACGCCTGGTGTTCGCCGACCAATCGACGATCCTGGTCGCTCTCATCGTCACCGATGCGGAAGTCGAGACCCCCTCGCACAATGACGCCGAGTTGTTCGTGTTCGTCGTGCTTGTGCAGGAATGACCCCACTGAACCACCCGCAATCCGCCAGAAGCAGAGCTGCAGGTTGTCGCCGGTCAGGACTCGCCGCCGAAAGCCGGGACGCCCGGTTTCGACAAACTCGTCGTCGTCAAAAAAATGGCAGTACTGGCTAGTGAGATTCACGATGACAACTCCATCATGTCGGGAAATCGCCGCGCCTCGGCAGCGAGATCAAGCGGGCGGACGATCGCTTCGTGTTCTTCATCGCCCCATCGGTCAGCTGGCACCAGCCACATCACTTCGAACTCGAGACCGTCCGGATCCATGCAGTACAGGCTCTTGTTGGCCCCATGATCGGAGGACCCCTTCACCACTCCGGCTTTGCTGAGCCGTTCCTGCATCGCAACGAGGTCGCCGAGCGTCTCGACTTCCCACGCGAGGTGGTACATCCCGACGGTCTCTTGACCGGCGGCCGATGGACCAACGCCTTCGCCGACGGTGAAGAATGCGATGTCGTGATGGTTCGCAGAGCGCGGCGCACGCATGAATGCGAACTGACCTGGCTGGTCGATCACTGTAATAAAGCCGAGAACGTTCTCGTAGAACTCTCGATGACGTGTCGAATCGCGGACGTACAGGACCGCATGATTCATGCCCGTGATACTCAACGTAGCTCCCCACTTCGGAATGGACTGATGGTCAGACCATAACAGACGTGTTCAGCTCCTCGCAAGCCGCATCATTCCTGACCGATCATCTCGGCGAATCGACGACGCCACTCGACCGATGGCTTGTCGGACTGGACGCTGACCACTCCGGTTCGGCCCAGCGGCAGTGTTCCGGGAACCCGCTCGAGCATCGCCTTGTCTTCGGCACCGATCGCTCGGTCGAAGGCCAAGATTTCCTCGGGGTCTGTGCTGTGGTCATCGTTGCGCCAAACAACAAAGGTGAAGAGCGAGTTGAGGTCGTCGACCGGCGTGCTGCACAACAACAGAATGTGTTCGAGCCCATCGTCGTAGCGAATGGTGCTCCGCACGACGAATGGCAGTGCAAAGCCCGTGCTCATCGTGCGGTGAACGACATCGTCGTCGCTCCCGCTGACCGCAGTTGCCTCATCGGGATTTGATGCGTCAACCTCGTAGGCATAGCCGAAGAAGTCCTCATCGAGTTGGCTGAGCTCGATCTGGGGAACGTACGGATCCTGCGCTCCACCAAACGTGCCGGTGTGCACCCACGGGAAATGACTGAAGTCCATAAAGTTGTCGACAAGCCGTGGTGTCGACGTGGCCCACGGCTCGACCTCGGTGTTCAGCCGACGAAAGGCCGGGTCATCATCTTGGACGATGCGCACGATGTCGGTCGCTGGCTCGCCGGGACACACCCACACCAAGCCGTATCGCTCCTGCACCTGCATGCACGGGAGGTGCGCCATCGGCGGAATCGTTGCGCTGGGCCCCGACGAAGGAATCGAGACGCAGGTTCCGTCGGAGCCAAAGGTCCGTCGGAGCCAAAGGTCCAGCCGTGATACGCACACGCGAGTTGACCGTTGGCCACCGTTCCGATTGACAACGGCGCTTCGCGATGAGGGCATCGATCGGGCGCAACGGCGAGCGCGCCGTCAACCCCACGCCACACCACCAGGTCGTCACCGAGCAGACGGACAGCCAGCGGAGCATCGCTGACGTCTCCGCTCTGAGCAACCGGGTACCAGGCGGTGCGTAAGGCGTCACGATGTACAAATCGAGTCATTTTCCGATCCCTTCAAACCCCAGACGGCTACAGACAAACACCGACAGACACGGACAGATAGATGGTCTGACCAACTGACCATCATCTGATCCTACACAATGGCCAGTCAGTGCGAAATCGGCTGGTCGAGGCCCGGTTCAGTCCAGATCGTCGACCATCGACTGCTCGACAGCATCGAGGTGGTGTTTGGTCGACGAACGCACAGCAGCAGCATCTCGCGCCGAGAACGCCTCTGCAATGTGCAAGTGCGCTGCACATGAGTCGGCGACGATGCGCGCGACTTCAGCCTGGTTGCTCTCCGCGGACAAGAGCGTGAAAAACTCGACCGACCGGAAGAGCTGATCGAGCACCTTGCCGTACAACTCGATCAGCAGCGGGTTTCCGCACGCGGAGGCGACGGTCGTGTGGAACTCCCGGTCGCGCCGTCGAAATTCACCGATATCGAGCGACGGGTGAAATCGTGCGGCAACCGCTGCGATCTTGGCCCGTTCCTCATCAGTGGCACGTTCGGCCGCCATCTCGAAAATTGGCAGCTCCAGAACCCGGCGTGTTTCGAACAATTCAGCGACAAACGATTTGCCGTCGCCGCTGGGCTCAACGACAACTTCCGGGAGATGCTCGGCAACATATGAACGATTGCCTCGACGCTCCACCACGCGCATCGACACCAGTCCTTGCATCGCTTCTCGCACAGAGGTTCGTGCGACCTCGAACCTCTCGGAGAGCTCGCGCTCAGAAGGCATTCGTGCCCCCGGCGCGAGGTCGCCGCTTGAGATTCGCTCCAACAGCTGATTGCGGATTTGCGAGCTCACGGTCTCTCGTGAAATCGGCGCGAATGGGTTTGTATCAGGAATTGACACCCTGCTCCTTCCTCAGCATTGCGAGTGAAATTCGGTCCAATGGTACGACCACCATACCACTCTACATTTTGGCCCCGCCGAACCGTGCTCCATACTCGATCGCACACACACGTCGGTACCGGATTGGTCTGACCAACGGACCAGTCTGGTACCGTTGAATCATCCCGCGAAGCAAGAACCGGCAACAGCAACGGAGCGCACTGTGAGCGAACTGCAAGAACAAACCCACCCGACAGAGCCGCGATGGACCCACATCGCGCTCCGCGTCAGTGACATCGACGCCACGATTGCTTGGCATGCCGAGTTCTCACCGCTCGAATTGATCGATCGTCGCGAGGACGAGATGCGATCGTCGCGAGGACGAGATGGGATACGGCGCATGGCTCGGAATGCCCGGCGAGACCAACAACCCATTCATTCTCGTGCTCGCTCAGTTCTTCGAGGACAAGGACCCGTTCGCCGGTGCGCCGCTCGCAACCCTCGCACCCTTTGCGCACTTCGGCATTGAGCTGCCAACAAGGGAAGACGTCGATGAAATGGCCGAGCGGGGCAAGCAGGCCGGATGCCTTGCCATGCCACCCACGATGATGCCGCAGCCAATTGGGTACATCACCATGCTCCGCGACCCAGATGGCAATATGGTCGAGTTTTCCTGGGACCAAGGAGTGTTCTCCACCTTGCACGAACTGTGGAGTCAGGCCGACTGACCCACGCGGCGCCTACCATTCCGGGATGGGGCTGACGCACTTCGACCGTGACGCCGACCCGATCGCGGTCAGTACGTTCTTGTCCGTCCACGGGTATGCCATCGTCGATGACGTCGCCGACACTCAGCTGATGGATCGCCTCGCCGCCGAGGTCGGACCGTACGTCGATGCCTCAGCAGCTGGGCGCGACGAGTACGACGGCCAGTTCACTCGACGGACCGGATCACTGATCGAACGATGTCCCGCATCGCGCGAGTTGGTGATGCACCCCACCGTTGTCGACACAGTGCGGCATTTTCTCGGGCATGCCACGGCTCAGCAACTACACCTCACGCAACTGATCTCGGTCGGCCCCGGCGAGACGAAACAGAAGCCGCACCGCGACCAAATGGCGTTCGACTTTTTCGAGTTCCCCGTGGACTACCACGTGCAGTGCAACACGATGTGGGCGCTCACCGACTTCACGGTCGACAACGGCGCAACTCACATCCACCCTGGCACGTCCGCCCAAGACGACGACGCGGCGCAGCGTGTGCCCAGCGAACAAGCAACGATGCGGCGCGGCAGCGTGTTGTTCTACGACGGCAAGGTGCTCCACGGCGCCGGAGCGAACGACAGCGACGGGGTACGCCAGGGTGTCAACATCACCTATGCAGTCGGCTGGGTGCGTCAGGAAGAGAACCAGTACCTGGCCTGCTCCCAGGAAGTCGCACGAACGCTCGACGACGACCTGTTGAGAATGATGGGCTATCAGCAGGGAGCTTTCGCGCTCGGCTACGTCGGCGATCAGCAAGATGCGCTCTCCAAGCTGCGCGGCGACCACACCAAAGTGCAGCTCATCGGAGACATCGCTCAGAAGAACGACGACATCCGCAAGTTCGTCGACGAACTCGGCAATGAGCGCAGCGGCGATCGCCTCCACGAATGACGCTGGGTAGTTCCCGAGGGTTACTCGCTGCGTTCACTCATCCCGACGGTGCTCGATGCCAACCGTCGGGTGTTGCGCCACAGCACCATGGCAGCAGCGAGGCAACCGGCACCCGCAACGCCACTGAAGCCGAGTACCCAGACGAGCCCGTCCCGGATCGCGTCGAGGGTGGCCGCCGAGGTGATCACGTCCTCGCCGCCGAGCACATCGCGCACGACCTCGACGTCGCCAACCTGATTGCCGACAACGAACAGCAAAATT
>Ga0209603_1005548_pt1 | contig 10128 bp, 10 predicted proteins | sample COGITO_mtgs_1206_FD_184812 | JGI IMG/M metagenome (GOLD analysis project Ga0209603, IMG submission 184812) | Pelagic marine microbial communities from North Sea - COGITO_mtgs_120607 (SPAdes) (version 2) | ecosystem: Environmental > Aquatic > Marine > Epipelagic ... | reverse complement strand
CGAAAAAGCCGACAAAGAAAGCCAAAAAGGGTAAATAATGGTACTCTCGGTTGAGGACATCAAGAAGCGGTACGCCCGTTGCAACGCTCACAAAGAAGAGTGGCGTTCAATTTACGAAGAGGCATACGAGTTCGCTTTGCCGATGCGTAATTTGTACGATGGTTACGCTGAGAGCGGGACGCCTGGGCAAAACAAGATGCGCCGTGTCTTCGACTCGACCGCCATTCACTCGACCGCCAGATTTGCCAATCGCATACAGTCCTCGCTGTTTCCTCCGCAACGTCCTTGGTGCCGTTTGCAACCGGGCAATGACATTCCTGAAGAGCAAAAGATTGAGGCCCAGCAAGTCCTAGACTTCTACACCGAGAAGATGTTTGCCGTGATGATGCAATCAGGTTTTGACCTCGCGATGGGCGAGTTCTTGCTTGACCTCGCGGTCGGCACCTCGGTGATGCTTATCCAGCCCGGTGATACTCTTACGCCAATACGCTACACGGCTATTCCAGCGTACCATATCTGTTTTGACGAAGGCCCCAATGGGGTGCCGGATACGGTCTATCGCAAGCTGAACCGACCGTTCAATGTTATTCAGGCTGAGTGGCCGGACGCCAACATTCCACAGCGGATGATTGACGATGCGAAGGAAGACCCGACCAAGAAGGTTGGGTTGATTGAGGCCACGTACACCATCGATGGCCAGATGTACTATTGCCTCGTCACTGCCGAGGGCGATGACAAGCTGGTGCATCGCGACCTGAAATCATGGCCGTGGGTGATAAGCCGATACATGAAGGCGTCAAACGAGCGGTACGGTCGCGGCCCGGTCTTGTATGCCTTGGCTGACATTCGCACATTGAACAAGGTCGTTGAACTCACGCTCAAGAATGCGTCCATCAGTATCGGCGGCGTGTTCACGGCGGTAGATGACGGGGTGCTTAATCCGCAAACAATCTCCATTGTGCCGGGTGCGGTCATAGGCGTGTCAAGTAACGGTGGGCCACGCGGTCCAAGCCTGACGCCCCTGCCCCGTAGTGGCGATGCGAACCTGTCTCAGATTGTCGCCAATGACCTACGCACAAACATAAAGAAAGCCCTGCTTGATGAGAGCCTGACGCCTGAGAATATGAGCGCCAGGTCGGCTACTGAAATAAACGCCAAGCTATCTGAACTTTCCCAGAACCTCGGATCCGCGTTTGGTCGTTTAATCAGCGAGACAATGTTTCCAATCGTACGCCGGTCTCTCGAACTGATGGACGAGATGGGGATGATTGAACTGCCCCTCAAGGTGAACGGCTTGGAGGTGACGGTCGTTCCACAATCGCCCTTGGCTATGGCTAACAATGCCGAGCGGCTGGGTGAGATTATGCAGTTCATGCAGATAAGCCAGATGCTGGGTCCGGTTGGCCAGACTTTAATTAAAATGGATGCCGTGGGCGATTACATTGCTGACCAGCTTGGCATTCCGGCTGACCTACGCACGACCTTAGAAGAACGCGCCGAGATGCAGGCGCAGATGGCAGAAGCTGCCGCCATGATGGCCGAACAAGAGATGGGCGGGGCACCGCCAACTGAGGCACCACAAGCATGAACAACGCCCAACGTATTCGAAGCATAAACTCCCCTGGCTGGGATGGCGTCAACGCCGAGGCCCAGCCGGTCAAACTAGAACCTCTCGACCTGATGCGCGAGATGGACCTCAACTTCAAACGCACCTTCACCACCCCAGCGGGCAAGAAGGTTTTGGCGCATCTACACGCGCAAACGCTTGACCAGCCATGTTGGTCACCGGGCGGCGATGCCAGCTTTGGCTATGCCCGCGAAGGTCAGAACAGCATCGTTAGAGAAATAATCCAAAGAGTGAAAAGAGCCGATGACTTTAAATGATGAAGCTCAAGAAGTGGCCGAGACTCAAACGCCGGAACCAGCAAGCCTTATGGACGGTGTACAATCTTCTGAGCCAGAAAGTGAGGTCGCAGATGAGGCAATGCCGCACCGCGTCGAGGATGAGAAACCGGCAAAGGAGGAACGACCAGCGTGGCTCGACGATAAGTTCGCGAAGCCGGAAGACCTAGCCAAAAGCTATGACGAACTGCAAAAGAAATTCTCTCAGGGAAAGCACAAAGCGCCCGACGAATATTCAACCGATGTATTGACCGAGGCGGGCTATGAGTTGGATGACCCTGTGGTCGATACCTATCTAGGCTGGGCAAAAAAGTACAACGTCAATCAAGAGGCATTTGACGAACTGGCCGGTGCTATCACACAGATGGGCGGCGAGAATGTTGCGGCGGCTGAAGCGGACTACAAAGCAGAGCATGAGGCTCTCGGACCCAATGCCAATGAGATAATCAAAAGCAATGTGACTTGGGCTGACGGTCTGGTTCGTAAGGGCATTGTCTCAGAGGATGAACGCGCTGAGTTGAACAACTGGGGCGGCACTGCGATTGGTCAGCGGCTGATGCAGAAAGTTCGCACGATGACCGGCGATATGTCCAAGATACCGCTGGCCCCGGTCGCAGAAGAACAACTATCCGAGGCAGATTTTACGGTCGAGATGCAAAGCCGCATGGCAGACCCACGCTACCAAAGTGACCCAGCGTATCGGCAAAAAGTTGAAAATGAGTTTAACCGCCGATACGGTTAGTTCGCCTCGCCAGGTTTTTCTCCCCAGCTTGGCGCACCTTGGGGGGCAAGGTTTTCTCGTCCTTGCCTTGCTCCCCATTTTTTGTACATACATCAAAAGTAACACCTAGTATTTACACATTGTGCAAAATCGTGTAAGGCGGTTTTGACTGACAACCCTTTTTGGGCCGGTCCTCACGCTAGAGGCCGGGATGTTTCCCGATAACCAGACCGCGAATTTTTGGTTTAATCAGGAGACAAGCTATGTCCACAGGACTATCACCAGCGTTTGTCCAGCTTTTCGACAGCGAAGTAAAACAAGCCTATCAGGGCACTTCGATGTTGGCTGGAACAGTACGCACAAGAACCGGAGTTGAAGGTTCGACCGTCAACTTCCCGACCGTTGGAAAGGGTGCCGCATCACTGCGCTCACCACAAACTGACGTAGTTCCCCTTAACACCGATTTTGCGACCGTAAGCTGTACCTTGCAGGACTATATCGCGGCTGAGTACAGTGACATCTTCAACCAACAGAAGGTGAACTTTGACGAGCGTTCCGAGTTAGCGCAAGTTGTTGGCTCTGCAATCGGACGCCGCCAAGACCAGTTAATTCTGGACGCAATCGCGGCAGCAAGTGCGGGCACCACGGTCGCTAATACGGTTGTAACATCAGGCTCTGCCGCTGCGTCAAACCTCAATGTAGGCAAGCTCATAGCAGCCGCGAAAGCATTGAATGCCGCAAATGTTCCAGCAACTGACAGACACCTCGTAATTCACGCAAACGGTCTAGCCGGGTTGCTGGGTGACGAGCGGGCTGTAAGTTCGGACTACACCTCACTGCAAGCATTGCAAAGGGGCGACATCAATACATTTATGGGCTTCACTGTCCACGTATTGGGCGACCGCGATGAGGGTGGCCTGGCAGTTGATGGCTCAAGTGACCGCACAAACTTTGCGTTCCACAAGAGCGCCATCGGCTGTGCAGTCGGAATGGCACCAACCACTAAGATTGACTACATCGCTGAGAAGACTTCGTTCTTGGTTGCTGCATGTCTGTCTATGGGTGCTGTCGCAATCGATGCCGCCGGTATCGTTGACATCACAACTAGGGAGTAATCTAGATGGCTTTCGCAAGAGCAAACTGGTCGCCAATCGGTGGCCAATCAATGAAGGGCAAAGCGCCCTGCATGTGGTCGTATAAAACCACTGATGCTAAAACCGTGGTGGACGGTGCCGGGTACTTTAACGATGTATCCGATGACGTTTCAGTCGGTGACTTAATCTACAGCTTCGCCTCGACCGGCGGCACTGCCACAGCTTCGCACCACGTTGTTGTGTCAAATGCCAGCGGCGTAGTGGACGTGGGTGACGGCGTGACAATCGCGGTCACTGACAGCGACTAATACTGACTACGGGGGCGGGCAAACCGCCCTCGTACCTATTGGAGATTGGTCATGGCCCAAGGCGATACAAGCATATCTATTTGCAATCAGGCGCTGTTACTGTTGGGCGATGAAAGTATCTCATCTTTTGACGATGGCACCGCTGGCTCTCAGGCTTGCTCTATCGTGTATGACATGGTCAAAAACAGCACTCTCGGCATCTTCTCTTGGTCCTTTACCGTGGCCAAAGTCGAACTGGCCAGAAGCACCAACACACCAGCATCAGAGTGGACCTACGAATATATTCTGCCGAGTGACATGCTCACCGGAGTACCTCGCGCCGTGCGTACCAGTTCGGCGGCAAATGCCCCATTGGTGCGGTCCTACGAGATAAACCAATCAACCGGCGGTCTATCGGTCCTGATGACCAACGAGACCAGCATCTTCATAGATTACCAGAAGGCGGTGCCAGAGGCGCAAATGCCGCCCTACTTCGTGACCTTGATGGTGTACCAGCTTGCGTGGCACTTAGCCGAGGTCATCACTGACCAGACCACCAAGTCACAATACTGGCGCGGCATTGCCCTTGGCTCACCGTCCGAGAACTTTCGCGGCGGCTGGCTACGTCAGGCCATGTCTATGGATAGTTCCGGCACACCGCCCAGCGTTATCTCCGACTACTTGTTGACTGACATCAGATGAGTAGAACGCAACAATATCAAGCAAGTTTTACGGTCGGTGAACTGGACCCGCTCTTGCGCGGTCGCATTGACTTGCAGCAATACTATTCATCGGTGGACCTTGCCGACAATGTTGTGTTTGAACCTCAAGGCGGGTTTAGCCGCCGCCCAGGCACCCGGTTCGTGCATGACCTGACTGCCGACAATCCCAACAACTCTGTGGCCCTCATACCGTTTGAGTTCTCGACCACCCAGAAATTTATGATTGTGGCCTCTGCCTACAACACCAGTTCAACAATCCGCTTTCGTTTCTTTGCTGACCAGACGCAAATACAGAACCTAAACAGCACAACAAACGAATACATAGATTACTCGGTCGGCACTCTCTATAACGTCAGCGCCTTTGACCTTCAGAAGTTATACTTTACGCAGTCAGCCGACACGCTGATTTGTACACATGAGAACTTTGCGCCGTTCAAAATCACCCGTGGCGCAAACAACCAGACCTGGACTATTGCGGCCCTCACCCTGACAGTTCCCAAAAATGCTTTTACCATTTCAACGTCAAATCCAGCGGCATCAATTACGCCGGACGCCGTCAGCGGAAATGTGACTTTGACCGCCGATGCTGACATATTCTCAGCCGCCAATGTTGACCAATATATCAATGTTCTAAGCGATTTTGGCCGTGCCCGCATCACCGAATACGTCAGCGCAACAAAAGTGCGGGTTACGACCGAGGTGCCATTTGCGCGGTCAAATGTACCGATAACCCAAACAAATACATTCACAATAGAAGTATCGGACTACACAAATATCGCGACCGGCTCAACCATCGTGTTTAAGAAAAATGACGGGACAACAACTACGCTTACGAGCCTAGCTCTTGATGCTACAGACAGCGACGAGGTTGATGATACCAGCCCAGACTTTGCGCCTGCGGTTGGAAACAACACGACCGCCGAGCGCATTGCAACTGCTATCAACAACTGTACTGGTTTTACGGCGGCGCAGCCCGCCGGAGCGGTTGTTGCAGTGACACGAACTACTGCCGGGGCGAATAACTTGGTTGTCACAAGCAGCGATACAACGCGGCTGTCAGTGACCGATTTTGTTTCAACAGCGCAGTGGGAACTTGAAGCAGGCTATGAAGATTGTTGGTCTAACACTCGCGGTTGGCCTAGAACTTGTTCGTTCCACGAAGGGCGTTTGTATCTTGGCGGGAGCGCGTCTGAACCGGCCACGCTGTTCGGGTCGAAGGTGACCGACTTTTTTAACTTCAAGGCGTCAGAGGCGTTGGATGATGACGCGATTAAAGTCACCTTGTCCACCGATTCTGTCAACGCCATTACAGCCTTGCGGAGTGGCAGAGACCTCCAGATATTTACTACTGGGGCAGAGTTCTTTGTTCCCCAAGCTGACCTCACGCCAATCACGCCGAGCAATGTGACGGTCAAGTCAGCGACCCGGCGCGGGTCTAAGCTGGGCTTGCGCCCACAGGCGGCTGAGGGCGGTACGCTGTTCATGTCCAAAGAGGGAAAGGCACTTAGAGAAATGCTCTTCTCTGATGTCGAACTGTCCTACGTGGCCAACAACATCAGCTTGCTCTGTTCGCACATGATATTGGACCCGCAGCGGATGGCGCTTAGACCGGGCACAGACACTACTGAGGGCGATTTGTTGCTGGTTGTTAACGGCACATCTACAACGGGATATAGGGCGGCAAGCACAGGCTTTGCGGGCAATATTGCGGCGTTTATGCTGAACAGGCCACAACAGATTGTGGCGGCCAGTACGTTCTCGACCGATGGCGATTTCATCGATGTCGCGGTGGATGGCGATACCATCTATTGCATTGTCAAACGCACCATAGGCGGGGCCGCAAAATACTACATTGAAACCTTTGACGATGACCGCACCACCGATTGCAGTTTGCAATACTACGCCAACCCGGTCGCACCTGACCAAGCACTGCCCAGCAACACAACGGCGGGTTCTTTGGCTCACATCCAAGGTGAGGTGGTCAACATAATCCGCGATGACATCGTTGACGCTAACGACACGGTCGCATCGGGCAATGTCACACTGGGCGGTGTGCCTAGCGTATATGCCGAAGTGGGCCTTCCCTTCACGCCGACCGTAACCACCCAGCCATTTGAGCCAAGGGCCGCATCTGGCTCTAGTCAGAGTACCCGGCGGCGGGTGGTCGAGGTGACGCCGATTCTGGACAACACGCAGAACCTGACGGTCCAAGGCAAAGAGGTTCAGCTTCAAACTTTGCCGCTATCTGGGACCGGGTCAGTTCCGACTTTCACTGGCCCAAAGAAGCAAATGGGGTTCCTTGGCTACAGCCGTGATGCCCAGATAACAATCAGCCAGAGCAAGCCGGTGTTCTTCACGGTCTTGGCCCTTGATTATAAAGTGAGTGTCGGAGCATGAGTGGTTTAACAATCCCACTTTTAATATTTAGCGCTGTATCATCAGCGGCGGCGGGCGCGGCCCAGGTGAAAGCTGCCAAGTACCAGCGCAACAGTTACTATTCGCAAGCGCGACAGGCTGAACTAAAAGGCCGTTCCGATGCCCTAGCCTACAAGCGCGAAGGCATAGACATTCTTCGCAACGTGCAGAAGACGATGGCCACGGCCAATGTCCGAGCCGCCGCCGGTGGCCTTGCGCCGTTTGTGTCGGGCGAAAGCACAAGCCTTATTAACATAGCGAGTATGCGGGGCGCAGCGGACGAGTTCTCGGTGCAAACTGACAATGCCTTGCTGGCACAAAGCATGTCCCAAGCACAAGCCGACAATCTAAGACAGGCCGGTGACGTTGGCGTTCAAATGGCGCGGAAAAATGCACGGATAGGATTTGTGCAGACAATAGCGCAAGCCGGTCTGATGACCGGGTTTACCGGCAATGCGGTGCAAATGAATAGTTACTCCAGACCTATCTCAGTGTCTGGCGGTCAGTCCTTAGCTGGCAAAGGTGTTCTTTAATGGTTGAACGTCCCACATATCAAAGACGTGGCGCACAACTGCGAATGCCGACCTTCCAAGATGCGGTGGGTCAGGTTGCGGCTAGAGGTGCGGCACAAACTGGGCAAGCATTGGACCGTATGACCTCGTTCTTTTTGCAGCAAACGCAACAGCAAGCTGAGATTGCAGGCTCAGAATATGGTGCACTACACGCGCCCACTAAGAAACAAATTGAGGATGCGTACAAATCGGGCGGTGCGGTAAACATTCCCGGTGGCAATCTGACTGTTTTCGACCGCGCCGCCAAGCAAGCCGCATACAATATGGCCAGCGACCAACTGGAAATGCTGACCCGCGAAAAAATATCAGAGATTGTCTTGGGCGCTTACCAAAGCAAGATGCCGGCAGATAACTTGGCTGACAAAATTGACGAGGTCATTGCTGGCTATGCGGGCACGTTTGACAAAGATGCTCCAACGGTTGCGGTTCAGTTCCGCGCTAAAATGGGCATCTATGCGAATAACGAGTTTGAGGCATACAGCAAATGGAAGATTGGTCAGAACAAGTCTAATGCGGCGGCTAGCTTTTATGCGGGACACACCGCATTAGACGCAAGCGGTCATCCTCAAGGCGTGTTTAACAATACACCAGCGGGGGGCGAGTAATGGCTGAAGCTGTATCTATTGCTAATGACGAGGGAATTGTTGCGCGTTCACTAAAGCCGAAACTACGCCCTGCACCAGAACCCAACGCCCCAGCGACCGCTATTGAGCTTATCCAAATGGAGAAGCTAGAACGGTTGCAGCAATACGCTGGCTTGGGCATGACGCCATCACAAATCAAAACAGCGGCTGACAACTTTGACAAAGTGCGAATTGATGCAGCCATGCAAGTAATGGTTGACCAAGCGTTCACTGGAAAGGTCAGCGAGATTGTGCCAGCAATCCAAGCGGGCAACGTCAATGCTCTGCGCGGCAACAACGGCTTGTATAATTCTGTAACGTACTTGCACCATGTTGGCATGTCCTACAAAGACATTGCCGCTGAGTTGCAACAGCGAGAGATGGCAGAAATCAATTACCAAGAGGCGTTGGACAGAGAGAACAACGCAATCGCTGAAAAGAACGAAACCCAGTTTACTGGCGATGCGACCCGCGCAATGCTTGAGGGCGATGACAACGCTTTTGCCCTAGCAATTGAGGGCATAGGAAAAACAGACAGAGCCAAAGCAGCGGAATTGCAAAAGGAATATGCCGAAGCGGGCAACGACCGGCTGACCAGCGATTCCAAAGCCATAGACTTCTTAGACGGCAAGGGCATCATGTTGTCTTATGCAGATTTGTACGGCCAACTTCTCAAGTTAAGCGATGCCGACAAAAAGAAATATTCGGGTATTGTTAAAACACTTGAGAGCGATGAGTTCACCGCCGCAAAAACAATTATTGCCGGACAAATGAAAATATCAGTTCGCATACAAGACATGGCGGCTGAAGATAAGAACCTAGCCCGTCATGGCATATTCAGACAAATTATAGGTGAACTTCAATTACGAAAGGTCATGGCCGCAAGAAATAATGAAAACTTTGACGCGATTGAAGTAGGCAACGCTCTGGTAAAGCAAATGTTTACTGAGCATCAGGCTATAGAGTTCCAAGAAGACAAGAACTCGGCGCGGAGCATTTTAGGCGCAGTAAATGTCAACGAACTAAAGGGCACTGACAACCAACTTGACCCTAATGATTTTGCGGCGGCACAAACATATTTTGAAAGTGTTTTAACAAGCCTCAAAGACGGCGATAGGGTGGGACGGTTTAAACCAAACGACATCCAACTTGTTGAAATGTACATTAACGCAATGAAAAAGGCGCAGGGGCAATGAGCGAACTATTCACTGCCCGCGAACAGTCACACGCGACTAGGCAGCAAGTGGGCCACAAGGTCTATATCACCGGCAAGGGCGCATCTTACACACCGCCACCGCCACCGCCCTCATTCAAGTATCAACTTAGCCGGGGCATCATTGGTGGTCTGCGCGATACGGCGCAAGGTGCAATTGACATACGCAATGAGGTGGCCAGCATTCTTGAGCCATTTGCCGAGGCTATACCGACCGAAGCGCGTGACGCAATCATTACTAGCCTTATGGGGTTTACTACGCCCCGCGCTGATGACAGCGTCCAAGAGGTGCTTGGCTTGCCAGAGGTTGACGCGCCTGATGCGGGCGTGGCTGAAGGCTTGCTACGCGGTCTAGTTCAGTTCGGTGCGGGTGCCGCCGCTGCACCAATCAAAGGTGCGGGCATGGTTGCACAAATGGGGCGCGGTGCTTTTGCCGATGCCTTGTTTGACCCCGAAGATGGCAACCTATCAACCATGCTCAAAGAGTTCGGGCTTGAGGGCGCGGTGCTAGATTTCTTAGACAGCCAAGTTGACGGTGACGCTGGGGCCGAGGAACGCTTGCAAGCCCGCGTGATGCAA
>Ga0209603_1005527_pt1 | contig 10150 bp, 8 predicted proteins | sample COGITO_mtgs_1206_FD_184812 | JGI IMG/M metagenome (GOLD analysis project Ga0209603, IMG submission 184812) | Pelagic marine microbial communities from North Sea - COGITO_mtgs_120607 (SPAdes) (version 2) | ecosystem: Environmental > Aquatic > Marine > Epipelagic ... | reverse complement strand
AAATGTGGTTTCCTCATCATCTAATAAAACCGTTATCTCTGAGTTTCCTTCTTGTATCTCTGAAACGGCAATTTCATCAACAGAGGCTGTAAATAATTCGAAATAAATACTTTCATCAGCGATACCATGCTCAGAAAGTGTTGCAGAAACCTCTTTAATCATTTCTTCAGGTCCGCATAAATAAGCAGCATCAAAATTAGTGTCTTTGTATGTGCTGTTGATGAAAGAGTTTGTGTGTGTTTTATTAATTCTGCCAAATAAAGTGTCTTCTACTTGTTCTCTACTATACACGTAATGTAGGTTAAAACGTTCTGAATTTACTTCTTTTAAAGCGTCTAACTCTTTTTTGAAAATGGTATCCGCAATCGTTTTGTTTCCGTAGATTAAAGTAAAAGTAGCCGAAGGTTCACTTGCTAAAACATCTTTAACCATCGATAATATAGGTGTAATTCCTGAGCCAGCAGCAAAGGCAATATAATTTTTGTTCGCTTTTGGTTCGAGTATAAATTTTCCTTCTGGTTCAGAAATTTCTATAAAATTTCCTGCTTTTAATTCTGAGGTTGCATATGTTGAAAAAGTACCATTTTCTACAGCTTTAATTGCTACTTTTAAAAAATGATCGGTTGGAGAAGAGCAGATAGAATATGCTCTTCTTATCTCGTTGCCGTTAATTGTTTTTTTAAGTGTTAAATATTGCCCAGAATGAAATGCAAATTTAGATTTTAAATTTCCGGGTATTTTAAAAACAAGAGAAACCGCATCGGCGGTTTCTCTTATCACATCTTGTATATTTATTTTGTGAAATGTTGCCATTAAAAATGTATGTTTTATACCAAATTATTTGCTACTAAATATTCGGCAATTTGAACTGTGTTTGTAGCAGCACCTTTACGCAAGTTGTCTGCAACGATCCACAAATTTAAGGTATTTTCTTGAGATTCATCTCTTCTAATTCGTCCAACAAATACTTCATCTTTATCATGTGCATTTATTGCCATCGGATAAACGTTGTTTGCTAAATCATCTTGAACAATAATACCAGGAGTTTCCGTTAAAATCTGACGAATTTCTGTCAAATCAAAATCATTTTCAAACTGAACGTTTACAGCTTCCGAATGTCCGCCAGAAGTAGGTATTCTAACGGCAGTTGCTGTTACAGAAAAAGAATTATCACGCAGAATTTTCTTTGGTTCTTTCACCAATTTCATTTCTTCTTTGGTGTAACCATTTTCTAAGAAAATATCACAATGTGGTATTGCATTTCTTCCTATTTTATGAGGATATGCCATTTCGCCATCAACACCAGCTTCCTCATTATCTAATTGCTGAACCGCTTTTACACCTGAACCAGAAACAGATTGGTAGGTAGAGATTACAACTCGTCTCATTTTATATTTTAAATGTAAAGGAGATAGAGCAGCCACTAACTGAATTGTAGAGCAGTTAGGGTTTGCGATAATTTTATCATCCTTAGTTAAAACGTCTCCATTAATTTCTGGAACTACTAATTTCTTCGTAGGATCCATTCTCCATGCAGAAGAATTATCAATAACAGTTGTGCCAACTTCTGCAAATTTAGGAGCCCATTCTAGAGAAGTATCTCCACCAGCAGAAAACAAAGCCACATCTGGTTTCATTTTTAATGCATCTTCTAAAGTAACTACTGTAAAGTCCTTTCCTTTATAGGTTAATTTTTTACCAGCAGATCTGGCAGATGCTACAGGTATTAATTCTGTTATAGGTAAGTTACGTTCTTCTAAGACTTTTAACATTACAGTTCCAACCATTCCAGTTGCTCCAACTACAGCTATTTTCATCACTTTTAATTTTGGTGTTCTAAATTGAGTTGCAAAGATGCTAAAAAAAGGTATAAATTAAATTACATAAAACGTTATAAATCAACCAAAGTTTAAAAATCGAGCACAAATTTTTCTAATGTTTAAAATTAAACAGATTGATATAATTATTGAGGTCTGAATATTGTTTGTTTAAAGCCTGTTACTTTGCTTACGCAATTTGTTTAGCATGATGTATCCGTTTTTCATCTTTTTTTAGAGAATGATTTAATTTATAAGATCATGAAAATAAGTGAGATAATCTGGTTTTGTGTTGAGTGCATCAATTTTAAAAATTTACTACATTTGCAAAAAATAATTATTAAGTTTAACCTAATTAGTATAGCATGCAACTGTACAATAAGTTAAGCGCAATAGAACGCGCTGCATTAATTGATGAGGCTGGCAAAGACCGACTCACCATATCATTCTATCAATATTATAAGATAGAAAACCCACAATTATTTAGAGATAAGTTGTTTTTAGAGTGGAATGCTCTGGATGTCTTAGGGAGAATTTATGTTTCTTTTGAAGGTATAAATGCCCAATTATCTGTTCCTTCAGAAAACTTTTATGCTTTAAAAGAGCAATTAGATAGCATTTCTTTTTTGAAAGATATTCGTCTGAATGTTGCCGTTGAGCATGATAATAAATCATTCTTAAAATTGAAAGTAAAAGTTAGAACTAAGATTGTAGCCGATGGTTTAAATGATGATACTTTTGATGTTACCGCTAAAGGAGTTCATTTAAACGCTAAGGAGTTTAATGAAATGTTAGCGAATCCTGATACTGTTTGTGTAGATATGCGCAATCATTATGAGAGTGAGATTGGTTATTTTGATGGAGCCATAACGCCAGACGTAGATACGTTTAGAGATTCTTTAGATATTATTGAAGAGGATTTAAAAGATAACAAAGAAGATAAAAACCTATTGATGTATTGTACTGGCGGAATTCGTTGTGAAAAAGCATCAGCGTACTACAAGCACAAGGGATTTAAAAATGTTTTTCAGCTTGAAGGCGGAATTATAGAATACACACGTCAAGTAAAAGACGAGGGAATTGAAAATAAATTTATTGGTAAAAATTTTGTTTTTGATCACCGAAGAGCAGAGAGAATTACAGAGGATGTAGTTTCTAATTGTCATCAATGTGGTAAGGCGTGTGATACACATACAAATTGCGCAAATGAAGGGTGTCATTTATTATTTATTCAATGTGATGAATGTTCAGAAAAGATGGAGAATACCTGTTCTACAGATTGCCAAGAAACCATTAAATTGTCTTTTGAAGAGCAAAAAGAATTAAGAAAAGGAAAAGGAAATAGTAATAAAATTTTTAAAAAAGGACGAAGCGAAGTTCTAAAATTCAAGAAATAAAATTTAAGATTAATGAAGTGTTTGAAATGCTTCAACTTATAGGTTCTTTTTAATACTTTAGAAGCTATTGTAGCACGATTTCTAATTAAATAGAAACGAATTCTTAAGAACATAGAGGCAAGATAAGGGCTTAAACTATATTTGTTATGTAATCATACAAAAGAATGTTGCAAGAACTTTGCGTAAACCTATTTTTTCATTCTTTGAGAATGCGTATATTTACAGATTAGCGAAGGTTAGACTGTGTTTGAGTAGCAGTCTGATAATCAATTTATGAACCAAGAGGTTTTTATTCTTTCTGGTGTCTTTTTTAGTGGGTTTGCTGCTGAAAATAAACGTTAAAGAATATCAACTACAAAAATATATATACTTACATGGCATGTGGAAGTTGTGGTACAACAGAAAATGGTGTACCAAAAGGTTGTAAAAGTAATGGTAATTGTGGGAGTGGAACCTGTGGAAGTGGTAGTAATAAATTAGCCGTTTTCGATTGGTTGTCTAACATGACATTGCCTAGTGGGCAAGAGAAATTTAATATTTTTGAAGTACGTTTTAAAAACGGAAGGAAGCATTTTTATAAAAACCCTGATAATTTACCCATAACTATGGGAGATATTGTAGCAACAGAGGGCGCTCCGGGGCATGATGTTGGAACGGTTTCTTTAGCAGGAGAGTTGGTGAAAGTGCAAATGAAAAAGCGAAAAATTACTCCTGATCACGAGGATGTAAGAAAAATATACCGAAAAGCTAGTCAGAGAGATATAGATATTTGGCAAAAAGCTAGAGGAAAAGAAGAAGAAACTCAGCGAAAGGGCAGAGAGATTTTAGGTAAATTAGGTTTGCAAATGAAGTTGTCTGATGTAGAATATCAAGGCGATGGCAACAAAGCTACTTTTTATTATACAGCAGAAGCAAGAGTAGATTTTAGGCAGTTAATTAGAGATTTGGCTAGTGCGTTTTCTATTCGTGTAGAAATGAAACAGGTTGGTGCAAGACAAGAAGCCGCAAGATTAGGTGGCGTTGGTTCTTGTGGGAGAGAATTATGCTGTTCTACTTGGCTAACAGATTTTAGGAAAGTAACAACATCAGCAGCACGATATCAGCAATTATCACTAAATCCGTTAAAATTAGCAGGACAATGTGGCAAGCTTAAATGTTGTTTAAATTTTGAATTAGACACCTATTTAGACGCTTTAAAATCATTTCCGAAACAAGATTTAGTTTTAAAAACTGAAAAAGGAGACGCTGTTTTTGTAAAGATGGATATTTTTAAAAATCATCTTTGGTATACTTATAAAGAAGAGCGTTTTAAGTGGTTTAGACTTACTTTAGAGCAAGTTTTAGAAATAGTTGAGCTCAATAAAAAAAGTGAAAAATCTCCCTCGTTAGAAGAATATGAAGCGGATGTTGAGGTTCCTGTAAAAGTAGATTTTGAAGATGCTGTTGGTCAGGATAGTTTAACACGTTTTGATGTGCCAAAAACGAATAAGCGTAAGAAGAATAATAGGAATAGAAACAAGAAAAAACCATCCAAGGATCAAGCTAACAATAATAGCAGTGGCAAACCAAGGCCAAACCCGAAGCAGAAAAATAAGCCTCAAGGGAAAAGTCAGCCAAATCAGAATCCAAATCAGAAACCGAAGCCTAACTCTGAGTCAAGAGCTAAACCACAGGCTAAACCAAAACCAAAGCCTCAAAGGAATGCAAATCGACCAGAGGGCGAAGTTAAAAAAGGAAATAAACCAAGAAGAAATAATAGAAACCGTAAAAAAAACAATCCAAAAAATGATGATAATTCTGAAAAGAAATAGATTCTCTCTTTTTTTATGTATTCTTTTTTTGATATTTTCTTGTAATGATAAAATTGATTTTAATCAATATAAATCTATAGATACACAAGGTTGGCAATCGAATGAAAAAATATCTTTTACATTTGATATAAAAGATACAATTTCGCCGAAAAATCTATTTATCAATCTTAGAAATAATAATGGGTACGAGTTTAGTAATTTGTATCTAATTACCGAGCTAGTTTTTCCAAACAAAACGTTGGTTGTAGATACTTTACAATACCAAATGGCAGATGAAACTGGTTTATTCTTAGGAACAGGTTTTACACAAATTAAAGAAAACAAATTATTTTATAAAGAAAAAAAGGTGTTTCCAAGTGTAGGAACATACATTTTTAATGTACGCCATGCAATGCGGAGAAATGGAGAAGTTCATCCAATTGAATTTTTAAAAGGAGTTCAAGATATTGGTTTTAGTATAGAAAATTAGATTAAAATGGCGAAAAAAAAAGTAAAAAATTTTACAAAATATATCATATGGTTCTGGGGTATTTCCTTAGGAACTTTTTCTCTTATCATCTTATTGTTTTTGTCTGCTTCTTGGGGAGGGCTCGGTGCTTTACCAACATTTGAAGAATTAGAGAATCCGGAAAACAATCTAGCAACAGAGGTTATATCTTCAGACGGGAAAACACTTGGTAAATATGCTACAGAAAATAGGACACCGATAAAATTTAAAGACTTACCACAAAATATTATTGAGGCATTAGTGGCTACGGAAGATGAACGGTTTTACGAACATTCTGGTATCGATTTTAGAGGCACAACAAGGGCTGTTTTAAAACCCGGAAGTGGCGGGGCGAGTACTATTACTCAGCAATTGGCTAGAATGTTGTTTACTGGACAGAAGTCTAGAAATAAAATTAAAAGGGTATTACAAAAAGTGAAAGAATGGGTTGTTGCTACAAAACTAGAAAGACAATATACCAAACATGAAATTATAACAATGTACCTAAATAAGTACGATTTTTTAAACCAAGCCGTTGGTATTCGTTCTGCAGCACGTATTTATTTTGGAAAAGAACCCAAAGAATTAGACATTCAAGAATCTGCAATGCTAATAGGGATGTTAAAAAACTCCTCTTATTTTAATCCATTAAGAAGACCCAAATTAGTAAAACAAAGAAGAAATGTTGTTTTAAAACAAATGAATCGTAATGAGTTTATTACGCTTAAAGAAAAAGATTCTTTACAACAATTAAATTTAGGTTTAGATGTTCATAAAGAGGGTCATTCTGAGGGCTCTGCAACTTATTTTAGATCTTATTTACAAAAATACCTAAGAAAGTGGGTAAAAGAAAATCCAAAACCAAACGGAGAGCAATACAATATTTTTAGAGATGGCTTAAAGATTTATGTAACCATAGACTCTCGCATGCAAAAATATGCAGAAGAAGCGATTGAAGAGCACATGTCTAATTTGCAATCCTACTTTTTTGAAGAACAAAAAACGAACAAAACAGCTCCTTTTTATGAGTTAGAAAAGTCTGAAATTAACATGATTTTAGAGAGAGCTAAGAAGAATTCTGATAGATATAAAAGATTAAAAATTGCAGGAAAATCTAAAACGGAAATTGATAAAATTTTCGAGAAAAAGACAAAGATGAGTGTTTTTTCTTGGAAAGGAAATATTGATACAATCATGTCTCCAATAGATTCAATAAGATATTACAAATACTTTTTACGTTCTGGATTGTTATCAATAGAACCTGAATCTGGCCATATAAAAGCTTGGGTTGGGGGTATTGATAATAAGCATTTTAAGTATGATGCAGTTGCACAACAGAAAAGACAGGTAGGTTCTACTTTTAAGCCATTTGTATATGCTACAGCGATTAATCAATTAAAATTATCGCCATGTGAAGAGTTTCCAAATATACCTTACACAATTCCTAAAGGAAAATATGGGATTCCAGAAGAATGGACTCCAAAAAACTCCAGTGATGAATATGGAGGAATGTTATCTTTAAAAGGTGGTTTAGCAAAATCTGTAAATACAATGTCTGCAAGACTGGTAGATATGGTTTCTCCAAGAAATGTTGTTCGTTTGGCAAAATCTGCTGGTATAGAAAGTAGAATACGAGCAAACCCATCTATAGCATTGGGAGCGGTAGATTTATCATTATTAGAAATGGTAAGTGCATATGCTACTTTTGCGAACAAAGGTTTACGAGTTACTCCTATGATTTTAACAAGAATTGAAGATAAAAATGGAACCGTATTACAAGAGTTTATTCCAGAAACTAAAGAGGTTTTAAGTGAAGAGTCTGCTTATGTTGTGTTGGATTTATTAAAAGGTGTGACACTTTCTGGTTCAGGAGTTCGTTTACGTTTGCCTTGGGAGAAACCCGGTTATGTTACTGGGCATCCTTATAAATTTACAAATCCAATTGCGGGTAAAACAGGTACAACACAAAATCAATCAGATGGATGGTTTATGGGAATTGTGCCTAATTTAGCAACAGGAGTTTGGACTGGTGGAGAAGATAGGTCAACACATTTTGAAGGAATTGCAAAAGGACAAGGAGCAACAATGTCTTTACCTTCTTGGGCATTATATATGCAAAAATGTTATGCTGATAAGACATTAAATATTAGTTTAGAAGATTTTGAAAAGCCAGAAAACATATCCATTAAGATCGATTGTGGTGAAAAGCCTGATGAAGAACTTGAAAAAGAATCTGAGAAGGATAAAGAGGTAGAGCCAGAGCCAGAGGAGGATACAGAATTTTAATGTTCACTAAATTTACTTGTACTGAACTTATTTCAGTATTTTTAATAACAAATCATAAATAGAATTGCTATGATAAATAAAAAAGTAAACAATGTAGAAGAGGCTTTACGAGGTGTTAAAAGTGGAATGACTTTTATGCTTGGTGGTTTTGGTTTATGTGGTATTCCAGAAAATGCTATTTCGGAATTAGTAAAATTAGATGTTAGAGGTATTACTTGTATTTCAAACAATGCAGGTGTAGATGATTTTGGTTTGGGATTATTACTGCAAAATAAACAAATTAAAAAAATGATTTCTTCTTATGTAGGAGAAAATGATGAGTTTGAGCGTCAAATGTTATCCGGAGAATTAGAAGTAGAGTTAACACCTCAAGGTACTTTAGCAGAGAAATGCAGAGCTGCACAAGCAGGATTTCCGGCATTTTATACACCAGCAGGTTATGGTACTGAAGTTGCTGAAGGAAAAGAGACTAGAGATTTTGATGGAAAAATGTATGTTTTAGAACCTGCATTTAAAGCTGATTTTGCATTTGTAAAAGCCTGGAAAGGTGATGCGGCAGGTAATTTAATTTTTAAAGGAACTTCAAGAAATTTTAATCCAAATATGTGTGGAGCAGCAACAATTACGGTTGCAGAAGTAGAAGAAATGGTTCCTGTTGGCGAATTAGAACCAAATAATGTTCATATTCCGGGCATATTTGTACAACGTATTTTTCAAGGAACAGCATATGAAAAGAGAATTGAACAACGAACTGTAAGACAAAAAAGCTAATTATGTTAGATAAAAACGGAATAGCGAAACGAATCGCACAAGAAGTTCAAAACGGATTTTACGTAAATCTAGGAATTGGAATTCCAACTCTTGTTGCAAACTATGTTAGAGATGATATAGAAGTGGAGTTTCAAAGTGAAAATGGCGTTTTAGGTATGGGGCCTTTTCCTTTTGAAGGGGAAGAAGATGCAGATATTATAAATGCGGGTAAACAAACAATTACCACAATGCCTGGTGCAAGTTTTTTTGATTCTTCAATGAGTTTTTCTATGATTCGCGGTAAACATGTTCATTTAACCATTTTGGGAGCAATGGAAGTTGCACAAAATGGAGATATCGCTAACTGGAAAATTCCTGGAAAAATGGTAAAAGGAATGGGAGGAGCAATGGATTTAGTGGCTTCTGCAGAAAATATTATTGTTGCAATGATGCATTCTAATAAACGTGGAGAATCTAAAATCTTAAAAAAATGTTCTTTGCCTTTAACAGGGGTTGGTTGCGTAACAAAAGTGGTTACTAATTTGGCTGTATTAGAGGTGAAAAATAACGAATTTCATTTATTAGAGAGAGCGCCTGGAGTTTCTGTTGAAGAAATTAAAGAAGCTACAGATGGAACTTTAATTGTTAATGGAGAAATTCCAGAAATGACTATTTAATTTATAGTTATAAAAAAAATATTGGTTAATAAATCCAATTATTTTGTAAAATTTCTGTTGGTTTCTGATCAACTTTGTAGAACGCAAACAGAAAAAATTAAACAAATCACATGGCTATTTTTAAAGAAGCCAGTTATTTTAGAATAAATGAAAATAATATCATACAACGTAAACGGAATTAGAGCAGCTTTAAAAAAAGGCTTTTTAGATTGGTTAGAAGCTGCAAATCCAGATGTAATTTGCATTCAAGAAACAAAAGCACATAAAGAGCAATTAGATGTAACTGAATTCGAAAATGCAGGTTATCCATATCATTATTGGTTTTCAGCGCAGAAGAAAGGATATTCTTCGGTAGCAATTTTTTGTAAAGAAAAACCAAATCATATAGAATATGGTACAGGAATTGAAGCTATGGATTTTGAAGGTAGAAATTTACGTGTAGATTTTGATAATGTTTCTGTAATGAGTTTGTATTTGCCCTCTGGTACAAATTCAGAAAGGTTGAGTTTTAAGTTTAATTATATGGATGAATTTCAGCAATATATCAATGATTTAAAACAAGAAATTCCCAATTTAGTAATTTGTGGAGACTATAATATTTGTCACGAAGCTATAGATATTCATAATCCAAAAATGAAAAATGTTTCTGGATTCTTACCTGAAGAAAGAACTTGGATGGGGGAGTTTATAAACAGCGGCTTTATAGATAGTTTTCGTTTTCTAAATCAAGATAAACAAGAATATTCTTGGTGGAGTTATAGAGCAAATTCTAGAGCAAATAATAAAGGCTGGCGTTTAGATTACGCAATGGTATCAGCACCATTAAGAGAAAAAATTTCTAGAGCTTATATTTTATCAGAAGCAAAACATTCAGATCATTGCCCTATCGCTGTAGAGTTAGATATTTAAAGTAAAAAATGAAGAA
>Ga0209603_1005522_pt1 | contig 10155 bp, 9 predicted proteins | sample COGITO_mtgs_1206_FD_184812 | JGI IMG/M metagenome (GOLD analysis project Ga0209603, IMG submission 184812) | Pelagic marine microbial communities from North Sea - COGITO_mtgs_120607 (SPAdes) (version 2) | ecosystem: Environmental > Aquatic > Marine > Epipelagic ... | reverse complement strand
CGGCAAAGACCTCCCCGGATGCTCCAGCGAGCAACGTGCGGTCGAGATCAAAGAACGCGGCGCCGTTGTGGCGGTCGACCGCACCGTCCGCTGGCTCGTGAAATGCAGTGCTGTTCGAGGATGCTGACACGCCGTCACTCTATGCTGGCGTGCAGATCAGGACCCGAAAAATGGGAAAGACCCGGATGGGGATCCGGGTCTCTCAACCTGGGAATATCCGCTGTTGGGGGAACAGATATGGACTTCCCGACGAGTGGAACAATGGGGGGTGTTCTCACGTCGACTGTGTTACTTGTGAAAGTATGCACATGCGGAACGGGATCTGCCAAGAAGATAACTGAGATATCTGATATCGTTTTTTGCGATGGATGTCCGGCAGTTATCTACCTTGGTCGCTGTTGCTGACCACGGCACGTTCTCGGCGGCCGCGCGAGCGCTCTTCACCGTGCAATCCAACGTCTCAGCGCACATCGCTCGCCTCGAGAAGGAACTCGGGGTCTCGCTGGTCGATCGACAACACGGCAAACTCACCGACGAGGGGGCTCGCGTTGTCGAACGCGCTCGGCGCGTCCTCAACGAAGTTGATGACATTGTGGCCGACGTCGCGAGTCGCGACGCCGACATCTCCGGCCAGACGCGCCTCGGCGTCATCGGTACGACTGCGCGCTGGCTCGTGCCCCAGATGCTCGGTCGGCTCGGCACCGAGCACCCTGGCGTCCGCACCGTCATTCAAGAAGGCGCGACCTCGACGCTCATTCCCAACGTGCTGTCCGGTCACCTCAACGCCGCGCTCGTCCACCTCCCGATCGACGACCCCGAATTGGTCATCGAGCCGCTCTTCGCTGAGGACCTTTTCCTGCTCGCCAGTTCAAGCCACCCCCTCGCCGCGCACGAGACCATTCCGCTTCGCGACCTCGATCAGGTCCCGCTGCTGCTCCCCCCGATGGGTTCAGCGCTCCGCAAGGTGCTCGAACGCGCTGCGGCGGCGGCGGACATCACCTTGCGCGCCCAGGCGGAAATCGACGGCGTGCGTCTTCTGGCTTCGCTTGCCTTCGACGGCTTCGGTGCTGCCGTCGTCCCCGCGACGGCGGTGCCCAATTGGCTCACCGGAGCGTTTCGAATGATCAGCGTGCCCGAACTCCCGCGGCGTGTCGTCGCTTTTGTCCGGCGCCGCCGGCCGGGGCCCAACGCGCCGACGCAGGCCACCCTCGAGGTGCTTCAGGCACTCATTGCAGAACGCGGGCATCTGCAAGCCGGCGTCCATCCCGGCACCAGCGCAATCAATCCCCTCCGGACCGATTGAACACCTCCGACACTTCACCGCCGAAAGTCTTCGAGTACAGCAGGTGAACCACTGCAGCTCTGAGCTGTACTGTCGAGGACAATGACGACGGCACCTCTGCAGGACTCGACGTTCGCGCTCTCACGACTCCTGCCATCGAAGGCACACGCCGACGTCCGCGAGTTCGGCGAACGCACCGTGGTGTGGGTCGAGTTCGAGGACTCCGACGAACTCATCCGTCTCACCTCGGGAACCTCGTCGCTCCTCGCGGTATCAATCGACACTGCGCTCGATGAACGCATTCCCCTGGTGATCATGATGTCGTGCGCCGGCGCCGACATTGTCGAGGGCATCGCAGCGCTGCACGGCTGGGGTCTCGTGGCTGCTGCACTCACGCGTTGCTCAGGCGTCATCCCGACCGCCATCATCGTCGACGGACCAGCCGTGTCAGGACCCGCACTCCTCTTGGGAATTGCTGACATTGCCGTCATGACCGCCGACAGCTACGCGTTCGTGCAGGGTCCCACCATGGTCGAGCAGTTCACCGGTGTCGGAATCGACATCGACGAACTCGGCGGTGCGGCCAACCACGCGCGCTACACCGGCGTGCCATCTGCCGTCGTCTCAGACCGGGCCGCTGCAATTGACACGGTGGAAACGATCTTGTCGTACCTGCCGAACCATGTCGACGAGGAACCCCCTCGCTGGCCGAACGACGACCCACCGGATCGACTCTGCCCCGAGGCTGGCGAGCAGATTCCAGAGTCGTCGACGGGTAGCTACGACGTCCGTCAGGTCGCCGCTGCAATCGTTGACGAAGACTCGCTGTTTGAGCTGCGCGATCGGTGGGCGGCCAACGTCGCCACCGCCTTCGCCACCATCGACGGCCGACCTGTTGGCATCGTGGCCAACCAGCCCATCTCGCTGGCTGGCACGCTCGACATTCCGGCGTCACAGAAGTCGGCACGATTCGTCGCGTTCTGTGATGCGTTCAACGTGCCGATCATCACGCTGGTCGACACCCCCGGTTTTTACCCCGGCAAGGACCTCGAGTGGCGGGGCATGATCCGTCATGGCGCCCAGCTCGTGTACGCGTACGCCAGAGCCACGGTTCCTCGCATCTGCGTCATCTTGCGCAAGAGCTACGGCGGCGCCTACATCGTGATGGATTCCAAGACGATGGGTAACGACCTCTGCCTGGCATGGCCGTGGGCAGAGATCGCCGTGATGGGTGCCGGACAGGCTGCAGCGATTCTCGCCCGCCGATCGACACCCGAAGAGAAGGCGGAGTTCGAACGGGACTACGCCGATCGCCTCCTCAACCCCTACGTCGCAGCTGAACGCGGCTTCATCGACGCCGTCATTGATCCCGCCGACACGCGCGCCGAGATCTCGGCAGCACTCGCAGTGTTGGAAGACAAACGCGAGATGATCGTCGAACGCAAGCACGGCAACACGCCGCTCTAACGCGCCGAGCGGGATTGGCCGCGTGCCAAGATCAGACGATGCCCGCATATCTGATCGCCGATACCGATGTTCACGACCCTGCCGGCTACGAGCAGTACAAGGCGTTGGCCCGCCCAATCGCCGAGCAGTTCGGTGGTGAGTACCTCGCGCGCGGCGGTGAGCTGCGCGTCGATGACGACGATCTCTGGTCGCCGACTCGGATCGTGATCATCTCATTTCCCGACTTGGCATCAGCACACGCTTTCGTCGACAGCGACGAGTACGCGCCCGCCAAACAGATGCGCCGAAAGTATTCGAAGTCGACCATTGTCATCGTCGACGACACGATGCCCGTCCCGTCGCGTCAGTCGGACTACTCAAGCACGTAGCCCGCAGCGCAGGTGGTTTCTCTCGACTGCAACCATCCGACAATCTTGAGCATCACCAGACCCCCCAGATGCGTCTGATTTGGTCCGGCCCATCGGGCTGATTCCGATCTCTGCGGTGCGAGCTCCGCCGACAAGTGGGCGACGTTCTCACACGGGTTGAAGCACTCGCCCCGACCGCGGGTATGTTCATGCGTTCGGGCGGGGCGAACCTCTGACCGACATTTCATCATCATTCGAGCCCGGAGGAAGCCACAGTGCCCGAAACCATCACCATTACCGACGACCGCACCGGCAAGACCGTCACGGTCCCCATCGAGGGTGGTGTCTTCCCGTCATCGGCTTTGCGTGAGTTGGACCCGACCTTGTACTGCTACGACCCGGCGTACTTGTCCACGGCATCGACCAAGTCCTCGATCACCTACCTGGACGGCGCCAACGGAATCCTCCGGTATGGCGGCTATCCGATCGAGCAGCTGGCCGAGAAGTCCACGTACCTCGAAGTGGCGTACCTGCTCCTCAACGGTGATTTGCCGAACAAGACACAGCTCACCGAATGGACGCACGACGTCACACACCACACTTTCATCCACGAGAACATGCGCAAGAAATTCGCTGAGGGCTTCCACTACGACGCTCACCCCATGGGCATGTTCGTGTCAGCCATCGCTGCGCTCGGTACGTTTTATACCGGCTCTAAGGAAATCGACGACCCTGTCCAACGATACATTCAGATTAACCGGCTCATCTCCAAGAGCCCGACTATCGCGGCGATGTGTTACAAGTTTTCCGTTGGTTTGCCCTTCAACCAGCCGAGCAACGATTTGTCCTACGCCGCCAACTTCTTGAACATGATGTGGAAGATCGGCGACTACGAGGTCGATCCGGTTCTCGAGCGGGCGATGGATGTGTTATTTATCCTTCACGCCGACCACGAGCAGAACTGCGGCACCACCGCAATGCGCGTCATCGGCTCCAGCCACGCTGATCCGTACTCGTCAGCTGCAGGCGCAGCCTCGGCGCTCTACGGACCGCTGCACGGTGGCGCCAACGAGGCCGTCGTTCGGATGCTCACCGAAATCGGCTCCATCGACAACGTTCCCGCATTCCTTGAGTCGGTCAAGAGCGGCGAAGGCCGGCTCATGGGCTTCGGTCACCGGGTCTACAAGAACTTCGACCCCAGGGCAACGATCATCAAGGAGACCGCCTACAAGGTCTTCGAGGTCACGGGCAAGAACCCGCTGCTCGACGTTGCGTTGAAGCTCGAAGAGGCGGCTCTTGCTGACCCGTACTTCGTCGACCGCAAGCTCTACCCAAACGTCGACTTCTACTCCGGTCTGATCTACCAGGCGATGGGCTTCCCCACGTCGATGTTCACGTGCTGTTCGCGATCCCCCGCATGGTCGGCTGGCTCGCTCATTGGCAGGAGCTGCTCAACGATCCGGCCCAGAAGATCAGCCGTCCCCGTCAGTGGTACGACGGCCCCGGCGAGCGCAACTACATCGACCTCGCCAACCGCTGACCTCAGCGCCGACGAACAGTACGCAAGCAACACGTTGCGCCGACGAATGCCCTCACAATCGGGGGTGTACGTCGGCGCAACGCTTTTTCAGGGTGTGGTGATCAGAGGGTCGCGAGGACCGTGTTGAAAGTCTGGCTGGGGCGCATGATGGCGCTGGCCTTGTCTGCGTCAGGGTAGTAGTAGCCGCCGATGTCTGCCGGGCTGCCCTGGACTGCGCCGAGCTCGTCAACGATCTGCTGTTCGTTGGCGGCAAGCTCCGCCGCGATCGGAGCGAACTTCGCGGCAAGTGCTGGGTCATCGGTTTGCCCTGCCAGCGCTTGGGCCCAGTAGAGCGCGATGTAGAAGTGGCTGCCGCGATTGTCCAGGCTGCCGAGACGACGTGCCGGTGACTTACCGTTCTGCAGCAGCTGTCCCGTGGCCGCATCGAGTGTCTTACCCAGGACCTTCGCGGTCTGGTTCCCGGTGACCTCTGCGAGATGCTCGAACGACACAGCGATCGCCAAGAACTCACCGAGGGAGTCCCAGCGGATGTAGTTCTCCTTGACCAGCTGTTGAACGTGCTTGGGGGCCGAGCCGCCTGCGCCGGTCTCGAAGAGTCCTCCACCGTTGAGAAGCGGGACCACCGACAGCATTTTGGCGCTCGTGCCGAGTTCGAGAATCGGAAACAGGTCGGTGTTGTAGTCACGCAACACGTTGCCCGTGACCGAGATCGTGTCCTCGCCAGCGCGCATGCGGTCAATCGAGTACTTCGTGGCATCGACCGGCGACATGATCTCGATGGTCAAACCACTGGTGTCCCCCACCAGGTCACGGTCCTGCAGATACTCGTTGACCTTGGTGATCAACTGGGCGTCATGCGCACGGTTCGCGTCGAGCCAGAACACAGCTGGAACACCGGTGGCGCGGGCACGACTCACCGCAAGGCGGACCCAGTCACGGATCGGCTCGTCCTTGACCTGGCAGGCACGAAAGATGTCACCCTCAGCCACTACGTGTTCCATCACGGTGCTGCCGGACAACACATCAACAACGCAGATCGTGCCGGCCGAGGGCGCTTCGAAGGTCTTGTCGTGACTGCCGTACTCTTCTGCCTTCTGCGCCATCAGCCCCACATTGGGAACGGTGCCCATCGTGGTCGGGTCGTAGGCGCCATTTGCGATGCAATCATCGATAACGACCTGGTAGATCCCTGCATAGCTGCTGTCGGGGATCGTTGCCTTGACGTCTTGCTGGTCGCCGGCGGCGTTCCACATCTGACCCGATGTGCGGATCATGGCAGGCATCGAGGCATCGACGATGACGTCGCTCGGCACGTGCAGGTTGGTGATGCCGTTGTCTGAGTCGACCATGGCGAGGTCAGGACCGTTCTCGATCGCCGCAGCGATTTCGGCCTCGATCTGGGCCTGCTTGTCGGCGGGCAGGTTCGACAGTGAAGAGATGACATTGCCAAGACCGTTGTTCGGGTTGGCGCCTGCTGCCGCGAGCGCGTCCCCGTGCTCGGCAAACACATCAGAGAAGTACGCACGGACTGCGTGGCCGAAGATGATCGGGTCCGAGACCTTCATCATCGTCGCCTTCAGGTGGAGCGAGAACAACACGTCTTTTGCTTTCGCATCTGCGATTTGCTCAGCGAGAAACGCACGCAGTGCATCGACACTCATCACCGTGGAGTCAATGACTTCGTCGGCCAGCACCGGAATCGATTCCTTCAGGATCGACACCGAGCCGTCCGCAGCCACGTGCTCAATACGCAGCGTTCCGGCTTCGGACATCGTGACGGACTGTTCGTTGTGGGCGAAGTCGCCGCTCGACATTGCGGACACGTGGCTCTTGGAGTCACTTGACCAGGCGCCCATGGAGTGCGGGTTGGCCTGCGCGTAGTCCTTGACCGCCTTTGGTGCGCGACGGTCGGAGTTGCCCTGGCGAAGGACCGGATTGACCGCCGAGCCCATCGCCGTGCCGTAGGTGGCCTTGGTCGCCTGCTCGTCGTCGGTCTGGGCATCATCAGGATACTCCGGCAGGTCGTATCCCTGCGCCTGAAGTTCAGCGATAGCGGCTTTGAGCTGGGGCACAGAAGCAGAAATGTTCGGCAGCTTGATGATATTTGCCTCAGGCGTCAGTGCCATCTCACCGAGTTCGGCCAACGCATCGGGAACGCGTTGCGCATCGGTCATCCGTTCCGGAAAGGCAGCCAGGATTCGCGCGGCGAGGGAAATGTCACGCGTCTCGACGCCAACATTTGCGGCACCCGCAAACGCCTCAATCACCGGCAGCAGCGAGTACGTCGCAAGCGCCGGGGCTTCGTCCGTGAACGTGTAGATGATCTTCGAATTGCTCAATGTGGGATCCTTCTTCGGGCAGCGGCTGCAAGCAGCAGACGACTGGACACTTGTCTTTCACTTGTCTACCACGATTTTCACGCGCTTTCCCAGCCCATCGTGAACGATTCGTCATCTCCGCCGCCTCGTCCATGCCCAACCGGGCACAAGCGCCACGCTCGCTGAAGCGCCATGCCCGACGGGCATCTACGCTGCCCCCCAATGGACTTCGACTGGACCTCGGAACAACTCGAACTGCGTGCACGCGCCCGCGAAGTGGCAGCCGGCGGCGTTGCCAAGTACGGGCGGCACAACGATTCGTGGATGAACGGCTATTCCAAGGACTTCGCCAAGGAAATGGCCGAGAACGGCTGGATCGGCATGACCTGGCCCACCGCATTCGGCGGCGGCGGTCAGCCCGCAATCAACCGACTGATTGTCGGCGAAGAGATGATTGCCGCCGGCGCGCCGATCGCTTCTATGTGGTTCGCCGATCGACAGATGGGCCCGTCGCTGATCACGTACGGAACGGCTGACCAGCAGGCCGAGTTCCTCCCGCCGATGCTTTCCGGTGAAGTCACCTGGTGCATCGGTATGTCCGAGCCCGATTCAGGGTCAGACCTTGCCTCGCTCACCACAACAGCCGTGCGCGATGGCGACCACTTCGTCGTCAACGGTCAGAAGATCTGGACCAGCTTCGCCGCTGACGCTGACTACTGCTACCTCATCTGCCGGACCACCTCCGACGGCCCGCCGCACCGCGGCATCTCCGAGGTCATTGTCCCGATGGACACCCCCGGCATCGAGATCCGCCGCATCAAAGACATGACCACCAACGAGCACTTCTGTGAGGTGTTCTTCACCGACGCCCGCGTGCCCGTCGAGAGTCTCGTCGGCGTCGAGGGCGCTGCTTTCAAACAGACGATGACCCAGCTCGAGCATGAGCGCGGCGGCATCGATCGACTGGTGTCGAACAAGGCGCTCTTCGACATGGCAGTCGAGCGGGCCGACACGACCGAGGCCAAGGTTCGCCAAGAGATCGCACAGCTGGAGATCGGGTACCGCCTCGGACGCATCTTGGTGACACGCGAGACGCTGCGCCAAGCGCCCAAGGGATTCTCCGCTGCAACCAAGTGCTTCTGCACCGAACACGAGCAGCGCGTCGCCGACTTCGTTGCACGCACATTCGGCGCCGACGCGCTGTTGTGGGACGACGTGACGCAAGGCCTCGCCTACGGTCCCGGCTACACGATCATGGGCGGCACCTCGAACATCATGCGCAACATCTTGGGCGAGCGCGTGCTCGGCTTGCCTCGCGAACCGCGCAACTGACCTGCCCTGTCGCTGCGCACTCTGACGTCGGCGACACCGAACGAAACGGCGGCTGCGATCAGGGCCGAATAGCGGTCCTCAACACGATCTCGCCCGAGTAACCCTGTCCGGGACCTTTCCCACCGGCCGCTTCTTCGAGGGTGATCGTGAAAAGTTCGATCCGATCGAGTTCGACCCCCGCCCACAGTGTGACGTTGCTGCCCTCGTGGAACGTGCCCACCGAAAGCAGATCGCCATCGGCAGTGCGCACCCAGCCCTCATAGAACTTTCCATCATCGCGCCGCGGGAGTCCAGGTGCTTCAAGGTCAATTCGCAGCCCGGAGTCGAATGACGTGACGTCGATGCTGCCTCCGACGTCCGGCACCAGCCCGGTCGAGGTGAGCTCAGCAGAGAACGCGTCGGTACCAACCTCGGCACCGCTGAGTGCACTGAGGACGATGATGCCGCCGAACAGGAACGTGATCGCGGCCGCTGCGCCAACCAGCGCTGGGCGGAACCACGTACGACGAGGAGCAGCCCCGAGCAACACAGGGCTCGACACCGGGTCGGGGTCGGCTCCGAGGGTGGCTTCGCTGCGAACTGCAGCGACGACTCGATCACTGAGTCCGGATGGCGGCTCGACCCACGTCGATGCCTCAGCGAGTAACGCCACAATGTCGGCGTCGAGCATTCCGTCCAGATTGTCTGAGTTGTCGGATTTATTGCTGTCGTTCATCGCCCTGCCCGATTCCGGAGCGTGATGTCCTGATCATCGGTACGTCGCGAATCGCCAAACGGTTCGGGGTGTCGATCTGCTGCATGCTGCATCACTGGTCGACGTCCTGTCGGAGGTAGCCGAGCCGCGTTGCCAGACGTCGGTGAGCGCGATGCGAACGAGACTTCACCGTGCCGACCGCAACGCCGAGCTGCTCGGCGATTTCACTGTGCATGTGCCCCTGAAGGTGCTGCAGCCGGATGACCTCGCGCTCGTTTGGATCAAGGCTGTCGATCGCGGTTCGCACGCTCCATACGGTCTCGATCTGTTCGGCACTTGGCGGCAACGTGACGAGCCCACTGTCTGACGGGTCGGCATGATCAAGCGCTTCGGCCGGGCGCCGCTGCTCTTTGCGGAGCGCATCGATGGCAGCGCGGCGAGCGATCGTGGCCAACCACGGCGCAAAATCCTGACCTGCATCGAAGTGATCGGCATGACGCCACGCCTGGAGAAACACGTGCTGCGTGACGTCTTCGGCACGTTGCCCGTCACCCAAAACCCGGTGGGCGACGGAGAACACCAGCCCACCGAATCGCTCGTACAACGTGCGCACCGCATCTTCGTCGCCGTCACGGAAGGCAAGCGCGAGTTCGGTGTCACGTTGTACCTCGTGCGGCGGACGGAACTGCTCCATGACCGACGCCAGCGTATTCGTTCCAAGCGACCAAACTGCGGACACGCTCGGCTGGAAGGTCCACGTCGCGAGCCCAGCCGAAAACAACAACGACCCGCAACACCACTGGGTGTTCCGGGCCGAACTGGCCGTTCTGGTTTGGCGGTTCAAATCGTATTGTTGAAGGCATTGATCGAATACCGATTGGCATTCATTCGCCTTTGATTCACTGCATTGGTTGACACTGCCGCCTACTCGACAATTTGCTGCGCGAGCGTCAGTCCGGGACGTCTCTCGCATACTCGAGGCCGATGATCCTGTCTTTGCCTTTCACGCTGTCCCAACCAGTCACGCCGGCCAGGTACGCGCCGGCCAGGTTCGCGCCGGCCAGGTTCGCCTGGTACAGGTTCGCCTGGTACAGGTTCGCCTGGTTAAAGTCTGCGCCGGCCACAGTGCTCGCTGCCCATCCGCACGCTCTTAGGCCGACTCGCAGACCGATAGG
>Ga0209603_1005519_pt1 | contig 10157 bp, 7 predicted proteins | sample COGITO_mtgs_1206_FD_184812 | JGI IMG/M metagenome (GOLD analysis project Ga0209603, IMG submission 184812) | Pelagic marine microbial communities from North Sea - COGITO_mtgs_120607 (SPAdes) (version 2) | ecosystem: Environmental > Aquatic > Marine > Epipelagic ... | reverse complement strand
CCAAAATATTTTGAGAAGTTTCGATGTGTTGGAGTAAGTAATTAAATAGTTTATTACTATTCATATTCTCTAAATTATCCCTATAAAATCTATATTGAGATATAGGACATTCAATATAACCTTCATTTTGAAACTGATACCATAGTTTATCCATAAACGTTTGTAAATCTCTAAAGAAGGGTAAATCCTTATATTCTTTAAATATACCTCCATAGAGTTGTTTAAACGTTAATTCCTTAGCTTTATTCCTATCCACCCTATACATTTCAGCAAAGTGTGTATGAATATCAGAGGTGGGAAAAGTATAATCAATAAGACTAGCTGCAATAGAAGGATGATAGGCAATAACATCAAGTTCAATGAATTCATCGTTTTTAGGTATAAAACATCGTCTTTCACCATTTTTCTTATTAAGTGCGGCATAATTTACTCCTTTAAATTTATTAGATGGTCTTGTAGTGGTAGTGTTGAGGTTGAATTGTGTGTGAACTGTATCTGCTTTGGTAGGGTAAAAGTGTTCGCTGAATAATTGGGGATTGATACCGATCCCATTCCGTTCGATGGCGTTGAATACCACACTTGCTTTAGTGTTATAGAACTCATAATATGGCGTTTTTTCTTGGTGTATTAGTGGTTTAACTTCATTATATATAGACTCACACCACTCATAATGTTTAACTAGAGGTACAAGTGTATTTACGTTGTTTAGTTTATGGTATTTACGATACATTATATCGTAAGTTGGTATATGTGGTAAGTCAATATTACTAGGAGGTAATAAGATATCCTCTAGGTTTTGTAGAATAAAGTAGTGAAGGAGTTGTTTTTTGTTTTTACAATATAAAACGTCAAACTTTTGTAAGATTTTATAAACCCAATCTTTTTCAACGTTTATAGATTCACTATGTGAGGTACATAACATAAACCCTTTTGTTGCTTCTAATGGCCTAATATAAACAGCACATAAGTCGTTTATTGCTGGGTGTATTCTATCGTTATTTGATATGATTTCAATATACGCCTTTTTATAACCGCTGTTATAAAACGTTTTAAGTTGTGGTAAGTCTTCGATTAACCAATACATCTATAACCTTTTTGTTTACCACAATATACATTACTTTTTTGGGTAAACAAACTTACCTTTGAAGGAGTTTACAAAGCCTGGTAGTTGTTGTCTATTTTGAATATCTCTAGCTGTATTAAGATTTGATTCAAATACCTCATCATCGTTTCCTTCTAACCTCCAAATCATAGTGATTGGGGTGTATAGTTGAAATAGGATTTCGTTTGATTTAGTTGTTAGTTTTTTAAAAGTATCCTTAGATATTTCAAAATATACTTTTTGGTTTGATTTTTTAGTAAAGTAGCGAGATGCTTGACCCAAAAATAACTCTTCAGGAAGTGGGAGGAAGATATGATTTTTAGGTACTTGACCTGGTTTTGATTTTACTATTTTAGATGGATAGTTAACAGTCCACTCTGTTGTTGTATTTAGTGGGGTTTGTTCTACTGGTTCAGGTATAGGTAATAACCTAGTAGTGGGTTTGTCGTCTGGGGTTTTACCACTAAATACACTACCATCTGATGCTCTCCAATACGATCCAACATAGGGTAAATCGTTATCAGATCTTATGAACTCTTTACCGTTAGTAAAAAGATCAGTTTTTATTTGTGATTTAGGATAGTATGACATATTTTACTATTAAAAGTTGACTAGTTTTACTTTGAATTTATCTTCCCGACATTGTTTGTACATTATTATTATTACTTTTAGTGTAGGTTATTGGTTTAGGTTTTGATAATGCTCTAAAAGTAGTTGTCCAGTTGTTTGATTCAAGTTTATGGTCTACACCTATAATTACAAACTCCATAGTTTCACCATAATTAGTTGGTAAAAATTCTGAATTTGTAATTATCTGGTTATATATTTTAACACCAGATAATCCATCTACTTCTAATGATAATTCAATTGGTATAAATCCTATGTTGGATGAAGGTTGACCTTTATCTTCTAACTTTTTTCTATTTTCTGTAATGTATTTATTTCTAAGAGCATTAAAACCTCTCTCTACTACCTTAGGGTTACTTCTAAAATAAGTGGTGGTACTACGTATCCTCTTTGTATCCTTTTGACGTTGGTAAGCTGTACTTAAAGCAAGAGTTGTAAAAACAAAATCTAAGTAAGCATTATAGTTTTTCATAAGTGCTTTTTCATCTTCTATAGCCTGTAGTTTTTCTTTTTCTTTTTCTTTAGCAATTTTTTTTCTTTCCTCTACCAACAACATCTTATAACGCTTATCATTTGTAAACATAGCTTGTGCATTAGCTGCTGTATTACTATCATTGTTGGTGGTGGTTTTTTCTTCATCTTTTTTAGGAGTAATTTTAACACCATTGATTATACACCCATTTGGCATTTTATCAAATAAATCTTGTTGGTATCTATCTGTTAAACCCTTATTCCATTTTGAAAAAATAGTTGCGTCTTCATTTATTACATCGTTATTAGCTGTAGCTCCTATAGATATTGTATTTTTTAAATCATTCGTAATCTGGGTTTGGAATGAGTAGTTTTTAACAAAGTTAGATTGATCACCATTAAAACCAAAAATCTCAATGGGGTGGGATTTAGGTGTGGATGTAGAACCATCTGAGTCAGTACGGATTTGGAGGTTTATATCTCTAATGATTACTTTATTAGTGTCTTCATCTATTGTAAGTTCTAGGTTACATAGATTAGCAAACCCCTTATTGATTTCAGTAAGGATATTTGTGTAAAAGTTATAAAAACTCATTACACCCTTTTTATTTGAGGCTGTTGTTGCTAATTTATCTAATAAATTAAAACTTAAATATATATTATTTATTATACCTGTTGGGTTTTCTTTATTAAAATTAGAGGGATAAAACCTTGACATTTCTTTAGACCAATCAGTATTTATTTCGATTTTTACATCTCCTGTAAATTCAGGTTTAATAATAAAACTTAGTGGGGTAGTGGAAACTAGATTTTCAGTAACTGCCATTAGACTATCATTACTTACATCTAAATCAAATATTTGAGAACAGTTTTTAAAAGTTGGGATGTTTTCCTTTATAATTTTATTAAATTCCCCAAATCTAATATAGTGTTGGTTATTAGGGTCTAATGCTTTACTAATTTCAGTATCATCCTCATCAACTGGCTTTCTAAAGGGGGTGACTTTTATATAATTTTCATCAGTATTAAAATCTTGTATGTCCCTTATTGCTCTTAATGTTTGGGAAATAACATTAGTGTTAGTATCCTCATCAATAAAGTTTGGTGAATCAGGGGAATATGTTTTTGATGGAGGGAGGGTATTAACTTTAAAACTTTCAACAATATCCCCTAAAGATGTTAAGGATATACTTATTTCATAAGTGCCTGCTGTTGTAAAGTTCCAACTAAAGTTAGATACCTTACCAAATACTGCATCATAGTTACCGTTTGATTTGGATCTTTCTGATTCTATTTTACTTAGCATATCTAAGTCACTAACACCATTTACCTCCCACCAATAGTTATCTATTAGGGTATTGGAGGGGGTTGTAAAAGTATTATCATTTTTTAAATATTTAGAATGACCCCATTCAATAAGCATGGTAAACCCTAACCTTAAGTATAATGTTTCTATTAACTCAAACTGAAATTTATTATATGCTGTTATGGTTAGTTCTGCGGAGCGAATGGATCCCCTATTTATGTGTTTAATATTAAAACTAGTTATACCAGGAGAGGGTTGGAGACCAAATTCATTTCCCCCAAAACCATAGGATTTATTATTAAGTAATGTATTATTTGTAGATACACCACTATTAAAGGAGTTTGTGTTTTTATTATATATGGTGTTATGTAAAACCGCACTTTGAGCTAAGGACATTCCCCTCTTATCTTTAACACTGCTACCCTCTGCATTTAAATTTTGGAGTTTTGTTATTTTCCCATTTCCATAAGAATCCGAGTTTACAGAAACAGATGATGCCATTTTAACCCAAGATGTTCTTGAATTAAGATATGACATCTCTTGAGCTGTTCTATTTTGACTAAAACCAGAACCATATACTTTTTGTCTGGCATCTATTTGACCATTTACATACTCCTTAAATGGTTCGCCAACTACGGGTATTTGACTTTTTGCCATGATTATTCATTTAGAACTTTAAAATTTGATAGAATGCCTGACACGTTTGCTGGTATTCTTAGTTGTATTCCTGTTGGTGGGAAGTATGATGATTGATCTAGTGTATCGTTTGCCATAGATATAACCCACCAAAGAGTTGAATCGTTATAATATTGTAATGCTAACTCATCATACCTGTCACCTATAGTAGAATATACATACAAATCTTCAAAACTCAAAGGGATTTTTTGATATTTTGTAGTTGTATACATCTGGTTGCCCATGCTACCTGTTGTGGTTGGTTGGTCTACGTATCTATTCATTATTTTCCTGTATTTTCAGGTTTAGTCTTATTTACGTTATATCCTGTGTTTGTGGGTTGGGATGCTGCTAGAGCAATATATCTTTGTAACCCGTATGAAGATACTGCACCATTTTCAAACCCAAGTTTTTGTTTTTGAACTACAAAATCATGTATTGGTCTAAATGAAAATCCAGATACCTCTATAACATGGGGTAGTTCTTTAACACTTGTATCATGTCTAAGACCCCCACCACCTTCAATCTCAGTACCACCTTCTGGTGCGCCTGCTACTGCTATTTCCCATGGTGAGTTATCTGGGATATTAAGTGAAAGTGATTCTATAAAACCATATTGTTCATATAGGTACCCACCTACAGTTAATCTTACTAAAGGCCCAGCCATATATTTACCACCTACATAATCAGGTGCTAAGTTAGATGCTAGGTAGTTTAGTTTTTGATGCATTATCATCAACTCGTTTTTACTTTGAGCTGGTACTGTCCAGTTCATAGAAATAGAACGATCGAATCCTTCGTAGTTATAGAAGTTTTCAGCTCTACCCATAAACTTTTGTGATGACCAAGATGAGTTATAGTTGTCAGAAAACGATCCTAAAAACGCTCTAAAGTGTATGTAGTTACTTCTTGATGGGTTTTCTGGGTCTACTGATGCTATTCTAAACTTAACTAAATCGTTAAGTGATGGATCATTTTTTGCAGTTAATCCTGATCTGTATATTGAGTGGGCTGTTATTTTATCTAATGGTGTTGATTTTCCATCAATCCTTTTACCTAGTTGGTAATCACTTATATTACCACGTTGTCCAGGATCACCTACACCTACTCTATTTACTATGTTTTGGGTTTCATAGTTTAGGGATTTAGATATAGTTTCTTCTGGTTGTTTAGTAAGTAATTTTCTAAAATCAGGTCCTATTTTAGAACTAAGATTTGGGGGTCGTTCTATTAACTGTTTTTGAGTTAAAGTAGACGAAAAAGAACCTTCTGGGTTAGTTACTTTCTCATTCGTTTCAAACCCATTTTGATATACTGAGGTATTCTTAAGTACTATTTTGTTTTGACTTAAATCTCTTATACCTCCTTCACTTATACCAAGTTTAGTATCTACCTCAGTAAGTCTTTGATATGTAAGGGAAACTGATGAGTATTCATTTAAAATCTGATTAGATTTTATATTTAATTTATACCCATTTTGATTGTATTGGTGGTCAAAAACCCCATAATTAAAGAAGGATAGTGTTTCTACACCACTAGTAGCACCTCCTAATGAAGCAGCATTTTCAGATCCGCCCCTATTAGTAATAGAGGATATTGTGAAATCCTTAAGTTTTATATTTGGGTTTACCTTAGATGGTCTACCACTTTCTGTAAAGAAACCAGATTGAGCTAACTTATCGTTGTTTTTACCTGTACGTTGTTCAGGTGACATTCTGATTGTAGTGCGACCTACACCTAAAACTGATCCAGGTCCTCCACTATATGAATCTAAAATATTAGGTCCATCTAGTTTAATAAACTTTGATTTTAACTTATCAACAAAAGATCCTAGAGGGTTTGATGCGTTGGTGGTTTTATTGATCTTATTATTGAGATAACCTACTAATCTATTTTGTGGGGTTTCTTGACCTCTCTTAACAGTTTGAGCATATGTAGGTAGTTCTAATGGGTTGGCAACATCTAATCCAAGGATTGTGTTATCATCATCTGGTCCTGTTTTTCTAAAGGGATTGACACCTTGTTTATTAAGATGTCCGCCTAATCCCACAACACCTACTTGAGCTAACGTTGACGTTGGTAGGTAAGCACCCTCGTTGAGAATACCAGAGGCCTCAGTAGCAACGCCTGATCTTGATAATAGATTTTGTTTAACAAAGAATAACTTACCTCTTGTAGTCTGAGTTAATACTTTAGACATACGCTTTACATCAGTCATGGAATCCTTTAAAGTTCCATTTCTAAGCAGAAAGTCGGTTTCCTCCTTACCTGACCATTGATCCTCCAAAGGTGGAAGTTCAGTCCAGATAAGGGGTTCTATTGGGGATTGATTACCTATATTACCACCAATAGACCAAGGAGTAATATGTCTTTGACGATGTCCTCCAGATCTATCACGTAATCCATTAATTTTATCCCAAGATTCGACTTTATCTTTGAATAAGCCCATATAACTCTAGATTAATATATTAATTAATCTGTTGTATCTTGTAGTCTAACAGATGTTACTCCAGTTGCTATAGCAAAATCTTCATAGTTACCCTTAGAGAATGTGTTGTTGATTGGAATAATACCATCGGCTGATAGAGCCACTGTTGGTTGAGCACCATTGTTTGCTGATTTAGGAGATCCTGCGTTGATTAAACGATCTTCAAGTCCTTTGTAAGCCATAATTTATTGTTTTTAGTTATTATTGGTTTATTATAAATATTATTGGATTTGGTAAGTATTCATAGCTGTTACAGTTCCAAACTTAGTTCCGTTCATACTTACTGTTCCTTCTTTAGTTGCTATGTTTTCTAATACTCTTTTAATAGCACTTAACTCACTTTCCATTCTAGCGTTATTAGCTGGTGCTACGGTTTGTGTTGTAGTGTTATTTGAAACCATACTATTTGTAGTAGGTTTATTAATAACTGAGTTTTGTTCTAGGTTTGTACCTGCTACGATTGTATCTTTATCGTTAAATGCTATTTTACCTTCAGGTGTTGATAATATACGTTTACCATAACCAGGTATAATACCATCATCCATTTTTGAGTAAGCTGCAATAGACGCTAACATAGCTGCTGTAGCTCCTACGGCAACTGGGATTGCTGCTGGTCCCATAAACGCAGAATAAGAACCCCACATTTTAGCTATTGAAGCACCAATTTCTAATCCTTTGACTACCTTTAAACCATTTATAAGAGCTGGTAGTCCTGATATTAACTTACCAAATCCTAAACCTCCTATAACTAATGCTATTGCTGTTGATTCACCTAATATATCGGTGAAAAACTTTGCTATAGAACCTAATGGACCAGCTGCTAGATCTGTAAGTGCACCTTGTAGTTTTTCAATAAGTAGACCAAATGCTTCTTGAGTTTTTAACATTTCTACTTGCTTAGCGACTTCTTCTCCTTTTAAAGCGACTATTTCCCTTTGACTCATTTCCCCATACTGCTGCATCAATAGTGATTCCGATAATCCATCAACTGACATACCAATGGCATCAGCCATTGCTTCTTGTTGTATTCTATTCATATTGGAGAAATCTTCAAAATCACCCATTTCGCGATTAATCTCCTCCATTAATGTTTTCTGATCGTTATTTAGGGCTGCTAATCTAGCTTTTTCTAGATTAATATCTCTACCTAATAATAACTCTGCTTGTAGTTCTGCGTTGATAGATGATTCAAAATCTAATAACTTACCTGCTATTGAATTTACTTGATCTAAACTTAAACCTAATGCTTTAGCTTGTGCTACACCTTCAGTTAACGCTACTACAGAACCTTGGAATTGAGCTAAACCGTATGCTCCGGCTTTACCAACTTCATCCATCACTTCCTTAACGTCTATACCAACACCTTCTTGTGCTGACATAGCACTTATGGATTCATATTGAGCTAATTTCTGTTCTTCTAAACTTACACCTGTTGCTTCTGCTATTTGTCTAAGTTTTGTAGCGGAATCAGCTCCTATACCTAACTGATTAGTAAGTTTACTCTGTGCTGCTGCGTTTTCAGGTATGATTTTACCGGATATACCTAGAGCTTCGTTAAACTGCATTTGTGCCTCTACTAACCTTTTAGTAGTTACAGTAATATCACTTGTTGAAGCTGCTATTCCAGCAAATTCTCCTCTTATTTTTTGACCTTCCTCGTATGATACATTCATACTTTTAGCAAGATCAACTACTTGGGAATTTACTTGACCTGCTGCTGCTACAAGAGCAGTGAATATAGCTTCTGGGGATTTTAAGGTATTACCTAAACCCTCAAATGTCTTTAACATTGTATTACCCAATATTTTAAATTGGGTTGTTGCATCATTGACTGATTCTCTTGCTGATTGTTGTAGGTTGTCAAATTCATCATTTGCCTTACTTAAATCAACATTTACCTCACCTATTTTAACTTGAATAGGTTTATTTTTTTCAATAATATCTTGTTTTTGCTTTTCAAGATCAGCAAGTCCATCGTTTAACTGTGATGCCAACTCTTTGTTACCTATCTCTTCAGCTTCAGTAATTAGAGCATATTTTTCTTTTATATCTTCGTCAACACTTGAGGTATCTATTAATGAGGAGGTTAATTCTGTAAGCTTATCTTTTGCCTTAACAATATCAAGGTTTATTGGTATGATTTTGGATTGGAAATCATCCCCTTGCTTAATTGTATTTATTGCTTCAGCAGCTGCTAGTTCAGCATTTGCTTTAATTTGATTGATATCAAATATACCTGTTATACCTGTTACTTTAGAAAGTGAAGTTAAAAGACCACCTGCAATACCAATAGAACCTTCGATTGCCTGTCTATCCTTAAGTTCATTTGATAAACCCCTAGTTATTGTATCCTGTTTGTTTGAGGATTCATCTAGTATAGCATTAGCATTACCTAATGCTGTTATACTTTCATTATAAAGTTTATTTGATTCTTTTAGTTTTTGAAGGTTTTCTTTCCTATTTTTTAATTGATCTTCATTAAGTTTACCTTGTTTTTCTAAACCAGATAATCTTTGTAAGTTTAATAAGGCATTATCTCTTTCAACTGCAGCTGATATTGCTTGGTTTTTAACCTCTTCTCGTTGTTGTTTAAGGGTAGAAAAAGCTAAATCAGACTTTTTCTGCATAGATATAAGTTCCTTAGTATCTAATTTTATTCCTTGTTCTCTTTGTGATAAAAGGTTACCACTTATACTAGTTAGGGTTTTGGTGGCACTGTTTATTTGATTTATTGCTGATTTACCATTGGTTAATTCACCAACTATACTTTGAAGGGAAGCAAAAACGTTTTGAAACTCGTCATTAGTATTATTTATCTCACTATTAACTCCTTTTAAACCTGCGTCTAATTGTTTAATAGAAGCATTAACATCCTTAATATTTTTAGTGTCAAAACCCTTAAATGGATTTTCCTTACCTAACTGATCATACTTTATTTGTATATCATTAAGTAAGGAGTTAATCTGATCTAGTTCCTGTTTTGTTGGTGTAGCCAAAGTAAAGGTGTTTTATTATAAATATTACTACTTATAACTTGTTTTAGTATATTGTTGAGAAGCTGCCTTAAAGTCCTGAACGTTTACTTTACCATCCTCACCTACTAACGTTTGTTTTGTAGAACTATTACCCTTAGATGCTTGTTCGTTTGCCTCATTTTGTTTCTCGTAATGTTCGTTTATTAACTTAAAAGTCGTATTACGAAGCCAAATAGGCATATTATACAAAGTACTATAGTTATAGCCCCCGTTACCGTGAAATATTATTTCGTGTATTTGTCTAAATAAACCAGCTCTATAAGTCGGAGTCAGGCCAAAAAAAGCTGAGTCCAATGGGGATTTCCCTATCGATTCCTGCTGAACTGCGAAAGGTCATGTCTACATCAGGCATACACGTTTTATAGTGTTTCCTGAATGCACGTGAATCCATAGCTAACATAAAGTTATCTACAAACTCGCCAACTGACTTGGCAGCACCGTCTCCTTCTACGG
>Ga0209603_1005518_pt1 | contig 10158 bp, 6 predicted proteins | sample COGITO_mtgs_1206_FD_184812 | JGI IMG/M metagenome (GOLD analysis project Ga0209603, IMG submission 184812) | Pelagic marine microbial communities from North Sea - COGITO_mtgs_120607 (SPAdes) (version 2) | ecosystem: Environmental > Aquatic > Marine > Epipelagic ... | reverse complement strand
TTGGGCGGGGGCGGCGAGGGCGGGGGCGGCGGGGGCGGCGGGGGCGGCGGCGGCGAGGGCGGTTGCGGCGAGGGCGGAGGCGGAGTGGGCGGGGGCGGTGGGGGCGCAGGCGGCGGCATTGGCGGCGACGGCGGCGACGGCGGCCGCCCGGGCGGCGCGGGCGGCGACGGCGGCGCGGTGCGCACGGTCAGTCCCTTCTCCGCGCTGGAGGTCACCTCGAAGAGCGACTCGCCCGAGTGGGGCCAGTGGTCATTGATCTGCGGAAGAAACACCGGATCGGCGAGCTTGCGCTGGTAGTGGTGCAGCTCCGTCCGCGGGATGACGAGCGTGATCTTCCAAAGGGTTAATAAGTCCGAGACGTGCTCCTGGTGCACATAAAAGTCCCAGATGGCCAGATTGCCCAGCGCGTGCTGCACCGTGGTGCGCACCTCGCCCGTGAGCGAGAGCGCGCGGCGCGCGCGGTGCCCGCCCAGAAAGTGCGTCTCGGACAGCACAAACTCCACCGTCATTGCGTAGACCTGTCCGGGCATGAGCGGTGGCCTCGGCGGCGGGTGCGGCGCCGGCGGGTGCGGCGGCTGCGGGGGCGGGGGTGGTGAGGGCGGCGACGGCTTGAGCGGCGGCGAGGGCGGCGGCGGCGAGGATGGCGGCGGCGGCGGGCGCGAGGGCAGGATGGGCGGCGGCGGCGAAGGCGGCGCGGTGGGCGGGCTCGGCGGCATCAACGGCGGCGGCCGCTCAAGGCGCTTGGGGTCGCGCGCGCCGTCCCATATGGCCACGCCGATGGGCACGGCGAGGATGATGATCCATGGGAGGCAGCACCACAGCGAGAAACACGGGCACAGCCGCCGCAGCGGCGGCACGACCCGTTTGTGCACCACTTCGGTGTTCTCGTACACCAAGACCTTGCGCGTCGGCTTGGTCGCGCTTTCGCTCGTGGCCCCGGTGCTGGTCAGCGAATGGAACGTTAGTTGCTGCATGCCTCCTACTACGACGTGGCGCGTTCGGGTCTAATTGTGGGAACGCCTGAGGCGCCCAAAGGCCGCCCCGACCTCTTCTTGCGTGCGCAGCACCCTCACCCGCAACCGCTTGCGCAGCGGCGGCTTGAGCACCATCGTGACGCGCACTTCGTCCAAGTTTGGGCGGCGACGGTTGTAATTGCGCTGCACAAAGAAGAGCGGCTCGTCGTAGTGCACGCGACATCCCGTGGCGTCGAACGCTTCCGGCTCCGTGGGCAACAGGAAGCGGCGAGACGCGAGGAGCACGATCTTCATGAAGTGCTCGAGCCGCTCGTCGTCGTCGATGGTCGGGCACGTGGCCCACGAAGCCTTTGGTCGCCGCGGCGGGTCTGGGGCTGGAACTGGCGGCGGCGGCGGCGCCGGTGCTGGAGGCGGCGCCGGTGCTGGAGGCGGCGCCGGCGGTGCTGGCGGCGGGTAGCGTGCGCGCCACGTTGCGCGGAGCGTTTCCATCTCGCGCGAGGCGAGCGCTTCCGCAAATCCCGTGAAGATGCAAAAGGAGTTTCGCGGCAGCGCGCGCGAGCGCATCACGTTGGCTAAGTCGCCATCGCGGTACGGGTGCGAGTGCGAGTACCGCAAGAGCAGGTCGAAGAACTCCTCCGCCACCGCCACGACGCGCGCGGACTGCGCGGCGCCCTGGCCGGGCTTGGTCAGGTCGATCCCCGTGAGCTCCGTCGCCAGCGGCGTCGTCAGGAAGCGCGTGAAGCGCACCTTGGTGCAGTACCCGAGGGCCAGCCCGCGCTCGCCGTCTTGGCGCACAAAGTCGCCGCATCGGCCGTACGTGTAGACGTAGTCGTGCTTGTCGTGCTGGTCGTGGAAGGTGGTGGTCGCCTGCGGCGTGCCGTGCCGCGTCGCGGCGTTCCAGTAGGGTCTTGCAAAGTTGGCACGCTCCGCCGAGGTCGCCATTCAACGCGTTTTGTTTAAAAAAAGGACACGCACTCAACCCACACAAGTTGCAAGTTCCTAAATCGCGGTTGTCATCATTTGCGGCGAGACAATGCGCTGCATTCCGCGGCGCAGCGTGAGCCCCAGCCGCTGGCGGGTATTGTAGGCGTGTCGGGGGGAGATCTCGACCACCTGGTAGTGTCCGCCGTCGCCGTCGCCGTCGTCGCTCTCCTCGGAGTCCGACGTCACGTACTTGGCGCCCCGTTGCCGCATGCGCCGCTTCTTCAGGTTTTGCACAAAGAGCGCTGCGCAAGCTTTGACTACGGGCGCGGCGATGCCCGTGATCGAGAAGAGGACGAGCAGCGCCACGCGCGAGGGCGAACTGAAGACCTCGCAAAACTCGGAAAAGGCCGTGGTGACCGCACGCAGCACGGCCTTGAGCACGATGGGTGCCGCACGCTCGGCGCGCTTGCGCAAACAAAGCGTGCGAAAGTCGGGCGCGGCCGCGGCCTGCTGCGTCGGGTCGTTGCACATCTGCATCAGCCCTTCGTCCGCGAGCCGCTCCGAGCGCACGGCCACGTACGCCTCAACGAGGCACACCACGATGCGCGCAAACGTCAAAAAGGTCAGGGCGGCCGTGATCATCGCAAACACCTTCTTGGGCGACGTCATGGCTTTAAACACCGAGGCGCGGGCCTTGACGACGGGCGTCGGAAAATACATGTCGACGGGATTAGAGCTGTGGACACGCGCACGCGCACGGCGCTACCATCCACGCACCCACAACTACGCGGGATTCGTCCGACCCCTTAGCGGAACCCGCCCCGCTCAGCTGCCCAGCACCGAGACCCCGAAGGCCGCGCTACACGTGTGCCAGGCGAAGACGCTTTTCGAGAAGACGTCGAGCGCCGCGAAGCACAGGTCCTTGGCGAGCGCGATGTACTTGGGGTAGCGCTCGCTGGACCCGCCGCCTTGACGGAACCAGATGGCCGTGAAGGCCACGAGCGCGTAACACGGCCACACGAGGAAGAAGGCGAAGACGATCGTCGTGTTTTCCACGCCCGAGTAGGCGTTGACCAGGTCGATCAGCAGCAGGATCATGAGGGCCACGCTGCCCAAGTACGCAAAGATGCCGACCGTGAAGCCGAACCGCGACATGCCGTTGTAGTTGGAGAGCTCGTCGAGCCCGAGGCGCGAGTACGCGCCGAGCAGGATCATCAGCGTGGCGCACAGCGCGCTCGCGTCGACGGAGCCGAGGATCAGGTCGTGCTCCGGGTTATTGATCAGCGCATAGAGCTTCAGGATCAGCAGCGGCATGGTCACGGCCCAGTCGGAGTGCCTGAAAGTGGTGGTCACGCGTGCGCATGGCGCATGGCGCGTCCAGCTACTACTACTACGCGTCCAGCTACGCGGTTGCGCAGGCTCAGGCGCGGCAGAACTCAAGCGCGTGTGATAAGTTTGAGCCCGGTTAGTGACGCACCGCAGCGCATCGATCGTCCACTCGGAGTCGACCGAGATCGACTGCGCCAAGCGCACCTTGACGATCTCATTGTAGTGCCACGCTGCGACCGCGTTGATGATGGCCGACAGCGCGGCGACGTAGGTAGCCGCGGTGTTCGCGGCGCGCACGTACGTGAGCGTGGCCACGAGCGCAAACAGCGACGCGGACGCCAGGAAGGCAAAGGTCACGCGCAGCACGAAGATGGTCGCCTTTTCGTCGATATACCCGAGGCGCACGTAGGTCGCCTCGGCCATGGCCCACGGGAGTCGCTTCCCGAGCGCTCCCCTTCCAAAAGGTCAGCCAAGTCACATTATTAAACAGCCCCAGACTTCCTGCGCCTCCACGGGCGCGGCCCACACGTAGACCAGCGAGTCGTTCTTGTGGTCGAAGCGCAGGTGCAGCAGGTAGTTGTCGCACGGGATGATCCCGTGCCGGTTCGGCAGGCCAAACTTGTGCACGACCGTCACGTGCATCACCGAGGGCGCGGCGAACGAGAGCGACACCGACGTGCCGCGGATGTTGACGTGCTCGGCGCAATCCTGCTGCAGGACCCGGACCGACATGGCGCCGGCACGGCCGACGCGTTCCGCGTGCCCGTTGCGCCTGCCGCCCGCGAAGCCTCTAGCGCCAGATAAGTCCTTTGGCGCGCGCCACAAACAAAAGCGCAAGGGCCGGCAGCATGCTGCCGGCCTTGGCGCGATTGCGCCTGGGCAAGCCCACGGGCGTCACGCTCCACTTGGTGGCGCGGCCCAACGGCGCGGAGGCGGACGATGCCGTGACCGCGAGCGAGCGCAAGACGGTGCGCCAAGCGCGCGACGAATCCATCTTGGTGGATGAGCAGATCCAGGCCGCGTCCAGAGACAGCCTCAAGACGATCATCGAGGAGCTGAGGCGGAATAGCACCCGGCGCAACTCCTGGAGGTTAAAGGTGGTCGAGACGATGGAGAAGAAGATCGCCAAGTACGAGGAGCGCATTCAAAAGGTCCAGGTCGACATCGACGAGGAGCGCGCCAAGATCGATGAGTTCCTCGACGCCGCCTACGAGACCCCTGGGGGCAACCGGCGCGCGTTTGCCAACGCCAATACCGACCCGTGGAGCGTCGCCAAGGACGTCAACGATCGCTGGCAGTCGCTTCGGTCCGAGCGGTCCACGCTCGAGGTCGTCAAGCGGGCGGCGCAGGCCAAGAGGGAGCTCTTCTCGCGCGCAACCGCCAACGCGGCGATCGCGCCCATGGCGGAGGCGCTCGCGGCGGCCCTCGAGCAGCTGGTCAACGACTACCCCATGCAACCCGAGCTGCTGGAGACGATGCGCCAGCTCTTTGTAAGCTTCCTGGCCAACTCGACCGCGGCGTCGGAGTACCGGTCCAACTACATCCTCATGGGCAATCCGGGCACGGGCAAGACGCGCATGGCGCGCGGCATCGCCAAGGTGCTCGGCACGATGGGCATCTTCGTGTACGACAACACGCAGGAGGTCTACCGGAGCGACTTCGTCGCGGATTACGAGGGCCAGACGGCCGGCAAGACGCGCCGGCTGCTCGAGGGCAACCTCGAGAAGGTCATCTTCCTGGACGAGGCGTACATGCTCACCACCTGGGACAAGCAAAAGAACCCGTCGATGCCCACCTCGTACTCGGCCGAGTCGACGGGCGAGCTGCTCACCTTTTTGGAGAACAACGTCGGGTCCACGTGCTTCATCGCCGCCGGGTACGAGGACCGGATGCAGGACGACTTCCTCCGGGCCAACCCGGGGCTGACCCGGCGGTTCACGCAGTTCATCTACATACAGGACTACAAGCCGGACGAGCTGGAGCGCATCTTCCTGGACGACTTGGCGCGCAAGATGTCGGGAGACGGGGCGGAGTACCAACGCGCCGACGTGCGCAAGTGGTTCACAAAGGGTGCGCTGCAGTACCTGAGGGTCCTCCTGACCGCCAGGGAAGAGGTGTACCCAGTGAGGGAGATGGTGAAGGACGACGAGGGCATCGAGCACGAGGTCGAGAACCTGTACTGGGAGTACCCCAACACCCACGAAATGTTCAACGCGCAGGCCGGCGCCATGGTGACGCTGGCGTCCGAGGTGAAGCTGCTGCTCGGGGCGTCGGGCAGGGCCGCCAATCAGATGGGCGTGGACAACGGCACCAGGACCTTCGCCATGGGACCGGAGGACGTGAAGAAGATCATCGAGAGCCGCTTCCTGAAGAAGAGCAAGGCGCCGGAGGAGGCCGTCGAGGAGCTGGTCAAGCTCGCGTGCAAGCACGGCTGGCTGCACGCGGGCACGTGGTTGCTGGTGTCCCCCGAGCAGCTGTCGAAGCGCGCATGCGCCGACGACCACGACCACGAGGACGCGGACGCGGACGCGGACGGGGACACCCCTATGCGCAGCAAGCGCAAGGCGTCGCCGCCCGACCGCCTCGAGCCAAAGAGGTTGGGCGGGCCGGCGACGGTTTCTTATTAATTGTGTGTCCATTCTATTCTATTAATAATCCACGCAGGCGCGCAAGCAACGCAGGCACCGAGTGAGGGGAGTGAGGGGAGTGAGGGGAGTGAGGGGAAAGAATAGGGACCCTACCTTTTGTAGAATAATGGTAAAATAATGACCTCGCGCTCGAGATCGGTTTGCTCCAACAAGTAGTTGAGCACCTTGGAGGGCCAGCAAGTGCTCAACAAAATCCCAATGCATTGACTTCTTCAGTGGATCCACTTAATAATCCAATGAATTGGCTACCCCACCTACCCCACCTACCCCACCCACCCCCTTGCGGGCGCGATGCTGGCGAGAGAGAGTAGGGACCCTGTGCACGTTATTACGTGTCGGAATAATTATCTCGTGGATGAGATCGGTTTGCTCTGGCCAGTAGTTGAGCACTTGGGAGGCAGGCAAAGTGCTCAACTAAATCCCAATGAATTGGATTCTTAATAATGGTGGCAGCGCACGTTCCGCTGCGAACGGTGCGCCTGCACGGGCTCGACACTCTTGGCTTCATTTGCAACTTTTGGCATTTTTTAAACCACGCACGCGACAATCGGCACGCAATGCTCTCCAGCAGCGGCAAGGGGGCCAAGGTCAAGGTCAAGGTCGAGCCCAAGCCCAAGTCCAAGCCCAAGCCCAAGTCCGAGCCCGAGCCCAATGAGACTGTGGAGGCGGCCGATGCCAGGGTGGCTGCGGGCATCCAGCTCTTTCAGGAGGCCTTGGAGGAGGGGGACGCGGCCAAGTGGGAGGAGGGCGCCAAATTGCTGACGCGCCCCAACGCCGAGTCGCTGATCCCCGGCGACGGGTCGGGCGACGACGACGACGACGGCATGATCATGGCGGAGACGGAGCGCGCGAGCCGGGCCGCGCGATCGCCGCCGCCCTCGGACGGGGTGCAGGAGGCCGCGTGGGGTCGGGCGACGCATCTCGCCGCCACCTTCGAGGCGCGCCACCTGGTGCGCATCGCGCGGGTGGCCGTGGCCGCGCCGCCCAAGACGCGCGCGGGCCCGCGCGAGCAATCGCAGGGCGCGGGGTCCGCTGCCGCACGTCCCACGGCCCAGCTCTCGCACGTCTTCTCGCTGCAGCGGCCCATCGACGCCAACGCGCGCGAGAGCAGCTTCCTCGCGTACCAGACGGTGCTGCCCCTCGAGTCGTTCCAGCTGGCCGCGGCGGGCATGCGCAGCAACAGCGTGCGCGCAAGCGTGGTGCACAAGGCCAAGAAGACGCAGGGCGGAGGGCAGCAGACGACGCGCAACTCGCTGCAGGACCTGAGCGCGAGCTTCGCGTCGCAGTCGGTGGCCGTGGCCGTCGCCATGGGCGTGGCGCGCCGCGCCTTTGATCGCGCCTCCGACCCTGGGGCCACGGTCGCCACCACCCTCGCGCAATTCGTCGACGGCACCACCCCGCCGAGGGCGGGACCGTTTGTGGCGACGAGCTCGACGCGGTTGCTGCCGCACGCGCTGCCGATCCGCATCGGCGCGCACAACCTGCTGGCCACGATGCGTGGCTTTGCGAGCCGCGAGATCGAGGCCGGCATGATCCGCTCGCTCGTGCCGCAGCAGGTGGCCTCGCTCCGCAGCATCTGCGTCAAGATCTGCGACCGCGCCGACGGCGTCAACGTCTGGGCGGCGTGGGTCCTGCTGATCCACATGCTCAGCGACCCGCGCCTGCGCAAGCTCGTGCAGGCCTCGCCCATCACCGACCACGAGGTGTCGGCGGCCTACCTCTTCACCAACTACGCGCGCGCCGAGGTGACACGCCGCGCGCGCATGGACCAAGCGGCGAATCAGAAGCGGGCCAAGACCGGAAAGGCTGTGCTGCGCGAGGACGCCGAAGCTGGGCCCTCGCACAGCAATGGCGAGTTTCGCCAGGGCCTCAAGCACGGTGTGGCATTCGCGCGCACCCCTGGTACCGACATGGAAGGCGTGGCCGAGTTCTACGCGCAGGCCGCAGAGGACGGCGACGTCGACCCCGAGTTGGCCAGAGGGGTCAAGGTCGCGTGCGAGCAGCTGGGAAAGCTGCGCGGAAGCTCCGCAAAGGAACAGGCAGCGCTGCAGGTGAAGCAGGAGACGCAGACGCTCAGCCTCAAGCGCAAGCGACCGCCCTGCTCGGGCGTCGTGCAGGTCTCGGGGGGCGTCCTCGACTACTGGGCCGCCGCGCTGAGCTCCGAGTACGCCTCCATCCTCAAGATCATGATCACCCAATCGCGCAACCTGGCCAACCAGGCTTCGGTCGCGACGCTCACGGGCCAAGCGCCGCCCGGGTTCAACAGCGAGCGCAACGCCCTGCTGCTGGACATCTCCACGCGCAACGCGGTCAAGAGCGCCGAGGCCCTCTCGGGGCTGGTCGTCACCGCGCCCGAACGCGTGCCCAAGATCGTGACGTGGCGGTGCCGCAACGCCGAGGGCCGGCTGAAGATGCACACGGGCCTCGTGCGCTCGTCGTCGGACGCCTCCAACACCACCGTGCACGCCGTGCGCATGCCGCCCGCGCGCCTGCAGGAGTCAACTGGGCACACCAAGGTGGTCTGGTCGCTCGCCATCCGCAACGCCACGCCGCACGACGCGTCCACGAGCCTCGTGCCGGGCATCACCGAAGGCATCGCGCACCTGCACGCCGCCACCTCCGGCAAGCTTGCGCTTCGCAACAACCGGCACTATGCCGCGCGCGTGGTCGAGCGCGTCAAGCAGCAGACGAAGCGCGCGGCGTGCGACGGCGCGCTCGACGTGACGCTCACGGGCGTGGCGCGCAGCTTCGTCGTCATGCGCGCCAAGCTCGTGGTTGGCGAGTCGCAACTCCGCGCGGGTCACGCCATCGCCGAGAGCATGCGCGCCGCGCACGAGGCGGCACGCGAGGCCGCGCGCGACGCCCCGGTGAGCGACTTTGAGTCGGCGTCGGTCACGTCGGAAGCCGCGCTCGGCATCGCGGCCGAGCCGCACGCCACGCCCTCCAACAACCTGGCGCTCGCCCTCGAGGCCAACGAGCAAGTCCGCATGCTCTTCAAGTCCAAGAACCACCGCGGCGATCCGTGCCGACACCTGTGCGGCGTGGCCACGCCCACCGAGCTGACCGAGGCCGCGTGCGAGGAGCACGACCGGCCGCAGACGCTGCTGCCCATCGTCGACTGCAAGGTGGACCTGCTCGACGACCCGGCCGCGCCGCTGACGCCGTTGCCGCACCGCCGCGACGCCGGGCTGGCCACCGTGGCCATCACGCTCACCGTGTGCGGCGACACGCCCGTGCGCCTGCCCGAGCTGCTCGACCTCTTTGCGCGCGAGCAGCGTGCCAATGACGAGGTCAAGCGCACCTTTGAGATCGTCTCGCTCCTCTGCGGCGGCGCGGCGCGCGCGAGCGAGCTGAACGACGTGGCCAACTCCGTCTCGGCCGGGCACGTCAACTCGTCGATCGCCTCGGCCAAGCGCATTCTCGTGGGCGACCTCAACATGCGCCTGTTCCTGACCATCTTCCAAGTCTACCGCGTCGGCACGAGCAACGTGCCCCGCTCCTTTGAGACGACGCCGTGGAGCGGCACCTACGGTGCTGCGAATGCATTTAGTTGCGCACACGCACACGCACACGCACACGCGTGCTTCCCTTTTAACAACACGCAGGTGCTGGCTTTGACATCGGCACCTCGGGCGGCATCGGCATCCGCGCCTCGTCGGTGACGGCGGACAAACGGCACGCCTTTAGTTGCGCTTCTGCTGCTCCACTGCTCCACTGCTCCACTGCTCGCTCTGCCGCTCCACTGCTCACCACACTTCTTGGCAGGAACCACGGCAAGATCCTGATGGCGCAGGCGCAGGTGGACGAGTGGTGCGCCGAGGCGGCCAGGACGCACTACGTGCAGGTGAGCGAGACCGAGTACGCGGCCGTGCCACGCGAGGTCCGCGGCGTGCCCCATCAGGCGATTCCGGGCTTGCACGCGTATCTGGACGACTACGTGGACGCGCTGGAGCGCGCGCGCACGCTCATCGGCATCGAGGACCGACGCACCGTTGACTCGCTCCAATGCCTGCCGCTCTCGCCCTTTGCTGAGCGCCAGGCGCCGCACTGCTCAGAGGGAAGCGGCGAGTCCGTGCAACTCAACCCCGCCCGCCCCTCAAGACTGACCACCGCCTCGCGCGTGCGCAGACCCGACCGTGCCCAAACGCTTCCGCAACCCCGACGACGCCGTGGGCGCCGAGGGGCGCGCCTTTCAAGTGGACGCGACGTGCGCCGACGTCGCCATCATGCGCGAGCCGCTCGTGCCGTGCGTGGCCATCACCTCGCCGCAGGACTGCATCTTT
>Ga0209603_1005517_pt1 | contig 10158 bp, 9 predicted proteins | sample COGITO_mtgs_1206_FD_184812 | JGI IMG/M metagenome (GOLD analysis project Ga0209603, IMG submission 184812) | Pelagic marine microbial communities from North Sea - COGITO_mtgs_120607 (SPAdes) (version 2) | ecosystem: Environmental > Aquatic > Marine > Epipelagic ... | reverse complement strand
TAACCGATGCATACGGCGACTTTACCATCGTTATCGATGCTGACGGCGAAGAAGACGATTTGGATATTTTACTTGCCCTTCGTGGCGAAACATTCCTCCACACAATCGATATCTCTGCGCATGAGGCTTCTTCAGAAGGCAAACTCTACCAAGACATTCAATTGGCACAAAATCCACCTCCATCTGGCGTATTCATGGGCTTTGGCTGTTTTCTTGTCCTCTTTGTTTTGGTGTTCGTCTCCGTCTTGCTGCGAACTGGTCGTCGTCTTTCAACCGCCCAAGGTCGTAGGGAGTTTGCAGGTTTTCGACCAGCTCGAATGTTGGAATGTCCGGAATGTGGCGAGAGTGTTCCTCAACACGAATTGGTCAAACACCTGATTGTGGATCATGACTTCGAACCTGTAGATGCTGGCCAACTGACGGGTAAGGTCATGCGACGATTGTGGTCAGAAGAAGAGTGAATTAGAATAAAGCAATATTTGGCACATGAATCTACCAAACTTTGCTACTTAGAAATATGATTATAAGAGTCAATCACCAGCATTAATTATGTACGATGATGATACAATGGAACGAATTAAACAAGTATCTAATATTGTTTTGAACCCTATATGGGGTGGGAATTGGTACTTCGAAGGTGAAGTCATGGAGTCCCAAGGTGAAAGCAGTATTCATTTTCTGGTTACAAATAATATGGCGCTCCTAGAAAGATTTCTTGATGGAGACACTTTAGAAAATAGAGAGGAAGTAATCGCACATCTCGTTTCAGTTTCAGAAGAGGAATTTCCACCAATTTTGGGGGTCGATGGATTAGATCCAAACTCTGAAGAAGGACGACAACAAGCTTGTTTCATTGATATTGACACTGGGCGTTGGGAGTATAGAATTCTTTTTGGAGAAATGCCAAAAGATTTGGAAACTTTTTTGCAAAAGGAGTTATTGACGCTTCGAGAACAAGATCTTAATTGATGAGTTCTGCAAGTAATTCTACCCAATCTTGACCAGTATGGTTGGTGTAAATCTGTTCAATCCCTCGTTCCCAATGTGCGGTAAAAAGTTCACGTAAGTCTTCTCTTCGTGCGGTCGGTTCATTTTCTGCTAAAAGAACCAAAAAGAGAGAAAGATCTTCTTTAAACATAGTTTTCCCACGTATAGATTTACCATTTTTTACCTCAAAAGAACCTTGAAATTCTGACGGCGACCATTGAGAAGGAATGGGGCCGTGCTGCAAAGACGATGTTATGGCAAGCCGTGAAATTAAATCTTCACTCGTGCCAAAGGTTTGTCCAAGTAATTTGAGCCTATTGTGCGTGTGGACTGAACTCATGAAGGTGGTGCCAAGTAAAGATTGTTCAATTGTTTTCACCATTTCAACACCTCAGAAAAACGATTTCAAATCCCCAGTAATCACTTTTATACGAGCAGGACCGTCTTCTTTCAATAACACCTGTTCACCAAAAGCATTCGCCTTTTTCAGTTCCATGTGCAACCCTCCAGCAAGGTCGTCGCTTGTTGCTAAAACAATGACTTGGTGGGACAAATTTGGATAAAATTTGGTGACAGAGTAGCCTTTATGCCGTATGTCCATTCGAGAGGTAGGTGTGTCGACAACAACGGGAAGTGGTTTGCTTGCTAGTCGACGCAGAGCGTATAACAGACTCAATCCGACATGTTGCTTCTCAGTTGCAGATAGGTCTCTGTCAAGCCAGTTCCCTGAGAACCCTTTCATGTTAATTTGCACATCGTATGAACCAGAGTCAACTTCAATACCTTCGATAAGGTTTGATTTTCTCGAAAGAAGTTCAAATCCAGAAGAGAATTCTTTACTGAGGGGGTTAGCTAGTTGATCTCTTCTTTGGGTGGCATACTCAGATAGAATTGGATTCAGTGATTGGATGAGTTCAACCACTTTACGATGCTCAGAATCTGCTGATGCAGCCCCTTGAAGTGCTTTTACACGAAGGTCTGTTTCAGATTGTTCAGCTTCAATTGAAATTATTTCAGATTCCATGTGTGAATTGTTTGCTCGTAATTCACCGATTTCTACAGAAACAGCAAGTAGGTTTTCAGCGGTTTCTGCCATACCAATTCTTTGTGATGCCGTAGAGAGTTCAGCGACTATTTCTTGATGCTTTCTAATTTTTGAAGTGGCTCGTTCTAATTCTACTTTGATTTCTGTTCTATCACTGAGTGAATGTCTGAAGTATTGAGTTGTAAATTGTTCCATAAGTTCGTTATTTAAAAATCTGAACGCCGAAGGAATTGAGGAAACTGAAGCTTTGAGTTGTTCTAATGCTGCAGTTAATATTCTCTCTTGATCCTTTTTGGAGAGTTGCGGTTGTAGCTTCTCTATAACTGTTTCAAGAGTCGAAACTACTTCCCTTTCGATCATTGAATTCTTTAAGATTTCTTTTGCCTTAGTGTATTCCAGTTCTTCAAGATCTTCTTTTAAGTCTCCAATGTAAAAAGGAATTCTTGCTACTAACTGTTCAATCAGTTGTTTGCGTATTTGGGCAATTTCGGATGAAGATATAGCGAAGTCTATCCTTAACTTGCCCAATTGAGAACCCTCTTCAGAAGAACGTTGTTGAAGAAGTTCTTGCAGTTGATTTTGTTTCTCAATCAGTGATTCGAGCTGTAGTTCATTTTCTCGTATCATCTCGCGTAATTCTACAGCCTTTAGTCTACGAATTTCAGACTCTTGCAAAAGAATGACTAAACTTTCACGCTCATGTTCGGGTGCCATTTCAGCAATAGTGCGCCTTTCGACTGATTTCAAATGTTTTTGAAGACGATGAATTGTACCTTGGCCGAGCAGGTCATCGAGTCCATTTTTCATGGATTCACCAAGATGACGAACATTTAGTGAGCCGAGTTTTTCTCCATCAACGAGGAAGCGCTGTGTTATTGCAGGTGGAATCATCGCTTCAATCCAAGCACGGATGACTTGTTCTTTCTTTTCGCCTGCTTCAATTTTCAAGATTGTGCCGTCAATGTGCAAATTTAATTCTTCATTCGTTTCAAGGCTTTCAGGATGAACCCAGTACTTTCTGTCTACTGCGATTGACCCCATCTCTGGAGATTCCATCTCCAATTTGACACGAATCATCATGTATCCTGAATTCAATTCTGCAGTGCTTGAAAAAGCGTTTGAAAGCCATTCTTCAAAGTTGAAGTCCGATTCATTCTTCCGCATTTGGATTCCTTTCTTTCCATGCAAGGCGAGATAAAAGGCATCGAGGACAGTCGTTTTACCTACACCATTTTCTGCAGCAATGACGGTAATAGGTCCTTCACCCGACAATGGAATTTGGTGCACTCCCGTGAAACGCTTGAAGTTTTCAATCGTAATAGATGTGAAGACTACCATTACTGACCCTCCAAGTGTTTTTTCAACATTTCTTCAATATTCAGTAAGATTCGATGTGGCCTCGCTATATGAGCAACTTGTTGTTCCTGGTCGAGTAACTCTCGGAGAAGCAGTAAAACCTGCTCACTGTTCGCATTAGTCATCTGTGCTACAATTTTCTCAAGAAGTTCTTGATCATGTGATTCGTTCAAGCAACCACCTCAGCATCGAGTTTGGCAAGATGAATTATTTCTTCATTCCATACTTTTTCAATGAAATGGAGTTCCTGCTTAGAAATCAATTCCATTCCCACTTCTTCTTGGAGAGTAAGAAGGTCTTGAAGTAGATTCTTTCTGTATTCCATCGTATACGAGCCCGTGCCAACATTACCGTCGCGTTTGACCAACGTCACACCTCGTCGGTTACGGCCCTGAACTCGATTTTCAGGAAGATTTCTTTCATCGCGTAAGCGGTCTCTGAATGCTGCTAATTTGGCTAATTTAGTGACATCATAGATTTCCTTTTCCGTAGCTATCATCTGATTCATACTCTTGTCTTCTGAAACCACAGTACAGGTCCAACATCCAAATCTACTTCCAGCACAGGTCTGCTGAGAAGGGTCGTGAATGACAGGGCATTCACCGCCAGCCGCGTCACGATAGAGGATTGATAGGTCTTGATTGATATCTGCAAACGGATTCGGCATCCCGCCAGTCCAGTCGAGTTTCAAAAGATAATCCCATACATCATCCGTTGACCAGTTTTCAATCGGTCGAATTGTACTGGCAGAAGGTATCGTGCCATGGGCATGAAGGTCAGAATCTCTCCGTGTATGTGCATCCATTGTTGCTTTACGTGCTGTACTTTCATCAAATCGAGTTCCGAGCAAAAAGTGAACGACGGGAGGGTTACCGAATATTTCGACGTTTTGCTGAATGAATGTTTGGGCTGGGCGTATTTTCATTCGGTCAGTACACCATCGGAATTCTCGAACTGGTGTGGGATAGCCTCTTCCAATCAGATTACTCCAGAAGGTTTGTTCGTGTTCAGGGACAAGTTCGATGACTTCTACCGGAAGACCACGGTCCTGGATATAGAGATGAAGGCGTTCAATGAACTTGTGAACGTGGTCTATAACTGGTGGAGCTTCAACGAGTGTATTGACACAAGTGATGTATACTTTCTTTTGGTTTCGTATCGGTGGAGGGAGTTGTTCCATAGTTTCAAGCAGATGCATTGTCAGCGCAGTACTGTCTTTTCCGCCGGATAAACCTACAACCCACGGAATGTCACCCGTGTTCTTGTAAAGAGCACTTAGGTCGACCATGAATCTTAATCATGGCGACAGTTGATAATAGATTGCATTGAGATGCATCAAAGATTTGATAAAGGGATCCAACTATTGCAGCCATGTGCGTAGGAAACCGGACGGCATGAACAGACGACATTATTGAGATTCTTCGATTAATGGGTTTATGTATAGGTGATGAATTTACCCTCGCCACTGTATATGGCTCGGAAGAAATGCTCAATAGATTGCCTCCCAATAACAATCATATCAAAGCCAAATCAGACAATAACTTCAAATTTCCAAGATTGCGAAAATTACATTTTGTAAATCAAAAAGAGTTTAAGTTCTTCTAGTGATTTAAGAATTAAGAAACTTAAAATCTATATTTAGAATTTATATTTCGACAATAATTAAGTTTGGGTTATTAATCTTCACTGTTCCATTCTTCAAATAAATCCTCTTCGGAAGTTGTGGTGCCGTCACCATTTTTATCTTCATTCAAAGCCTCGAGAAGTGGTAAATACCTAAAATGCAAAAATTCATCCCAAGTCATCGGTTCATTGGGAATCTCAATGATTTTAAGGGCGCCTGTTAGGGCAAATCCATTAATTTTTTCCCAAAAAAGACTGGTGAACGTATCTTCTGCGTCATTTGAAACTAAGGTTTGGATAATCGCATTTAGTTCAGATTTTTCTACTTCATCGCCGAGTTCATCCCGAACAACATTATTTATCACTAAACCAACAATATTTGGCCAAGAATTCCGGTAATTTTCCGGAGGTGAAGTTCCTTGATAGAAGTTACGAATTTCTCCAACATCTGGATTGGTTTTTGTGGTGGGACGGCCAGCGGCTAAACCGAGCATTAACATGAGATGATAGTCATCATACACTTTAGCATTAGATGAAGGTCTTCTGCCCAAAATTCGCTTAGATAATTCCTCTTCGCCAGTTATGCTAATATCAAAACTCATTTTATTCATCACCATCCGATATGCTTGTAATCGCAAACTCATCAAAGAAATCTGATTCATATGAAATAAATCCTTCACGAGTATCTTTGCCAAAGAAACGTTCAGTTTTTTTGTTTCTTTTGAACTGAGTAATGTACATAACCTCGTGTTCTTTGGATTCAGATTTTGCATTATCTTGAATTCGATCCACAAAGTCATTTTTTTCCGTATTAATAATAAATATGATGAGATTTCTCTCTCCAAGGTTCCACAAAATGTCTGCTATTTCTTTCCTGTTTTCAGTATCTGCTGGGCCAACTGGAGAGTCTAAAATAAGAGGAATTTGAATTCCAGTTTGTTTGTTTAGCACCTGAATAAATGAATAAGCTAATACCATGGTTTGACCAACGCTACCTCCAGTTTCTCTATCATTACTCCCCTTTAATACTAAACTCTTACCAATTGATTCAATGTCCATATCGTCGTTACCTAGAATCCTCCTACATGTTTCATTAGTTTCATCAGTTACTTTTTGGCTAATTTCAGACCTGACACGTTCATATATTGTTCTAATCATATCGTCCAATCTAGTCATTCTTGTGACGAGGGTATATGCTTCTGTATATTGCTTTAAATTGTCCTTAGCTGATTTAAATTGCACTCTAGCGTATTCTACAGATTTAGGATTGCCTGCGCCTGCATTTAGATCTGCCTTTTCCCTCTCCAAATCCTCAATGCCCGATTCAAGTTGACTGATTTTTAGCACCAAGTTGTTCAAATCATCTTGCCTGCCAGATTCTTTAGCAATTTCCTCAGTTAAGTTGTCATAATCTTGCTGCTTAGCCACCATGCTTTGATAATTCCGAGATGATTCACTTACTAAGTTGTGAAGTTCCTTATTCATCTTCTCAAAATCTCCAGAGTGAGGTTCAATATCTTCGCGAATTTTTGATTTAATGAGATTCAGAATATTTTGGTGGTTTGTCGATAAGTATTGTGCTGAATGGTTTTGGATATGAAGCCTATCAGTTGCTTCAATTGGCCTGCCACATACACATTTTTCCTGCTCCGAGAGTTCGATAAACCATTCCTTTCCGGCAGATTCCGGCAATTTATTTTTTTCAAGGTTGTCACGTAATTGTAGAAGTTCTTGTCCAAAACCCGAGCTAAAAGCCAGAACATTATCGCACATCATCGGAATTTGTTTATTCTGTTCATTATGCCATGAGACTCTGAATTCAGCAATCTTGTCTTTCAAATCTTGAATCTCTGATTGGCGAGCGGTATTACCGGCCCCCAAAGCATCTTTTTCTTCTATTGAATCTGTCAATTCTTGGTTCTTTGCAGCTATTTTAGCTCCGATTTCGCTCTTGTCCTGCTTTAGCTTATTCCAAGATTCCTCTGCTTTCCTTTGCTTGTTGGTAGCAGTGGTGATTTCTTGTCTTCGAGCACCTTTTTTGGTTGTTTTTTCCATTGCAGCACTGTAGTACATGTCCGCAAATCGGAGGACATTTGTTAACACATCCATTTGATGTATACTGGCAATCGCATCTTCCGCATCATGTTGACTTTCATTAAGGAATGCCTGCGCTCTTTCACCATCAAGCATCATAAAACTTGTAATTCCACTTTTGATCATACGTTTTACTTTTGCCTTCAAAGCCGAGAATTTGATTTTCGATTGGCCTCCATGGGTGTAGGACTTTATGACTTTATTCAAGATAAAATCAAATTCGAGATGAATGATTAACGCCTTTGAATTGAATTCACAGTACAATTCAAAGGTCCCTTGTTCAGGAGGGTTGAATCTTCTTGGCATTCCTGAAATCCATTTACTTAATGTTATTGGATCTTTTGTCAAATCATATTGTAACTCATCTATCTGTTCGGGAGGTCTTTTGTCAAAGGCGAAATCAATTAGGTTGTAAGTGGTAGTTTTTCCAGTTCCGTTTGGCATTTGAATGAATGCGATTCTGCTTTCTGAATGACTCAGGTCAACGATAGTTTCCGGACAACGTAGTCCATCAGCTTTCCAACCTGTAATCTTCAAGGTATTATCAGCCATATTCAAACCTCCACACTGATATTTTCAAAAATAGTCTTTATATCTGCATGTGAAGGGTCATCTCCTTGTAATAGACCAGAAATGATTTTTATTAGTTTGGCTTCCACGCCCGGTTCAATATCGTCATTTGAATTGATATATATTTTCAATTGAGCACGTATTAGTTCCTTTAAGTCAATCATCATTTACCACCTTAGTTATCGTTGATACACCTTGAAGCCATGTTGAACGGTCTAAATCGAATATCGATATTCCACTTTTGAGAGGGTTATTCCGGTCTTCTTCCTCATGATTTTTAGTGCTTTCTAAGTGCCCGTCATCTTCAATTCGTCGAATGAAGTCAAGAACAAATCCCCTCTTTGCTGGGTTTTCAGGGTCTATTCGTAGCATTCGCCCAATTCGTTGAACTAATTTCCGTCGCTTTTCGCTGAAATCTGATGCATCAGATTCCATAAGAACAACATTCTTGAGTTCCGGCATATCAAATCCTTGGTCAAGTTTTCCAGCAGTAATTAAAGTCGTTAGTTCGCCAGATTTGAATTTCTCCAATACGTCCTTAGGATCACTTGCTTGACCAGTAATTTCACTAGAGTAGTATTGATGATGCTTCGAAAAATGTAATTCGCCAACCAAAACATCTGCTATACTCTCTCCCTGAGCTTTCGTTTTACAGAAGAATACGCACGACTCGAGCATTTCGAGTGCGTCTTGTGGGTTTTCTTCTACCCATTTTTTGAAGGCTTTTGTTTTCTCTAGGCTTTGTTTGTAAACGCCTTCCATTTCCCATGGCATTGAATTGCCCTTTGACTTTTCTTCAAATCTTAAAGCATCTTCTGTACTTCTCGAATATTCAAGAGGTAGATAATCAAATTCTATGAGCCAGCCATCACGTATCGCTTGCTCAAGTGGATATGAAAAGAGAGCCTCACTTCCTCCACCAATTTCCGAAGATATAAATTCGGTTTCCTCCTCATCAAAACGTTCCCAAGTAGCACTCAAGCCAAGAGTATATCGTATATGTTCAGTATGATCAAGTAGTTTTTCCCTACAAGTGGGGGTGCCTAACCCGTGCACTTCATCATGAATTAACAATAGTTTTTGCTTTTGTTCAGGTGTAAGCATTTTAACTACCCGAGATAATCTTGACGGGTTAGATCTTCCTATGACGAGGAGTTTATTCACTGGATTCATTCCATATGTTCTTGAATTCTTGTTCCCTCCATAGTGGGTGTATATGTTTTCAATTTGCATAAGACCATAACGATTCTTCAGTTCATGCCAAGACTCCGCCCATTGGTCCAAAACAGGGGTATTCTCCACGCATACAATTGCAGTATTTATTTCACCAGTCTCAAAGAGATATTTCAGAATATAGTTTGCAGTACGAGTTTTCCCAGTACCTGTTGCCATTGAAAAAATCCCCTTTCCAGCTCCATCTTTTAGAAATGCATTTACTGCATCTTCTTGATAATGGCGTAAAGATAATGTCTCGTATTCCACTTCTTCTACCTCCACATCAACTGGCTCACTATCATCTATTGGATTAGCCTTATTAAACTGTTTTTTAGTTTTAAACTCAATTTCAGCTTCATTAACAAAATCAACAACAAGGTGTTTGTCTAGATTGAACCACATCTGTGTGAACACTTCCTTTATCGAACTACATTTTAATGGATCCTTTGCTGAATGAAACACTTCAACACTTTCGTGACTAAATGTCGCTGCACTCATACTTTCATTCAAGGACCCATTAAAATAGTAATATTCATCAGGTGAATCTATGAAAAAACCAATTTTCTCATGATATAATTTATTCTTGCCCTTTACATGTGTCACAACTTTCCAGTCCATTAGATTGAATTTAATCAAATTATAAATGATGTCATGGCCCTTCATAGTCTTCTTACTTTCAACGTATTCTATAAATTCGAGTCGGTTTGTGACCTCATTAGTTTTTACTTGTTCTTGATAGCCTTTCTTGGCTGCCTCGACGTCATGTTTGAAAAGTTCTTTATTTGAAGTTAAGAGCCTGATTTTTCCTCCATTTGCAATCATTTTCAATATGGCAGACCTTATTACTGGCAGTCCATATAATGCCGATGAAAAGTATGCACTCGCTCTCCAGTAACCAATTTTACATCTTGGTATGACTTTTGCATAGAAATCATTCCACCAATCGACATCTCCCGTTCGATAATGGTGAGATAGGATCTCAGAAAAGTCTAAATCCTCTTTCAAAATGAACACCAATAAACGTTTGACAAGTTGCAACATATTTAGTATTATCAACTTCACATGTTACGTCGGTATTGGCCACCAACGTTGAACAGCGCATCGGTAATTTGTCCGAGTGAGGCGACTTTGACGGTCTCCATCAATTCTTCAAACACGTTTCCTCCGAGCCTTGCAACTTCTTGCAATTGCTTGAGTGCGGCTTGGGTCACTTCACCCTCAACGGTTTGACGCTCAGTCACTCGCTCTAAGCACGCTTCTTTTTCTTC
>Ga0209603_1005516_pt1 | contig 10158 bp, 9 predicted proteins | sample COGITO_mtgs_1206_FD_184812 | JGI IMG/M metagenome (GOLD analysis project Ga0209603, IMG submission 184812) | Pelagic marine microbial communities from North Sea - COGITO_mtgs_120607 (SPAdes) (version 2) | ecosystem: Environmental > Aquatic > Marine > Epipelagic ... | reverse complement strand
CGCGGAATGTTCCGTCCGCTTTTTCTTGCGTGTATTCGCTTAAAACAAACGGAATTGAAAAAGTTTCCGTTGCTCCAGTTACAAAATTCGATTCGACTTTTATCCGGTAAGTTCCCGGACCTTCAAGTGTTAAAACTTTTTGCCATTCGATTTTTACTCCTTTGTAGTTTGGATAATCGCCAAACGTTCCGAAATCGTAATAAATTCCGTAATCGTCGTTGACGATTGGCAAATCTGTAACGCCATTTTTTTGTAGTGTTAATGTGATCGTTTCGGAATCAAAATTCCGTTTAAATAAAAATGAATTAATATCGTTTTGAAATTCCTCGTTTGAAGTAGTCGACGCCAAAACCGGCGATTGATAGCAACATTCGTCAACGTCGCCCAAAACAATCGACGTTGGAACGGTTGGCGCAACTGGAACCAAACAAATTGATTCCGTGACAATTGGATCGTCGCCCAAAGTTCCCGAACCTGGTCCACCAAATCCAATCCAACCGGCATTCCCCCCGCTTAAAAACGCCCATTCCGTCGCGTCTGTTGGCGGATCTGGAACCTCCGGGACAACGTCTTGAATCGTATAACTAAATTCGTTCGTTGTTGGATTCCACGTATAAATGTTTTTATTTGAATATAAAAGTCCGCCCAACGAATTTTTTTTATCGACGGTTATTTCCATTTCAAACAATTTTGTTTCGTCAAAATTAAGATAAAACGCGCCGTTTGAACTTGCGCCCGTTGAACCTCCGGACGGGATGTCATTAATCGGAATTAATAACTTATCGAATCCAAAGCCTTTGCCCTCTAAACCGTACAAATCGCCCGAATTGGACTCCAGAAACGCGCCCCGGTCTTCGCCGTTTACAACGTTGTCATAAACTGAATTGAAAGCAAATGAAAAAGGATTCCAGGAATCTTGTAAACCTCCCAAACCACACGCATCGATTTGCGTTCCGTCGTCGCTACAATCCGAAAAACCCCAATTTGTCAATGGAACAATAAACGCCGTGTTTGATTGTGAATAAAAGTCCGCCGTTAATTGGCTTATTGAATCATAATTAAATGAATTTAACGTAATCGAATACGTCGCGCCGTCGTTTATTTTCGATTCATTAAAAAGTCCTTTTATATAAAAATACGCCTTTTTCATTTTTTCAATTTTACATTAACAAAAAGAAGTCCCCGCCCGTGTCATCAACTGGCGCACTCAAACCCAATATTTCGATGCGGTCATTTGTCAAATTTCCAAATGTCGCCGTTGTTTGAACGTTATAACTTCCCGCGACCGCTCCAGTTCCAACCGAAATCGCACCGGTTCCAACTTGTCTATTTGTGTTGTGCGACGCAAAAGTTCGGTTCGATCCTTGCGGAATTTGAATTGTCGAAATTGCATTTTGTGAACAAGCCGTCGCCATAATAAAAGAGTCCGCGGAAAAACTTATCGGTTGCGTGTTTGGTGTTGCGCTTCCGCCCGTGTTTGCATTGTTTCCAATACCTCCCGAACCCGTAAAGGACCGCGAATGAATTGAAATTGGATTCCATTGGTTCCCATTGAAATTAATTCTTAACGTATTGTTTCCGGTTGGCGGATTTTCTAAATAAAAAAACGCCATTCTTTGAGCTAATCCGCCACGGCTTATTGAATACAATTGTGTCATTGTTTGACCGCCATACGTACAACCCGAATAGCTTTGCGCGTTCGACATTGTTAATTGAATAACAATTAAACCGTCCGATCCGGCGTTTTGATTATGGGTAAATTGATAAAAACTATTCCCAGGCGTTGGATTTGCATTTACGACGTTTCCTTTTATTGCGACTCCCATTTTTTACAATTGATTTAAGTCCGTTACATTTATAAGATTCAAACCGTCGATGTTGTCGACTTCGGTTCTGGCTTCGTAAACGAACGGCGTTGTTGCAAAAAAAGTTGAAACGCTAACAATTCCAAGTTCGATTTTTGTTCTGTTTTCGCCCAAAAATGCGCCGAAGGTTGAATCGAAATCCTCGTTTATTTGATTAACAATTTCCGGATCGGTTGTCGTTCCATAATCGGAATAATTCAAATTGTCCGTTCCTTCAAGTTCTATTTTTGAAATAATTGTATACATTTTATTTTTCGATTTCTTCCAAATTCAAAGCGTTTTCAACTGTTTTTAATAAGTTTTGAACAACTTCGCGTTTTTGGTCAATTTCAACCAATGACCCATTGAATTGTACTCCTTTTAAAACTAATTCTTTTAAGCCGTTGAACGCTTCTTCAATTGTTAAATTTTCCATTTGTTTATGATTGTTTTTGTTAGTTTGTCAAATTTACGAATATTATCGTTCTTTTTGTGTTTTCTTTTAAAATATAAAAACCAACCAACCCGAACCAAAGCAAAACGAAAAGTTCTTTGCCATCGCGGAATTGAATAAATTTCCATTAATTTCAAAAATATTCGATCGGACCAATATCCCCCGCGACCGGTTCGCCAAAAATAATCGTGAACCAAACAAGGCGGAGAAAAATTTGTCGGCCAATAATTCCAGGTTAACGAACAACCGTCGCAATCCTGAAACCAATCCCATTCTTTCGAATTAATCGATTTTTTAATTAATGCCTTGTAATCGTCCGGAACGTCGTAAACGCCGAACGAATCCAAAATCCTTTGTTCCTCGCGTTTTTTATTCACTTTCTTCGACTAAAACAACGTTTTCAATTGTCCATCCGAATTGGTCCGAAATTATTTTTCTTTGTAGTTCTTTATATGTCATAAATCCCCACGTTGGAACCTCATTAACTGGATATGTAAAATTTACAATTCTTTTGTTTTCTTCCGAATCCCAAGATTTAAAGAAATATTTTCCGTCCAAATAGCTTTGTTCAGAAAAATAAACTTTGTATTCACATTTCAACAAACCGTCACTTTCCGCGCCGGTTGAATTAACGTCGATTTTTATAACTGGATTTGTAATTGTTTCGCCGAAGTCACTTGTTAACGTTCCGGTAACTTTGTAGTAAATTGAATTTGAACTTTCCATTTTTTTATTTATTTATTTGTTAAGCTTCCTCCTTTAATGCAATAATATCCCACTTTGTATCTGTTGAATTATACATACAACCAATATAAAGTAATTTATTTGCAGTTGTTGTTGTTGGCAAAGTTATTCCAATTCCTCTAAAGATAGCATTCCAAGTAATTGCTCTTGCTGTTCCGTCATCTTTTAGTCTTATGATAAGGCTTTGACCTTGCACAGGTGTTCCCGTTGGACTTGCTATTGTCGTAGCTGATGCCATTGCCGTAAGCACTCCCGTTGTTTCTTCATCAGCGTTAATTGTAAAAGTTGCCGTTGAAGTTGTTTCTTGAACTGATGGATTTGGAACTCCGCTTGTTGTTAATTGAACAAATTTAATCGTTCCCCCGTCATTATAACCAAGAAAGCAACGACCCGTTGCCGTGTTTTTATGCAATCCAAAATCCTTGTCGTTTGGAAAGGTTGGAGTTGATGGATTCACGACATTTGTTCTATACCCGTTAAACTGCATTATACCAGCTGGAGATTTAACTGTGATTTCTGTATCAAAATAAGCCTTATCAACCGATAAATCATAACCTGCTACGGGTTCGAAATTTGTACCAATAGAAATTTCTCTATTTTGTTTGATTTGCATTCCCCATGCACCGCCAATTAATAAACCTAAACTTCCCGTTCCTATTAAGGTGTTAGAACTTCCCGCCACAACGAAATCAAAATCATTTGAACCGTTCGCAAGGTTTAAACCTATTCCATTATTTGAGGTTCCATTAAATTTCAAACCTCCGATACTGTTAATATTAGAGAATTGTAAAACATTGCTATCTTGATTAATAACGCTATCAACCCCTAAATTTACGTTTCCATTATCCAAGAAATCCCAAAGTTTAGTTGGTGTTGTGTCGTTATCGTATATAGATAATGCGCTACCCGTTGAAGTTCCGTTCCCTTTGATTGCTGTTGAACCTTGTAAGCTTATGTCTTCGGTTGAAATCGGTAAAGAATTACCAACAATAAAACGACCTAAGCTTCCACTAATTCCACCTTGAAAGAAATGAACACCCGTTCCCGCGCCACCTAACTTCATTCTATGGTATTCTACCCCTCCAAAAAATTGACTAAACCTGTCGTCGTCAAACTCAAACTTCTTATTACTTGTTGGTGATCCGGAAATTGTAATAACCTTAGCCCCTCCGTCAGCATGCAAATAAACACCTCCCTCATTTCTAACATAAAACATAGAGTCAGTAGTGCTTACCTTACTTAATACGTTTAAAGCATAAGTTGAAGCTGATTTAATAATCAAACCGCCGTCATCGTCCCATCTTGAATAATAACCGCCAAAACCACCGCCAAATTCAAAATTAATCGGCTCTTGTTCTGTTGTTGTTGCTTGGTCAAAGTCAAAAGTTAATTTGTTCCCGTCTAAATCAACCGTTCTATCCCCCGTTAATGTACCGTTCGCCGTATAAATATTATCCGCGCTCGGAATATCCGACAACAACGCGATTGTTCCGGTTGTGTCTGGTAATGTCCAATTTCTAAACGCGGTTAACGTATCACTTTGCAATCGCCCGTTCGAACCGTTTGAAAATTGAAATATCGACGAACTTGTAATTGTTAAGTTTTGCCCGTCGGTTGTGTTTCCCGTTCTTAAAACAGTCGACAAACCGTTTGCCAACGTGTCCAAAATGTCTTTTAATAAAACATTGTGATCCGATGGTTGAATTGCTTCGTCCGGTTGTAAATCGTCCAACAATAAATCGATCGCACTATTTACATTTGCTCTATTCCCTAAATCCGCCATTATTTATCCGTATTGGTTTCCGTATTGAGTTCCATAAATTCCCGGCAAAGTTAAATTGGAATAACCAATCCGCGCCGATGTTTTATAATTCCCTCCGGAAATGTTTAAAAAATTATTATCAATTAACGCGCTCAATCTTATTTTTGTCGCGCTTATTTTTTCAATTTTGCATTTTGCCGAACCGCTAACCGGTTTCAAAATGTCGTTTTTATTATCTAAAACAGACGACAACATTTCAATTCCTTTGATTCCGCCTTGTTCAAAAACTTCGATTCGAATAACGCCGTAATATGCGGAAATTGAACCAACATCGCCGGCCACGTCTTCCAAATCGAAATCCGCTTCGACCAATGTTTTTTCAGTCGGCAAAATTGCGTTCGTTCTTATTCCGTCCGAATTTAATCCCGTGTAAAGATTGACCGTTTTTGTTTCGTTGTAATGGTTTATCGAACCGTCCCAAACCGTTGATTCCTCAAATGTACGAATGTAAATGTTTGACGAATTACGCGTATTTAAAACCTGGGATAAACTATTTAAAACCGTTTGAACTGAAAACCTCAATTCCCATTGATTCAAAAACGAATCAAGTCGCGCCCAATTTTGATTTTTCCCGTCGAATCGCTTTGTTCCGTCGACTAAATCATTCGGAACGTTTGAATTCTCAATCCAGTATTCCCAACGCGGACGAATTGCATACCTCAGCCAATACGCTTTTTTTGTTCCCGTGTCCAAAGTTTGGTCCCGAACAACTTCAATTAAATTTTTATTAACGCCGTTTGCCATTTGAAAACCGCGCGTTGTATTAACCGAAATTTGTTGGACCAAATCGCCGTCAATAGGAAACCCCGTTGTGTCAATCGAATATTTTTCACATTCAAAAGTCGAACCGTTTATTGTGTCGAATCCTTCAATTAAAAAACTAATCGAATCAATCGTTTCATTTTTTGCCGTATCTAAAAACATCAACGATTCAGACAAAATTTCGTCCTCAACCGCTCCAGAATAAGTTGTTGTTCCGGCGTTTTCACTTGTTTGTGCGTGACTCAAAAATTCGGTTGAAATGTCCCCAGTTACAAACGAAATCGGCGTTTCGCCCAATTGATTAAATTCGCAAAGTAATGTTGTACGATCCGAAATATTTGTGGCCAATGATTCATCCGCCAAACTAAGTGCAACGCCATAATTCCAATTGCTATTGTTAACGGAATCAAAATAATTAGTAAAGGCGGAATTTGGTTGGAATTGTCCATTTATTGAAACGGTTGAACCGCTTTGTGTTATTGAAACAAATTGAATCCCCATTCCCGCACCGGATCCGTTTTGGAATCCGCCATAAACAAAACCCGCGGTCGATTGATCGATTGTTTGGTTTAGGTCGTTTAATATTAAATTTTGATAATTTGTTTCGTTATTGTCTTGTATCAATTCCAAATCAAACGGAATTGTAAAAAATGAAAGTTTATATTTCGACGTTGCGGTTGCTCCGGTTTGGTTTACAGTAATGACAAAATTTGTCGGTTCGTCTTTTGAAACCGACGCGACATTGGTCCCGTTTATATTTGTGTAATTAACGCCAACAACCGAATAATTCGATGCGTTACCGTTAAAATTTTCATCAAACCAACCGACGTTCCCATTTAAAGCGGTTGACGTTGAATCCGTTTGAACAAAAACATTTGGATTGTTTATTTGTGGTAAAAAAGTTAATTGAAAAACATCCGTTAAAGATTCGTTGTCAAACAAAAAAGACGGCGCAACCGAATTTTGAAAGTTTGATAAATTGTCGAATAATGGAATTATTTGAAATTCAATTGATATTGTAAACTTTTGGACCGCTCCGACTTTGCCATTCCCAACAATTGACGCCCCAAAAATAGAATGCCCAGAATTGAAACCAAACGTCGTCATTGGTAAAATTGTAACCGTGTCCGCCGGATCTAATCCGCCAACCTCAAAACGCGGAGTTGTTCCGTCGATTAATGAGTTTAACGACGCGGACGCCACGTCACTATTCGCAATTAAGTTGTAATTTAAGACAACGCCTTCGACATTGTCGGTTGATTCAATCGAAATTGTCGGATTGACCGTTGTTCCATCGTTAAAAGGATAAACGCCCAAAACCGGAAATGTTCCCGTAATTGATCCGACGCGCATTGTTGTTGGCGTTAAAACCGTGACAACCCCCGCGCCCGTAGTTCCGCCGTAATCCCACGAAATGTTTGAACCAATGAAAAACCCGTCATCCAGAAATGAACCCGTTAAACGCGTTAATTGTTCCGTTCCGTTGGATTCAATAGGATTTGAAAAAGACGAATTGAAGGAAATTTCGATTTCGACGTCAATTTCTAACGTAATTCGATCGCCCACGTTTCCAAGCAACCAAGAAGTGTTTTCCGGCCTGAATTCGTTTGTGTACTCTCTACGTGTTATTATTGCGCCCATACTTATTCGTTAAATCGTCAATCGATTGTTTTATTTTCACAAAATCGCCCGTTTTCCGTGCGTCTTCAATCAACTTGTTTGACTCCTTAACAAGTGTTTGCAATTTTACTTTGTCCTCATTCGAAACGTTTGGCAATAAATTTTGCAACATCGAATCGAATAAATTCGGTACTTGGACAACGTCTTTTTGAAATTGTTCCGCCAATTTTAACGACCGTTCAAAAATTTTACTGTCCATAATTATATTCTAAGATAATGTTTTTTGTATAAAGTTGTTTCGTTTTGTATTGAATATTTGCAAAACCTTGTTGAAAGTTCCAATCAATTGAAATTATTTCGCCCGTTTGTCCGCTTTCGGTTGTGAATTTATTGTTTCCAATTACCTTGTTCCAGTCCTCCAAACAAAACGGAACTTTTTCCGCGTTTCTTATCACGTGTTGATTGTGCGTTGTTTCTCCCGTTATTGGATCAACAACCGGCGCAAACGAATCGATAAAATGAAAACTATTCCAAAGCATTTCGGCGGTTGGTTGTTGGCTTAAAAGTTCTTCATTATTTATAAACAAAAACTTATCAACCGTTGTTGAATCGGCGGACAATTGCATCATTCCGACGCGGTCGCGAATTTCCCCGGCCAAATTTGAACTTCTTCCAAAGAATCCGACAACTTTGTCCGTCAACTTTGCGACTCCCAACAATACCTTTTCATAATCGGTTAAACTGGTTTTTTTTGTAGCCAACGCAAATGGCGGGCGAATTTGTGCCAATCCTTTTCCGATTCTTAACTTTTCGTTGTTGGTTGCAATTGGATTCGAAATTACTTGATAATTCCGCCCGTCGTCGTCGTCCAACGTGTTTTGGTCCTGGATGTCGTATTCAAACGAAATAAAATAATTCTTTACAAATTCGCTCGTGTTGTAGCTTAATTCGGACGTTCTTGTTGTTTGGTTTGTTGTAACGTCTGGCAATATATAACTTGATAGATTGTCCCAATAATCGCGCCGTTCAAATTGAAAAACGCCGTCCGTGATTTTGAAATCGCCATTGTATTTCGTAATCATAACCCGAATAAAATCGCCGAAATTATACACGGCCGATTGTAAATTGGGATTTCCGATTTCGTCCGTACTTCCAAACAACCCGCCCCGTTTCCGTTTGCTCGGCAAAAACGTTGCATTCTTCCAAATTGGATCGTCGAAAATTGTTGATTTGAATTCTAAACCTAAATAATTCAAACCGGTTTCAAACATTCTTTTTTCCTTCATTCCTAAATAACGACGAACCGGCGGAAAGAATTGATTAATTAAGTCCTTAACCGTTTGTATTAACGCAACAACAACCGCGGTTGTATATACCACTTGCGCGACTAATCGAATACTTTGTGCGACAATTTTTCCAATGTCAACTATTGGACCTCCGGCGTTGAAAGCCGGAATCAACGCGACCAAATTCGCGGACTCCAAAGCGATTTGCCGAATCCCGTCGACCAATTCTTTTTGCAATAAAAAAAGCGCAATTGTTAATTGACCAACGATAAACGCTTCCGGTCTATAATTCAAAACGTATGGAATCGTTTCGAAATCCGATGAAACAATAAAGTCGTTTTCGCGCAAATAACCGAACGAAAAACCGTCCGCGACATCGTTCAACCAATCCGCGCCGTCTGTCTTAACTATATTAGCCAAAACCCGTTCACGTTCGATAAATTGCGCATCGTTTGTCAAATCGATATAACCGTCGAAAATGTTTTGATTGTCCAAATTTATTTTGTACGGAACGCCTTCAAATATACCAACGCCACCGGACAAACCGTCGTCCACGTGTTTGTTCAATCGTTTCGCGTCCTCCAATACAAAATCGATGGATGTTGTCGAAATTTCTTGTTCCGTCTGTCCTTCGCGCGTTCCCCATTGAGCCGACAAATTAATTTCCGGTAAATTCGCCGGCGTTCCTCCTGGTTCGCCGTTTATTTCGAATGTAATATTTTGCTTACTCATTTATTAAAATCGTTTTCGCGTTACTCGATGGCGATTAATTATTTTTTTATTTCCCGTTTTTCTTTCGTCGATAAAATCAATTACATTTCGCGAAAACTTTTCAACATCGACAACTTGTTCCGGCTTGTTTTCAATCGCTTTTCGTGTTGCAACCATTTCGCTTAACAACCTCGGATCGGATCCGCCCGTCTGGACAACTTGCATCGCGTTGACTTGCGGTTGCATAAAGTTGGAACCAATCGCGCCGGAATCAATCGCCTTTGTCAATGCAATAAAATTGTTCTTTCCGAATTTGTCCATTGTTGAACCTTTCCAAATTCCTTCGTTTCCTTCAACCAATACCGGAACCCCGAAACCGCGCTTTTTGTGTGATTCGCCACGAACAACGCCGTTTTGAATTGAATTTCCATTTTTCGAACCGTTTTGGTTTGCGTTCAAACTGTCCTCAATCGAACCGTGTTCGCCCGTTCCCGAACCAAACGACGAAATCGCGCTTTCAAGTCCTTGCAAGATACTAAAGTCGCGCAATACTGTAATAATTGCGTTCGAATCCCCAGACGCCGACGCGCTCGAATACGCGTTGTATAATGCGCTTATTTTTTCCAATGCGATTTGTTTCTTTTGCGCTTTGATTTTCTTTTGCTCCAGGTCGGCCAACGCGTCCTCCTCGAATGCCAAATTGTTTTCGAGTCCTTCAATTGCTCTTTGTGTCTGTCTGTCGACAATGGCGTTTTGTTTGTCCTCCAATCGATCCAATTCGCTGATTTGTTTATCCAACGTTTTTTGGAATGAAGTAAAAATCGCGTCCGCCGTGACATCCTGAATTTGTCGAATTGCGTCGGCTTTCTTTTGTTCTTCGTCCAAAATTAAATCATTTGTTAGTCTTGCCAATTC
>Ga0209603_1005513_pt1 | contig 10161 bp, 10 predicted proteins | sample COGITO_mtgs_1206_FD_184812 | JGI IMG/M metagenome (GOLD analysis project Ga0209603, IMG submission 184812) | Pelagic marine microbial communities from North Sea - COGITO_mtgs_120607 (SPAdes) (version 2) | ecosystem: Environmental > Aquatic > Marine > Epipelagic ... | reverse complement strand
CAGTTGCTGTTACACGTAAGAAGAAGACAGCAATAGATGCTATAAGCAATGTTGTTGAAGGTAAATTTGGTTAAACAAAAGGAGAAAGAAATGACACGTACATTAGAAGAAATAGAAGCATTGGAAAAAGAACTTGCGGCTGAAAAGAAGCAAGCAATTAAAGAAGGTAAGAAAGATGCTGTTGCTGAAGTGAAGCGTTTAATACTTAAACACAAACTTACAAAAGGCGATATTAGAGGCAAAGCAATGAAGCAATTAGAAGGCTAATTTTGCTGTATGATTAGAAGCAGAATAGTATCTTACAACTTCTGCTTTTGTCATTCTATTGTGTAGCACGTTTGTAGCACACATATCTTGTGTATTGATACACCCCTAAATTATTATTTGATTACAATAGTTTACAAATTACATTTACAGTTTACAGTTTGCGAAACGTTAGTATCGTACTTACAAAATATTCAACAAAATTAAAGGGTTCCGTCATTTTGGAGCCCTTTTTTTTATGTAGTTCATTCTTATTAAAATTGACTTGAAATTATGAACTTTTTGTTTAAATCATGATATTATAAAATTCAAAAGAAATGGATAAATTATGGACAGAAAATCGTTTGCATCAATAGAAATAAAAATTCATTCCAGCGTGAACGACTTTACTTTTGACTTTGAAGATAGAAACCTTGTTAGTAAAGAAGATGAGCAGATAGTTGAAGAGATAATGGGTGTTTTCTCTGAAAACATTCCTAAGAAAAGTGATGGAACAGGAGAATGGGAATGGTTGCAAAAGCAGAAACAAAATAGTTTTATAGATGCCTTATACAAAAGAAAAATTGATGTTGTTTCTAAATTTTTAACGAATATGTTCAGAAATGAAGCAACGTATGGTTATTTGAGCCCTTCCTTTTTAGATGCTTTATCAATACCGGAATCCGTAAAATCAGATATATTATGTAATGTCGACACTTGTTTTGAGTTTTCTGATCTCACTGACGTTTTAGATTTAACGTCAGATAGTGGAAATCCATACGGCTTAAAGATAGGTGAGCGTTTTGTTTTGCCTGATACACCGAGGCACTTTTATTATAGTTATAATATTTCCAAGTTGTTAGAAAATGTTACTGCACCTGTCTTAATTGAGATAGGTGGTGGTTATGGTGGGCTTTGTTTACAGAATTGGAGGCGTTTTGAAGGAAAATGTACAATTGTTAACATAGATTTATTTCCGGCTCTTCTAGTAACTTATTTTTATCTTAGGAAAAACGGAATACCTGTAAATTTAGTTACAGAAAAAAAGTGTGAAGTGAAGGAGGAAATGGTTAACCTCATTTTGGCAGATGAAGTGAAAAATGTTTGGAAAACAGTACCAAGAAGTGACTTAATTTTTAACAGTCGTTCGCTTTGTGAAATGGATGAAAATACTATTTCAGAATATTTTAATCTTATCAATTTTAGTAAAACAAAGTTTTTTTATCATGAGAACTCAAACTACCTTTTATTTCCAAATTCAGAGAGACATGTTGAAATTGTAGCAGATAAATTTCCAATAGATATGCAAAAATTTAGATTATCCAATAAGTATTTAACTCCATTTACTGGAGGTAGTGGTAGATATAGAGAGTATATCTATAAACGACTGTAACTTACGCGAATATATTACAAAAACTTTTTAGAAAAGTCTGCGTTATGACAATATATTTTTTTTGTTTACTTGGAATATTGATAGATAAACTACCTGCTAACTAAATTGATATACGTTTAATAAATAAGTAGAAATCAAGAGCATGCTAATTAGAAGAAATTGAATCACAAGAAAAAAACTTGTGGCTTAAAAGAAGCAAACAATTAAAGAAGGTAAGATAGGTGCTGTTGCTGAAGTGAGGTGTTTAATACTTTAACACATACTTACAAAAGGCGATATTATAAGCAAAGTACTTAAACAATTAGATATCTATGTGTGTTTGTAATAGTGTTTAAAAGTGGTTAGAGTGTTTCTAACATTTTTTCAACGTTTCTATTGCTTTTTAATAGTCACACAACATTCAATTTTGCGTGTTTTCAAATAGGAATTTTAAAAAGTTGTTAGGAAGCCTAAAAAAGGCATTGTAATATCAATGCCTTACAAGATTGTAATTGTTAAGTGAGAATAATACATATAGCTTAAGTCATTGTTGTTGAGGGTTGATTTAGTTAAAAAGAGGATAAATAAATGACACTTTCATTGGAAAGAATTGAAAAAAATATAATCTCTAAAGCAAAAGAAGAATTAAAGAAAAATGGGTTTACTATGCTTGATTCTATCTTATCAAAGGAAAAAATATCTGATCTAAAATTAGCAATTAATGATTGTAGCACCAGTGAAAATTGTGACCAGTATAAGGACAGAAATGGTTTACTACGACGTATGGAGAATTTTACATTTAAAAATATAGTTTTTGAGATTTTAAATAAAAATGTTAGAGAATTACTTTTCAATTTGACCGGTGAAAATCAGGTTTTGTTCAAAGATAAAGTTAACTTTAAGCCGCCCAATGGTGAAGGTTTTTTCGCTCATTATGATGGTATCTTCCAATTTAAGAGCTCAGATGGTGAAACTAAAAATGGATGGTACGAGTATGGGAATGACTTTAATAATGTTCTAATTACTCTGGATGATTTCACTGATAAAAACGGGCCATTGGAGGTAGCAAAAAGCCACATTGGTAATTTTGATGAACTATTGAAAAAGACAACTTGTGATGGGAGTCCAAACTTAAAAACTGAAGTTGAAGATAAATGCCATTTCATTCCACTAATTTGTAAGGCTGGAAGCATAATCATCTTCAAGCATACATGCCCCCATAGGTCTACTGCAAACAATTCACATAAAGAGAGAGGATCATTATATTTGACTTATACTCCTTCAGAAAATGAGAATATATACGAAGAGTATTTTACAGATAAGGCAGGATCTAAAGGTAATAATAAGTCTTTAACAGGAAGTATAAAATAGAGGATTTGGTGAGCCTATCTTTGTTAAAAATGCTGAGAATATATCCATGGCTCAACTTTTCTCTCATCTGTTTGGTGTTACTGAAAGATTTGGAATGGAAACACGGATAGAGTTTATACTTTTACAACTTACAGTGGTTGTTGTTGTCGTTTAAAGATCATTAAACCCAGTATCACCAGATATATGGGATACCGCCTGACCTGAAGTTGAAAGTCACATCAAAAATGATCATATCTCAAAAGCAGTCTTAAAAGATTTGGTAAAAACAGCACAATCACTGTCTCATTTGAGACCTAGATTACCTGGCTTACTGGAGAATATTTTAACTACAGATGTGAACAATAAAACCAACTACAAAAAATTATAACAAGAGCAAACTAACTTTGGCTTAAATAGGAAATTCTTTAAATACACAAATCAAAATAATTCTAAATCATATTTAGTAAATCTATTTCCGCCAATGCAGCATTTTCATACTCTATGAACCCCCGCTCAGCCTTCCAAAAACAATATGCAGCCAGTCTCCAATGATAAAGTGGGCCGAACAAATAATATCGGCTACGCAACTGACAATTAAGGTTCATTAAAAATGTTTCGTGATCCGCCATAGAAAGCTTTCCTGAACCATAGATTTCATGCATAGCAGGAGATAAAAAAATCGTAATATCTACAATTGGATCTCCGATCGCAGGGCATTGCCAATCTATAAGTCGCAACCCTTCATCACCTAATATCAAATTGCCTGGCACAACATCAGTATGTAATAATACAGGTTCAATATCTGAAATTGACACATCTGGGCATATCTGTATTAGTTTATTTTTATGGTAACTATTTAGCATATTTATTATTTCAATACCAGTTTGTTTGACATCTGATGGCAAATTGGAAAGAGTTCGCAATCCTTTTGGATATTTATGCTTTCGAACACGAGTTAATAACTCTGATACAATATCTACATTATGAGACCATTTATGACCTTGGATATAGTCATACAATAAAACTTCACCAAAAGGTGTTTTTAAATACTTGTAAGGTTTTGGTGCAATATCTGAACCATCAAGCCAAAGCAGACATTCATACTCCGCTTCTGGAATATTATTAAAGAGTGGATTATTTTTCGTTTCTAAATATAGCTTACAAATTAAATCTTCTTCACCTACAAGACGCCAAACTTTATTTGTATGACCCCCAGTTTGGGCATGCCACACAGATTGGTTTGATATAATTTGCTTCATTTGCAAATAATTTTGCAATTGGTTTTTTACTGTATTGTCAAAATCCATATTAAAATTTTACGAAAGTATTTCAAGCATCACAAGGTTTTATCTTTTCGAGATATATATTATTTATCAAAATATGAATGTAGCACTGTGTATTATATTCTAAGTAATAACATAAATTACTTAAATCTGATATTTACTAAGGTAAACACCATTATTTCAAGTTAATTGAACATCGAAAATTATGAAATTTTATTTAAGATAATGATATGTGATGTTTTATTCTACAGTCATTGACATCAATGAGTATTTGGGCTCATTAAGATATAAAAAGATTGGAAATTTAATGGTTAAAGTTTACATAGGAATGAGTGCTGATATCTTACATCATGGACATATTAACATAATTAAAGAATCTGCTAAGCTTGGTGACTTAACCGTAGGCGTTCTGACAGATAAAGCTATCGCATCATATAAAAGACTTCCCTATATTTCATATGATGAGCGTAAAACAGTAGTTGAAGCCATGAAGGGCGTGAAACATGTTGTACCCCAAGAAACACTTGATTACCGCCCAAATCTTGAGAAATATAAACCAGATATTGTAGTCCATGGCGACGATTGGCAAACTGGCGTACAATCTAAGGTACGCAAGCAAGTAATAGATAAATTGGCAGAATGGGGTGGCCGTTTAGTAGAAATAGAATATACACAAGGTGTTTCTTCCACAAAAATAAACAAAGCTATAAAATCACAAGGTACAACTGCTGACCGCCGTAGGAACCAATTTAAACGTCTCATTCAATCTAAAAATCTTGTTCGCGTAATTGAAACACATTCCGGAATTTCCAGCTTAATTGCTGAAAACCTTGAAGTAGAAGTAAACCAAACGATGCGAAGTTTTGATGCAATTTGGTCAAGTTCATTAACTGATAGTACAAATAAAGGCAAACCCGATATCGAAGCAGTCGATACAAGTGATCGAGCAAATACAATTAGTTCTATTTTTGAAGTAACCACCAAGCCTATGATTTATGATGGTGATACTGGTGGCAAACCTGAACACTTTGTTTTTACAGTAAGAACATTGGAGAGACTTGGTGTTTCTGCAATTGTAATCGAGGATAAAACTGGGCTTAAAAAAAATTCTCTCTTTGGAAATGACGTTTTACAGAATCAAGCTTCTATTGAAAGTTTTTGTGGGAAAATTACAGCTGGTAAAAATGCTCAAATAAGTGATGATTTTATGATATTTGCACGGTGTGAAAGCCTGATCTTAGATAAAGGAATGGATGATGCAGTTAAGCGCTGCAAAGCATACTTAGCTGCTGGAGCAGATGGTATCATGATTCACTCACGTCAATCTGATGGTAAGGAAATTATGGATTTCTGTAAAATCTACCAATCTTTTGGAACTGGAAAGCCATTAATAGTAGTACCTTCATCCTTTGATAAAATTACAGAAACAGAATTTTCCAAGGCTGGTGTAAATGTTGTTATATATGCCAATCATATGCTAAGAGCCGCGTATCCTGCAATGTTAGAAGTGGCTAAAACAATCTTGAAGAACGAACGTTGTTTTGATGTTCGTCAAAAATGCCTATCAATTAAAGACATACTTGAAATTATACCAGGTACCAAATAATGCTCAATACTAATGCCTATTTAACAGCACTTAAAAATACTGGAGTTACTTTTTTCACGGGTGTGCCTGACAGTCTTTTGAAAGAAATTTGTTCTTGTATCACTGCAAATGTAGAGCCAGAAAGTCATATAATTGCGTCCAATGAAGGCGCTGCTGTGGGGCTTTCTATTGGACACTATGTAGGCACAAGTAAGCTACCATTAGTGTATTTTCAGAACTCTGGTCTAGGAAACATAATAAATCCATTACTCTCTTTAGCAAGTCCTGAAGTATATGGAATTCCGATACTTTTAATGATTGGATGGCGAGGCGAACCAGGCCATAATGATGAACCACAGCATATTCACCAAGGCAGGGCTATGTTTTCTATGCTTGATGCGATGGATATTCCATTTGTCATTTTATCGCAAAAATTCAATGAAGCTTCAGAACAAACTAAATTAGCAGCACAAAAAGCGCGAGACACTCAAGGACCTGTAGCTATAATAGTTAGGAAGAATACCTTTAGTGAATACAAAGATAGCTCTAACAATAACACACTAAATTATCCGATGAGCCGAGAAGAAGCAATTGTTAATGCTGCAGGGAATCTTGAAGATGATGCTGCAATTATTTGTACCACCGGTATGGCAAGTCGTGAATTATTTGAATTGCGAGCTCGTACTATAAGGGGCCATGATAGCGATTTTTTAACTGTAGGCGGGATGGGCCATGCAAATCAAATTGCTCTTGGCCTAGCAATTGCCCGCCCTGACAGATCGGTCTGTTGTTTTGATGGTGATGGGGCAATACTTATGCATATGGGCTCTTTAGCAATTAATGGACAGTCTAAATGTTCTAATTTTTTGCATTTGGTATTTAACAATGGCGTTCATGGCTCTGTTGGTGGACAGCCAACAGTTGGCTTTAGTATTGATATTCCAGCGATTGCCAAAGCTTGTGGCTATACAAATGCAAAGTGTGTTAAAACACCTGAAGATTTAAAGTTTGAAATGTCAAATGCAAAATCTAAACACGGCCCAACATTAATAGAAGTTAGAGTACGCCCAGGCAACCGATCAGATATTGGCCGGCCAACAACTACACCTCTTGAGAATAAAATAGCTTTAATGAATTTTTTAAAAGGATAAAATACGCAATGACACAAATTATCTCAGGAATTGGTAGTTTTAATACTTTTAGAAAACTTGAAAAACTATATTCAGGTAAAACTATCCTTCTAGTCACTGGAAAAAATTCCTATACAAACTGTGGGGCAGAAATGATTTTGAACGACGCTCTAAAAAATGAAAATGTCCATAGATTTTTTGATTTTGATATTAATCCAAAAATTGAGGATGCCCAAAAAGGAGTTTTATTAGCAAAAAAAGCTGGAGTAAATTTAATAATAGCTGTTGGAGGCGGTAGTGTAATTGATATGGCTAAGCTGATTAAAGCTTTTTATTTATCACCAAATTTATCTAATGCATTAGCGAAAGGTGAAGTGCCTGTATCTGATCCTAAGATACCTTTAATTGTTGCTCCTACTACCGCTGGATCTGGTAGTGAATCTACTCATTTTGCTGTAGTTTATATTGGTCAAGAAAAATATTCATTAGCCTCCAAAATATTATTGCCAGAAATAGTAATTCTTGATGGTAAATTAATAGCAACAGGTTCTTCCTATCAAAAATCATGTAATGGATTAGATGCACTTTCTCAAGCAATCGAGAGCTCATGGGCTGTAGGTTCTACAGAAATTAGCCGTAAATTTTCTTATGAAGCTGTAAGGCTTTGTTATAAATATATAAAGGAATTCATAAAAGATGACGCTGATGAAAATTCACTTCAAAGAATGCTTGATGGTGCAAACTTAGCTGGACAAGCAATAAATATTTCAAAAACTACCGCAGCACATGCTTGGTCATATGGTATAACAAGTAAATATGGATTGCCACACGGGCATGCAGTCTGGTTAACTCTCCCAGCTATTTTTCAAATACATGCAAGTGCTAATCAGCATAATACTTCCGATCCACGGGGCGCTGAACATTTAAATAATATTATGTTAAAGTTAATGAAACTATTATCTATAAAAGATCTAAACCAAGCAAGATTTGAATTGTCTGAATTTCTTACAAATATAAACGTTGAAAGTGATATGATTAATCTTGGATTAACAACCAAGAACGAGAGGTATACGCTATCCCAAAATGTTAATATGCAACGGATGAGTAATAATCCAGTGGCTCTTAATTCAAATGACGTAAATAATATATTTAAATTATCATAGGATACTAACCATCTAAATTATTTTGTAAAAATTCAATAAATTTTTGACATTTTTTTATTTAGGATTAAACATACAAATGCATTATGGCCTTGTGGCTCAACTGGATAGAGCAGCCCCCTCCTAAGGGGCAGGTTGGTGGTTCGAATCCACCCAGGGTCACCAAATAAAACCAACAATAACAGTATGTTAAAGGTTTTACAAAAATACACAACCCTCAAAAAATACCTAAAATACTATGTTCAAATCGTGTACAAAAAATTTGTAAATTTACACACGTATAAATTAGATTATTAGATAATAATAATTAGGTAAATTTTTTAGATTTTAGTCAAATTTTCATTCGTTATTTATCTAAAGTTTTAATTATAAGACCCGCCAATGAAAGTATAAAAGATCGATCAGATAATTTAAATATGTATACATATCCACTAATAGATTTCATTTCGTAATCTATTTCACCAATTACATCTATAACGCTATCTAATAACATCGACATATCATCTTCGGGATAGATATCGAAGATGATAGGAGGTATAATTACTTCAGTTCTAGACCCCCCTCTTCTTGAAAGGGTAATTTTTCCATCGGTGGTTGCACAGGAAACCTTTCGACCATGCTCCTTATTGCATTTGAATTGAGTTTTTTCCAAATTTTCAATATTTTTAGACATGCTTTCATTTGGATCAAGAATATCAAGAATCAACTCTTGCGTGCCTACAGAGTTTATTTCTTGTGAATTCACTTTTGGAGATATCATTATAAAAGAAATAAGAAAAAAGATTAGAGCATTTTTAAAATACATTTTAAAACCATTAATACGTTAAAAAATAAAATACCCTAAAAGCATGCAAAAGTAATGTATCAAAATTATATAATAAATTATTATATTATAATGTAGTTTGAATATAGTATATCAAAATGGTACAGTTTAATTAAATTTAAATTAACCTGTGTGATCTAGTGTTTTTTAGTAAATATTTTTCATTATTGAAAGTTAAAGATATATCAAAAATTTGTTCAAAACCATATGGGTTTGAACTATTGATTTTAATCTACAACCAAACAAAGAATAATTCCGATATTGGCATCGAAGAAATATATGATAAACTTATGTATAACAAATCACAAAGACCTGCCTTTATAAGTTTTATAAATGAACTTGAACATAAAGGCATTATCTCACGCCAGATCAGCACAACAAAAAAAAGTAAAGTATTATTACGTTTCTCTGTGGATTTAATGAATGAAATTAATCAAATTTTAGAAATTAATAGTTAACAAACTTATAAATAAAGGCGTAACTTTAACAAAGTATATTTTACTGTGAACCATTGGTTTTGACGAATAAATTCTATACTTGAATATATACAAATCGTGTACAGATTTTTAAGAGTGTCTATAACTTATTGATTTTAAATAGAAATCAGATAGACCATTGTTCTCCTAAGGGGCAGGTTGGTGGTTCGAATCCACCCAGGGTCACCAAATTAATATATAAATTACAATAAGTTACAGTTTTTTAAAAATATACAACCCTTAAAAAACACCACAACACCGTTTACAAAAAATCTTATATTTAAAGAATATTACCAATATTTAAATTAAAAGAAACAATACAAATCGTTTAGCGATAAGTTGACTATATAAATATCTTATGTTTGTTTCATAAATAATTATCTCAGTAAAATTTATTTAGATGTAACAGGAGAGTATAATGAACATAAAAAATATTTTGTTATTTCTCATATCAAGTATTTTACTTATTGCCTGTAAGGCTGAAATTGTAGAACTGGATATTAAAGCAAAAGATGTGTTTGCTGCTGTTGATGGTGAAGATGGGGTAATTGAATTTGAAGCTCAGTTCAGTAACTTTGGAGAACTGGATGAAGAAGCAAGAGCACAAGTTGAAGCGCTAGAGAATATCTTAACAAAGTTTATGGAAATAGATGACTTTGAAATAGAAAATACAGATATGGGTTACGACGTCATTTTAGAAGGTGAAATGCCAATATCAAATAAGAAATTAGACGCAACA
>Ga0209603_1005506_pt1 | contig 10169 bp, 23 predicted proteins | sample COGITO_mtgs_1206_FD_184812 | JGI IMG/M metagenome (GOLD analysis project Ga0209603, IMG submission 184812) | Pelagic marine microbial communities from North Sea - COGITO_mtgs_120607 (SPAdes) (version 2) | ecosystem: Environmental > Aquatic > Marine > Epipelagic ... | reverse complement strand
TATTAATTTAATTCATTACGGAGTTTTAACTATGATTAATTTACCTGAGTTTAACTTAGCCCTCTGGACTATCGAGAATCCATCATCGGACAAGGCCCCCAACCTTCAAGGTAGCTACACCGACGACCACGGCAGGAAGTGGGCTGTCGTAGCTTGGCACAACGAGGAGCCGGGTGTATCCAAGAACGGCAACCCAAGACCTAACATCTCGGTCAAGATCGACGAGTCCAAGTACAAGGCTATCGTCAATATCTCAAAGCCAGAGATTGCAGGCTCCAACGTTGTCGACAATCCATCAGCTCAGATCACTGAACAGCTTGCGCGCCTGGACGAAGCAGAACAGCGCCTCAACGACAAGCTCGCCATGCTAGAGCGCATCGAAGAACTGGAAGCCAAGCAACAGCAGGCATCCTAAATACTAGGGAGGGCTTCGGCTCTCCCTTTTTTATGTTTGTTCTGGATCTTGAAACCCAAACCATCCACCCACTATGGAGCGCCCTCAGATGGTATCACTCGTAAAGCTACCAGCTACCGCGTTGCCCAGACCTCAACCCAACACCCCTAGCTACCAGACCGCTCCTTCGGAGACCGCTGCGGTGGTAATGGAGATGAGCTTTGCCTCGCACACTACATGCGACACGCCAGAATTAATGGAGATGCCAATGCGTCACCTATCACGACACGCTGTAACACTCGAAGCTACATGCATGACCTGCAACACAACACACGAAGTCTCTGTATTAGCAGATGACTATGAACACTACGCATTGACACATGACTTGGTGCAGAACGTATGGCCTTGTCGCACCACATGGGAACGTGAGGTCATCATCGGATACCGAACAGGTGTCTTTCAATGTAAGAAATGCTGCGATGCACAAGAGGAGGAGGAGTAATGGATAGACACGTTATTAATTGCAGTGACTTAGATGAGATGGTCTATGTCATTAGCTTGTTACTGAACATGGGCTTGCACTTCACTGCTGAAGCAGATGATTACTCAATTTATATAAGGGGACAGTAATGGATCAGGACTATACCGTAGAGGAGGTAGCTGTAGCTGCCAAGCTTTTCAATGAAGCCAATAGCAAAGCTCCTTACAACGATCATCTCGCTTGGGAGGTTGCAGAGGGGGCTGAATGGTGTGGCAAGGAGATGAATAGGCTGTTTGCAAAGTATCTTTTTACGAGGGGCACTGGTCAACACGACGTAGCGGATGCTATGGATGAAACAATCATTCGTCTTACTGGCTGGTCGTTCGACACCTACCTAGTCAATGTCTTTTTGCGTAGTCATTTCAAACTAACGGAGGATGAGTAATGGAAGGTGAGTTTCCCTATGAGGAGATCAAAGATACTGATGGCAATTACTTCTTGCACTACGAAGATGTAATAGATGCTGGCTATTGTGAGGAGCAGGTGTGGACTGTCATCAGCACTGATAACGAAGAAGGTATTTATTTTACCTACGACAGCACTCGTCGAATCGTTAACGTCATTGGTTACATAGCAACAAAGGAGGAAGCAGTACCAGGCGAATACTATGAGGAGTTCGTTGAGCTTGATCCATAGTTAGTCATATCGTTCTATCATTTGGTGACAGTCTATTACTTTTGTAGTGACTTCGCCCCATGTTCTTAGTAATATCATACTTGTTTCATCAACTCATTACGGAGTACATAATGTCTAAGACATCCAAAGGTTCGGTCTACCAACAGATCACTGACAACATCGTTAAGTCTATCGAGGATGGTGTTGTCCCATGGAAGAAAGAATGGAAGGCTGGCACTAACGTCATGCCTATGTCACACACCACCGAGCGTTGTTACACAGGTGGCACCAACATCCTACAACTCTGGGTTACTCAAGCCCTCAATGACTATCAACATAACCGATGGCTTACCTACAAGGCAGCTAAAGACCTAGGCTTTTGTGTTGGCAAAGGTCAGAAGGCTACGCTTGTTACCTATGTCGGTACTGGTGGACAGAAGGACGAGGAAGGTGATCGTACTTACCGATACCACAAGCCTTACTGGGTGTTCAATGTCGAACAAGTGCCCGGTCTAGTCGAGACTATCCCAGTACCAGAGACTAACGACCACAACCCTGCTGATGTGGAGATGGCGACCATCATCCCTGACGCCCTAGGTATCACCGTAAAGGACGGTCAGCCCTGCTATGTACCATCCACCGACATAATAAAGATGCCCGACCTTGGGCTATTCACGACGCCTGAAGCATACATGTCTACGCTAGCCCATGAATGTGTCCATGCTACAGGTGCCAAGACCCGCTGTGATCGACAGCTAACAGGTAGGTTTGGTGATGAGGCATACGCTATGGAAGAACTCATTGCTGAGTTAGGTGCTGCCTTTATCTCTGGTCAATGGGGTATGTCCTATCAGCTAGAGCAACACGCCAGCTACCTCGCATCCTGGCTTAAGGTATTCAAGAGCGATCCCAAAGCACTGTTCGCTGCATCAACCAAGGCAACACAAGCTGTCACCTATATAGAGAACTCGCTCCGCACCCATCGGTGCGAGCGGAGCTCGTTAGATCAATTCATTCAAGCCGCATAAGGAAACGTACTATGTCTAAAGAATCCATACTTGAGATCCATGGCCAACGGTTTTATGGAGACTCTGCAACCTGCTTTAAAATACTTGATCTCATGCAGGAGGTTACGCCTATTGATTGTGTCTATGATTTTGACGCACCGCTTTCTAATGATCGCATAATTTTCTATCGCATAAAGCTTGAGTGTAAGCAGACTGCCGGTAAAGTCTTTGCTCATGGCTCTCGTACTAAAGCACAAGAAGCTGTAGATCTTGCAATAGCGGAGCGTGAGAACAAAGAGGAGGCAGCTTAATCATGTCTACTGTTAGTCAGATCTCACTGACACCTTACTGGAAGGCCAGCAACTTGGCCTTTCAATTCAAGTTAGATGTTGCCCGAGCACTGGCACTAGCTAACCACTGCAATCTTATCGACCCCAACGGTGATGACTATAAGACACCAGCCATTTGCTTTGCCGAGCTAAGGAATGCCGATGTCATCTAATGTCGTAACGCTTTATGAACCAGCAACCTACATCGTCCGGGTTACTACCGAGGACATGTATACCTTCATCGTCAAAGCCAACACACCCAAGGACGCAGAGCAGCAATGCCTCTCTCGTACCACGGATGCTTGGCTCCCTGAAGATGCCACCTCAATGCGCCGCTTATCTACCAACATCAGACGTTGCAACCGCGTCGATGTATCACAACCCACAGGAGATGAATGATGTTTCATCCTATGTATCTCAATGAATACCAGCGTGACTTTGTACGCAGTCATATATCTGCCCTTCGTCGTCGAGCAGAAGAAGCTCGTCGGTCAGAGAAGGAGGCACCTAATGATCGCCTTGAGTTTTATTACAGAGGCAGCGCTGGAGTCTGGGAGTCTGAGCTCCAGGTCTGGGAGTTCTTTGTTGAGTCAATGATGTCTGAAGATCTATTTCCGCAGGAGGATGCCGATGCAAACGCAGCTTAAAAACTTTTGGGATAAGGGCTTTGTCCAGACTGACATCAATACAGATCTGGGCTGGCTCTCTATCGACATCGACTACGACATTCGTATTACCGATGGTGATATTGATCTACGAATCACAGCTATCCAAGACAGTCGTGATGGTGGCCCTGACCTGGCTGACTTGTTCGATGAGGACAACATCCATCAGCACATACTTGAGTGCTTAGGGATAGTCAATTGATTTGCTCATGGTGTAACTCGCGAACCAAGGTGGTGTGGCTAACGTCAGACTTTCACAACAAGTACCCGGAGATAGGTGAGGTCAATCGCCTATGTCTGGAGTGCAAGGACACTGCGACAGATGAGATCAATGCTCAACGCAGAGAGATGGAATGCGAACCTTCAGAGATGACAGAGTGGGGTGACTACGATGCCCACTGCTGAGACTTACTGGGTGGTGATGTCTGACCGGGACGGTGGTGAGCTTGACCCCGAGGGGCCATTCGAGTGTGCCGATGATGCAATAGTTTATGCCCATTCCATGTTGGATGAAGCGCGGTGGGTGTCTTATGAGATACAACAAGGAGATGACTGATGGATAAAGCACCTAAGTTTTTATTTGGTCAAGAGCTGCCATTAAAAAAGAATTACCTAATCATCTATCACTACGATGGTGAGGACGTAGACACAATGAAGGTTAACGCTAAGTCTACTGAACACGCTATTCACATAGCAAACGCAACCCTCAAACTGCAAGCAGAAAAGGAGCATGCATCTCACGAGTATTACTTAGATCTTCTTATTGACCCTAGGACCTGCGAAATACTGGAGAGACTGTGATGAAAAAGAGTGGCCGTTATCCCAAAGCTACTGGCATCTATGTGCACCGGGAGGATCTTGAGCAGATGGTGCTGCATTACTTCTATCGTGAGGGTATGACTCAGAGTGCTGCGGCAAGAGAGACAGAGATCCCTATTACTGTGGCACACAACATCGTAAATAAGATAGAGCTCAAGTCAAAGCCAGAGAACCCAGAGAAAAAGCCAACGGGTTATGTGTTCTCACTTGAAGAGATACCAAGGATAGGAGAGGCAGTATGATTAACAAGATCATTCTGTACGTGGGATTGATAGTGTTCAACGCTTGGTGGATTATTGATTACTTATCTCCCGCCACCTGATTAACAATCTCTTCCATTAACGCAGCTGACCTGTTGTTCTTTCGTGCTTGATAAGCTCTTGCCGCTTGGCCTAGCATCCCCTTCGTAAATCTGCTGGCTCTTGCGGCTACTGGCACTGCCCCCGCTAGGGTGGTGCCTCCATCAACCACGGCTTGACCATAGTTACCTGCGGCTACTGAGTCGTAGGTGTCTGCTGCTCCTGCTCCACCACCTAACCACGGCACGAAGTCTGCTGCGATGTTGAGAGCATTCGCCATCTTCTGACCAGAGTGGTTACTGCTGATGGTACCGTCCCTTAACCCCTGTTCAACCCAAGCTTGTTTAGCCTGGTCACGATGAGACATGGGAGTATTGGTGATGCTGCCTTGCTGCTGCACGGCGGTAGCTGCTGCCAGTCTTTCCATCATGCCGTAGTCATTAGGTTTGCTGGGATTGCTAGGTTTGCTGGGCTCGTTGCTTTGATTCATTAATGTAGATGCACCGACACCTGCGGCTGCGACACCAGTGAGCAAGCCAGTCTCCGCATTGCCTAGCATGTTGCCGCCTCTGTAATTAGGATCGAAGGCTGCTTGTGGTGAGCGGATCTGGTTCTCGTTGCCGGGGAATATGATTGTGTGCTCGCCAGCGTTTCTAAATCTGTCGCTCGTTGTTGAATCAACGACGCCTTTCTTACCATCGGCAACCATGATCTCTTGAAGTATGCTGCCTGCTGGTCTTAGATAACCTTCGGAGGTAGCCAGTTGATTACCTTGCTGCATCTGGGTACCAATCTGGTTCCTGATGTCATGCCACGTAGTCTGACCTGCATAGACTTGAACCTTGTACCCCATGTCCTCTGCTGCTTGTGCTATTCGCTGGCCTTGAGGAGTTCCCATCACCATGTCTTGTGACAAGTAATCAATTGCATCTAGGTAATCGTCATACTCTTCAAAGTCTGCTTCGTTTAGCTGGGACTTTGCTGCCTCAATAAACTCATCTGCTTGCTTGTCATCAACGATAAGATCATGGATGTTTGGAATCTCTTTTTTTCTTAGCAGCTCATACACTGCTCCGTCAGTAGGCCCCTCCTCCATGTTGAACATGTGAGACTTAGCCAGCATGTCATCACTGTTCTTGCTGTAGTTTAGGTTAACGTCATGGTGACTATCGGTTAGGTATAAGCCCTGCCCCATGTCGTTATTTTCCATGGAGTAAGAAGCGTCAAGCTCAGTGAGATCTTCAAGGCTGGAATGATAAAGCGGATTCTCCGTATCAAAGTTCTGCTCTTCGGCCCTTGCCATACGACTAGCGTTATCCATCGGGAGTTCGCCACTGTCTATTCGCTTTGCCACAGGCAATGGGTAGCCTTGTCTAACAAGGGCTCTCACCCCGTCAGATATTGCACCGCCTATCTCTGATACGATTTTGCTAGCCATTAGGAAAGTCCTCCTGCACACATCATACTAGAATGATAATGCTTATATCTAGGGGATAAGGTTGGGATGACAACGACAAAGTTCCACGTAGAACATAGCTCTCCGGTCTATGCTATGGGCTGACAGAATCTAGCTAAGTCATTGATAAGTAAGGCGTGACTTATTGCCTACGAATCAGGGTGTCGGGAGTTCGAATCTCTCCAGGCGCGCCAATTAAATCAACGACTTAGAGGGCTTCGGCTCTCTTTTTTTATGGATGATGGGATGACAGCGGGGATGACAGTCATGTTGTCTTAGTCATTCCGTACTTAATCTCTACAATCTTAGGCTTGCGTATGTACACATCGAGCATCTTCCCACTCTTGTGCCCCGCCCATGCGGTCTGGACTTGGGACATATCAGTAAGACCCTTGGCCTTGAGGTCGTGGAAAGTGAAGGGGTTGTCCACCTTCGCCATTGCCCTGCGCCACGCCGAGGCATGTGCGGGCTTCGTGATGTGGCCTGTCCTGCTTCGCACTAGGTACTCACTCTCCCCCGGCAACTCGTATGCCATGTCCAACGCTTGCACCAGCCGTGGATGGTATGCAGTTATCTCCGACAAACTACCCTTACCCCTATCCAACCGCAGTCCTTCCGATGTAACGTCCTCTCGACGTAGCCCGTACACTTCACTGGCCCTCGCCCGGCACAGATAAGATAACTCCATAGCTACCTTGAGCCACGAAGATGCACGCTCCAGAACAACACCGTACTCCTGGTCGGACACGTACCGATCCCTTGCCTTCTCCTTGTTAGGCTTGACGTTAAGACACGGGTTCTCTGGCACATCATACCGTTGCCTAGCCCATGACCACGCCGAACTTAGCACTGCCATCTGTCTATTAGCAGCAACCTTGTAAGGGTAAGTGTCTAGGTACTGGCGCAGTGAGCGCTCGGTCAAATGCTTTAGCTGAAGATCACGCACGGCTGTGCCCCCATCAGAAACCTGGCGCATGAACACACGCGCACTGTCGTCATAGGATAGCTGGGTCTTGGGTCTTAGCTCTAGGTAATCACGAGACTGAAAGAACACACGGAATAGCCACGCCACTGTGAGTGTGGGCGCGAGTTGGATCTCCTCATACCTTCGCCAGATAAGAGAGACAGGGGAATCATAGGGGCAGAGATGAACACGAGGCCCGTACTTCCGCTTTCCCTCGACTCTGCCAAGGTACTCACGGAGGTACACACCCCGTTGTTTATCGCGGACTACCGAAGGAGGCAGCTTGTTGGTTGTCATTGCCTGAGCCTATCAGAACATCGTTCATCGCGGCCAGTGTTGTCCAAGGCTTACCCTCACGGGTGACAAAGTATCGGAGGTTCTGTCTTTGCATGAGCTCCAATAACTTCTTGCCTTGATCGCAACCAAACAATTGCTTTAGCTGTTCGTCATTAAAGATCTGATCCATCAGAAGGGTACATCCCCGAATGATTGAGTGGGCTGGTAATCCTGCTTCGGCTTCTGCTGTTGCTTAGGCTGCCAGTCATCAAGCTTCCCGCTAAGGAACTTGGTGCCCGCTTCCATCTTGCCATCACCAGAGGCTTCACGTATCCACATAGACAGGTTGCGTTGCGTCCCATCCATCACAACCTCACCCTTGTAATAGGGCTGGTTGTTCTCAGGTGTGTAGTTAGGATTCTTAAACAAGACAGCGGTGTTGTCCTGTACGTTTGGGTTTCTACTCATGCTGCGTTCTCCCGTAACTCTTGGGTTAGTATGCGCTGTACTTCACCATCAGGACGTAACAGTTTGCGCTCGTCTGTTGTCCACATGCCCCCCTTAGAGGGAGCGATGTTCAAAATATCTCGGTGCTCCTTGGGTATCTCAGCGTAGGCTTCTGCTGCCGCTGCCCAATCTTCCTTTGCCATGTAGCCCTTTATGTAGGCAATGCTTACCCAGTTATCACGGGCTGCTGCGTTGTGCTCGATGAGCAGATCGTCACCTACTGGCTTGGCATCCTTGAAATCGTCAGCCTCTTCCTCTGAGTACACATCCGCGTGTAGTCCTAGTAGCTTGAGGATCACCCTGTCCTTGGCGCGCTTCTCTGCCATAGCAAAGTAGTAAGCACCTTGTCCTTTGACGTTACCGGATGACGCCTCACCAATAGACCACTCACTGCGATCACCTAAGTGACCGACCACGCTAACGGCATAGCAATTGTTTGTAGAATCAGCGAGCTCTACCTTGCAGTCCGTGTAGTAGATGTTCTTCATTGCCGCCAGCTTCTCAAGCGACTTGTGATTAACAATCCAGACACGTTTGTTTTGTGGCAACTGCCAACAGGCTTGCGCTGCTGTGAGCCCTGCCTCTTTGAGTAGATCAGTAATGACCTTGGGTATATCTGACATAAGAATCTCTCCGTAATGAGTATGTTATGACTAGAGATAAACGGTTTTATCCCCACTTCACCCACAGTTTAGGGGTTCTTTGGGGTTATGTCAACTATGATATGACTAGTTTTTCAGGAGCCCGCTGACCATCTCATCAATCATTCGGATCTGCTCGACATTCAATAGCATGAGTTTGTCTGCGAGCTCACCGACGCGTTTGGAGTTCTTGATTTGCTTTGCCGTAAACTCTTGACGCAAGAGCGAGAAGGCATCGAGCTTAGCTGCATCGGCTACCACCTGGGCAACATTAACGGATGGGGCTACTGTGCCATTGACGCATACCCAAATTGTTTTTTGAGATACGCCTGTCTTTGTAGCCACACCGTTTGTTGTCAGATCGTTCGCTTCAAAGAAGGTCTTTAGGTTTACCGCCAAGGTATCTGAAGGTCGCATGATGTATTCCGTAAGGGTATTTATTACTCACCGATAGCCTACTATCGCCATGTGTAAAATGCAATCTAAAGCGGAGTCAAATCTAGTACAAAAAGACTAGCAACTTCATGCAAATCTTTATCATATTGTGACATATGCAGGGCTTTGACGCACTTTTGTAAGAATGACCTTGCTAACTATTGACACTCAGGTATAGTTAATGACCCCTATTCATTAGCATTTACGGAGTCTTTTGCGGTGGAGTTAAACAAGTACCAAGCAATAATAATTAGTAAGCTAGTCTCGGAAACTCTACGCAATATCAAAGATGAGCCAGGTTCTTTAGAGTACGGAATGCTGCTTGAACTAGAGCAAGACCTTAGTACGTTTCTGCTAAATGATATAGAAACTACCGTAAACTTGAGTGGTGCTGGTGGGTAACCCAGACCTCTTACCAAAACTAGCGCAGTTACGGGCCGCCCTAGTTGACCAGCAGCACGTAGACTAACACACTATCCTCCTAACCCAGTAGGAAACCCATGAATAATTACGGCACCCATCAGTCAGATCATAGTAACACCGAAACCCTCTTGTCGCGCTTGGACAAAGTTAAACAAATAAAGCCTAACCGTTGGAAAGCGTGCTGTCCTGCACACTCCGACTCTGATCCCAGTCTTTACATTTCCCTCATGCCTGATGGTCGCACCCTGATCTTCTGTCAAGCAGGGTGTGCATCCCTTGATGTACTGACTGCCGTTGGTCTGGACTGGGATGCCCTGTTTCCAGAATCATCTAACTACCGCTCCATCGTGAGCGACCACAAGCTCAGACCCCGGACTGTCGACGACTATGTGGTAGATCTTGCTAAGAACGCCGACGCCTCCCTCTCTAACCAAGACCGTAAACGAGCAAAGCTTGCCGCAGCTAATGGTGGCAAGGAGTTCGGCTGGGTCGATCATGTACGCCAACAAGCAACCCCTACGGAGAACAACCAATGAATCTACCCCTTAGCGAACACCAAGCTAGTGCTTTGTACGACATCTTGAACGTCTACTTTAATTTTGTTTGCAATGAGCTCGGCAAAACCAGTGACACGAGCCATGCCTTTCACTTGCTGGAGAGCAGGAAGTTAGAAACAGAGGATCTTATCAACGAGTTCGACGCCATGATCCAAAGGAGAAACGCTGAGTGATTAACAAGGGAACCCAGACCGAGTTCTTCAAAGAAGATATACCTTACGACATCTATTCCAGAGAGGTT
>Ga0209603_1005504_pt1 | contig 10170 bp, 6 predicted proteins | sample COGITO_mtgs_1206_FD_184812 | JGI IMG/M metagenome (GOLD analysis project Ga0209603, IMG submission 184812) | Pelagic marine microbial communities from North Sea - COGITO_mtgs_120607 (SPAdes) (version 2) | ecosystem: Environmental > Aquatic > Marine > Epipelagic ... | reverse complement strand
ATCATCACCAAAACAGCTTTGCGTGCCTAAATGACAGGTTGGGCCCTCTGGGTTTGCAAGTACGAGTATAGAGTCGTAATCGCAATCGGTATGCACCGATACCACGTTTAAAAAGTTTTCTGATGACTCGCCTTTGGTCCATAAACGCGATTTAGAGCGCGAATAAAAAGTCACTTTATTACTTTCAAGTGTTACTTTAAGCGCTTCGCTGTTCATAAAGCCTTGCATTAAAATTACGCCAGAGCGGGCATCTTGAACAATGGCAGGGATCATCTCGCTTTTAGCGAAATCAACTTGAGTTTGGTTTTCTAAGGTTACTTGCATAGTCTTGCTGCCACTTGGTTATCGATTAAAAATTGTTTTAGTTCACCGATGTTTATCACGTTTTTGTGAAAAACACTGGCTGCGAGCGCACCATCCACTTGGCTTTGTTGAAATACATCAACAAAATCTTGCATGCTGCCTGCACCGCCTGAGGCGATTAAAGAAGTATCACACAGCTGGCGTATTTTGCTGAGTTGCTCGTTGTCGTAACCGTTGCGGCTTGACGCATTAGGATCGCCAGTAAGCTGATAAACTAGATATTCACAGGTTGTTTCGTCAAAAAAGCTGTCAATGCCAACAACTACAAACTGCTTGCCAAACTCATCATGTAATTCTTTAATTAGCTCTGGACGCGCAATAGAAGGGCTATTAATACTGATTTTGTCAGCGCCACGTTCAAGCACACGAGCTGCATCAGCCACCGATTTAATACCACCGGCTACACAAAATGGAATATCGATATGGCGGGCAATGTTTTCCACCAAATTGACATCGAGTAGGCGTTTTTCAACACTTGCACTGATCTCGTAAAACACCAGTTCATCAGCACCGGCTTCGCTGTAAGCTTTAGCTAGGGTAAGTACATCGCCAACCACTTCGTGGCCTTTAAATTTAACCCCTTTAACGACTTAGCCGTCTTTTACATCTAAACAAGGAATTATGCGTTTTGATAACATGAGAATGCCTAGTTTTTAAAATTTTGATTTGAAATAAAGCTGTTTTTACATTTATCGTTTGTATGACTAAATAGAAGACACATAGACTGCACTTGATATGTTATTTATTTGATAAATTTGAATAGTTCATTTAATGAATGAATCTTAATGCATTACTATGCAATGAATTCTTAGCCTCACCATATAATAGAACTCCGGCTATATTAATACTTAAAGCTAGAACTTAAAGTGATAATTAATGCCTTAAAAAAGTATTCGCTTCAAAGCTTATTTTAAATTTATAAAATACTAAATTTAAAATGTTTATTTGGAAAAGCGATAACAGTTTCTGCCGGAGTTTTTAGCTTCATAAAGGGCTTGGTCTGCCTGTGTTTTAAGCTTAATGCTGGTTTGAGTTTCTGACGCGCTGGTTGCAATACCAATGCTTATACCTAAGCTGCATTGCTGATCAAAAATAGTAAAGGGGGTGTTAATACTTGTGATAATTCGCTCTGCAATATCCGCTATTGCTTTTTTATCGTTTAACTGAGGAAGAATTGCTGCAAATTCATCTCCCCCAATGCGCGCAATAATATCTTGTTGTCGCAAACAACTTTTGATGCGAATCGCCACCTCTTTAAGAACTTCATCACCTGCACCATGGCCTAGTTCATCATTGATGGGTTTAAAGTAATCTAAATCAAGGTACATAAGTACCAAAGGGCAGGAAAGCTGCGTTGCTTTTATGATTTCTAAATCAAGCTGCTCTAAAAAAATACGGCGGTTATAAAGCCCTGTTAAACTGTCAAAATAAGCATAGTTTTCTACTTTGGCTTGATATTTTCTTCTTTTAATTGTGTGGATGGCAAAAGTATAAATAACAAATATCATTAACGTCATAATACCAAGATAAAGAGCGATAATAAGTTTCTTTAAGCTACTAAACTCACTCTCAATTTTAGCCAGCGGAACTTTATTTATTAATGTCCATTCGGGTCTGTTTATTAGGCTATTAGCGATATTATTTGGGAGCAACATGTCGTTTAATAAAGTTAAGTGCTCATAAATATAAACATTGTTTTCATTTTCAATAATTCCATTCGCTTGGGTTTGCATGCTTTGCCATATGTGTGGCTGTTGATCTTTAAAACGGTGTTGCGGTTTGTTAGCAAACATAAATGACCATTGCTTATTGGTATCTCCAAATAACCAATAGCTGTCCTTATTAAGCAGCATAATATTGCCTGATGAATTTTTTGAGATATTGTCTAATTGGCTAAGTAAGTGAGCTCCTTCAAGGTTGACGATAAGTAGCCCTATTTTAGTTCCTTTGGGTCCCATTAGCACAGAAGCTAAACGTATCATTGGTTTAAAAGGGCGTTCTATCTCACCGTTTTCAAAATTTAAATCTAATGGGGAAATAAAAATAGCTGACGGGTTCATTTTTATAGCCTGTTTAAAATAGTAACGATGGCTTTTGTCTTGTAGCTGCTCTGCTGAGACTATAGCAACATTGTGCTTGTCTCTATGCACCCTTAATAGTTCCTTACCTGTTAGATCAAGAATTCGAATTTGTGTATAAAAGTTTTTAATAGAAATAAAGTTAGCATAGTCTTGCTCTAGCTGAGCTCTATTGACCGAACTCAAAATGTCATGATCTTTAAAATGATGATTGTTTCTTAAAATCAGCAAGTCACGAGAGGCATGATTAAGTTGTTGTAAAAAAGCTTTTTTTGCTTGTTTTAATTCATTTTTTTCATGTTGTATAACATTATTAATACGTGTTTGTAATTGGCTTTGGTAAAACATATATAAGGCGATATATAACAATACCGCAGAGCAAAAGTAGGCCAATGAACTAGTCAGTTTTGTCGTGTTTTTTTGTGTGTTATGTGATTGGTTTAATGAAAAAGCATATTTAATTACGAATAAATAAATAAGCGAGACACTTAAGCTACTTAAAATTAAGCCGTCAATGAGCATGATTTGCCATTGTTTTAACATGAGAGCATCAAAATTAAAGGCAAACATTATGATTGCTTCAACAGTGAACACAATCATAGCTATTTTTATAATAAGGAACTCAGTTCTGAGCTTTTGGTGAGTTACAAAGTCATTATCGCGAAATAAGTAAAGGGTAGTGACAATCGCTACTAACGCGATAAGGCTGGAATCTAATATTACTGAAAGCCAAACACCGGTAAACTGGGTAACAAATGCGGCTAAAAAAAGCATAATAACAGCTTCACTAAACGCTAAAGATAAAAAGAGGATCAGTAAGCGTTTTATTGGCATGAAAGTATCCGTGGAGTAAGTGTTATTATTGAATTTCAAAACGAAAACATTTTGTAACTATATAATAATTATAAAGGATGAGAATTACTATAAAGTTTATTAAATTAACTGTAGTTTTGACTAAAGTATAATAAGGATCCGGTCAAAGCAGAACATTGTTTAACCGAATCCTACAATTTAGAGCTTAATTACTCGCTTACTGATTTTGTTTAACATTCATAAAAATAGCATATAGCACGGGTATCACGATTAAAGTCAGCAGGGTAGCAAACAGTAATCCAAATACTAAAACCACAGACATTGATTGGAAAAATGCATCAAAATACAGTGGAATAACCCCTAACACCGTGGTCAGTGTGCCCATCATTACCGGTCTTACCCGACTATTTGCCGAATCGATAATGGCATTATATGCAGCTTTACCTTGGCGAATTTCCATGTCCATTTGATCTACTAATACAATGGCATTTTTAATTAACAAACCAGAGAGCGATAGCAATCCTAATATGCCCATAAACTCTAGTGGAATTTGTGTGGTTACCAGTCCAAAAACAACACCAATTAAGGCTAATGGCACGACAAGCCAAATAATAATTGGTTGTTTTAAAGCGTTAAATAACACAATAACAATCAGCACCATGGCTAAAAAGCCCAGCGGAATAGTTGAGGCCAGCATTTCGTTAGATTCTTTCGATTGTCCGTATTCGCCATCCCATTCAAGTCGATACCCTTGAGGTAGGTCAATGGCTTCTATTTTAGGCCTTACCCGATTAAATAACTCTGAGGCTAGTTCACCTGGTAGTGGATCGGCTTGGGCTTTTATAGTCCATTCGCGGTCTTCACGCTTTAAAATACCATCGCGCCAGACGGTTTTAAACCCATTGGTTACTTGCGCAAGGGGCAGTGTTTCACCAGTGATATTGCTTTGTACTTGAATGTTGCCAATATCGTTTATGTCGACACGTTCAGCTTGTGGTGCTCTAACAATAATAGGAATGAGCTCTTCACCTTCACGATACTGTCCAACCACTTGACCTGAAAAGTTCTGCTGTAAGGCTTCAGCAACCGCTTTACGCGTTACACCAGCGCGCTGTGCATTAATGGCAGAATACTGTGGCTCAATAACACTAATGCGTTGTCGCCATGTATCTTTAATTGATAGAGCGCCGCCATCATCAATTAATATTCCTTTTGCTTGTGCAGCTAGCTCTCTTAATACATCTGGGTCTGGGCCTTTAAATGTGGCTTCTATTTTAGAGCCCCCACCAGGGCCCATCACAAAGCGCCATGCTTTGCCTTGAGCATCGACAAAGTTATCGTCAATGTAATTTTGTACGGTAGGTAAAAGTTGATCTAGCTTTTTGTAGTCATCGACTTTAGCTAAAATTTGCCCATAAGAACTATTTGGTGACTCACTACCATAAATAAGCATGTAGCGAAGCCCGCCGCCACCAATAAGCGTTTGTATACCTTCAACGCCATTTTGTTGCTTTACAAATTCCTCTAACTTGAGCATATCTTTTTTGGTTTTTTCAATATCGGTACCTTGTGGTAGCCAAAAATCAACTACCATTTGCGGTGTAGTAGAAGCTGGGAAAAAACCTGATTTTACAAATTGAAATCCCCACATAGACACACTGAAAGTGGCAACCACAATGGCAATACTAAGCCAGCGGTGATGCAATGCCGAAACCACAACAGACTGATATAACACCATGAGTTTATTTGGTTTTGCTGAGCCTGAGGTGTCGCTATCTTGCTCTTTAAACAAGCAATAACAAAATAAGGGGGTTAGGGTAATGGCAAATAACCAGCTGTATAATAGAGAAATTAAAATAACCCAGAATAAATGGCCGGTAAATTCAGCGGTATCACCTGGGGCAAGACCAATAGGCGCAAAGGCAACAATGCCTACCAAGGTACCACCCAGTAGTGGCCATTTAGTTTGCTTGACGACTTCGCTAGCAATTTCTAACTTTTTACGGCCTTTTTGTGTACCAACTAAAATCCCTTCGGTCACAACTATGGCGTTATCAACCATCATTCCTAACGCGATAATCAGCGCTCCAAGAGAAATTCGATGCATGGGTATACCGCTCAAATCCATGGTTGCAAGGGTCGCAAAAATGGTTAGCAGTAATACGGCGCCAATAATAACTCCTGAGCGCAAACCCATAAATAGCAGCAGGGTAACCATTACGATCACCAGTGCGACTAAAACATTCACTACAAAGTTGTCGACTGAATCTTGTACTACTTTACCTTGGTGGTAAAACTCATGCACTGTGATACCCAGCGGTCTGAGGTTTTCAGTTTGTTTTACTTTGTCATCAACGCGGTCAAATACTTTAACCACATTAGCACCCAATACACTGGCGACCCCAAGTGAAATTGCAGGTTTAGAGTTATAACGGACTAACTTGGTTGCTGGACTTTGAAAGCCACGGTATACATTAGCAATATCTTTAAGATAAATTGTTTTACCTTCACCGCTGGCACTAACCAATAGATTTTTAATGGTATCAACGGAGTTTATTTCTCCGGTAGGGTCGATAAAAATACGTTGATCGCCAATTTGAGTGTTACCAGCGCTCAATACAGCGTTTTGCTCATCTAAAATGCCGTAAATATTATTAATAGACACGCCTAAAGAGGCTAACTCTTCACGAGCTATTTCTACAAATATGCCTTCTTGCTGCACGCCTGTCATAGCAACTTTGGCTACGCCCTCTACTTGTAAAATGTCACTTTGCAAATCTTTAGCGTAGGCATGTAACTCGTCGGGTGAGTACCCTTCGGCGGTTATTAAATAGCTCAGGCCATACACATCACCAAAATCGTCATAAACTTGTGGCGTGCCAGTACCAGGCGGTAATGTTGGACGTGTGTCATTTATTTTGTTTCTGAGCTTAGTCCAAATAACTTGCAACTCAGATTTAGTCGGGGAAAACTCTGATTTAATCTCTACTTTAATTTCAGATAAACCTGTAGATGAGGTGGACGATATAGTATCAACTTCTTGTAGTTCTTGAATTGCACGTTCAAGTGGCTCAGTTACCTCTTTTGCAACTTCTAGTGGGCTTGCACCTGAGTACGAGACAAACACTTGCGCGGTGCGAATTATAAATTCGGGGTCTTCAAACCGCGCCATATTTTTATAGGATGAAAAACCAAACCCTAGCGTTAAAATAATGAGTATGGTGCTAATTAATTTATTATTGATTGTCCATTTTGCTAAATCCATTACCGCGCTCCTATGCTTTAGTCCAAGGACGTACTTTCATACCCTCAGTTACATAGTTTGCACCTGCACCAACAATTACATCGCCAGCACTTAAACCGTCAGTGACAATGAGTTGTTCTCCAATGCCATTTTCAATAGTAACGGGAGTTTTAGAAGCTTGCATAGTTTGAGCGTCAACCGTCCATACAAAGTGTTCACCATTTTGTTCAAAAATAGCAAAGGTTGGCACTAATAAACGAGTGGATGCTGAGCTGGCTTCACGTGTAAGTTTTAAACTGGCATTCATACCTGGCAATATATTAAGGTTATTTGGTACAGCAAATGCAAATCGCACTTCATAAGTTTGACTCGCAGAGTCAGCTTCTAAATTGGCACGTCTAAATGTTGCTGGAATGGGGGGAGTCGATACATCTTGTAAAATAACTGACGCTACATTGTTTTGCTTAGAGTCAACCGTGGCCACAATTGAAGCGGGAATATTTACCACCGCTTCCATTTCGCCTTTACCAAATAAAGTAACAACATGTTGACCCGCGCTTATGTTTTCAAGCTGCTTTACTGGCACCTCAGCAACAATGGCATCGTAAGGCGCTATAATTTTACTGTCAGATAGTGCTTTTTGTGCTGAGTCATACTGTGATTCTGCTACTTCTTTTTTAGATTTTAGTTGCTCTATATCTCGTTGTGAAATAACCCCATCTTTAGCGAGCTTTAAACCACGTTGGTAATCATTGTCGGCGGTTTCAAACTGAATTTTGCTCGACTTAACCTCATTAATAAAGTTTCGTTGCTCCAATACGGCTATTACATCGCCTTTTTTTACGTTTTGTGCGGCAATAACGTTAAGCGTTTCTAGCTTTCCGCTAACTTGAAAAGCAAGCTTTGAGCTATTTATAGTGTCGATAGTGGCGGGGTAGGTGAGCGTTTTTGATTGCGACTCATCACCTATGGTTATTAGTTTAACCGCACGTGGTTCGTTTTGTTTTTGCGTGCTGACTTCACTTTCTGAGCAACCGGCTAATAAAAATAGAAACATGATACTAATCAAATTAAATTGAGTAAAACAAGGTGTTTTGATCATCTGGTTTACCTTAAATAAAAAGTGCGTTGTTAATTGTTGGCATTTTTAAGCAATTAAAAATTATAAAATAGCCAATTGAGTTTGTTTTCAAATTTACCTTAAATGCAATGTATTAAGTAGTAACTACTGACTACTTGAATGGAAGCAGCCGTTAGCTAATGAGGAATAAATAACATTTTAATTTCAACAGTTTATTATTACTTGTACGGTTTTGTATTAATTTGTTTGATTGTGTAGAAAGCACCAAAATTACAACTTAGTACTTGCTCATATAGGCCTAAGTATAATTAACAATCAGTTTTTTAAAAGTGTAAGCCTGTAAACATAAGTTGTTTATAGATTTAAAACCATAAACTGTATTTTTTATTAATTAAATTGAAATATTAATTGCTTAGCAGCGGTCTTGTAAAAGTCATGTTGGTATCGCTTGATAAAAGCGCTTCAACGTAAGGCATCACTCAGTAATGGTTAGCCATTTATTTACAGACGTAATGTTAACTATGAATAACTCCTAACATAATCATTAAAAAATAATCACACGAGGTCTAATCCTACCATGAGTAAAAAAATCACCTTAATGGCAATAATCACTTTATTTGCTTTAACGATTTTATATTTTACCGGCGCATTTAATCGTGACGTAGTAACTGCACAGCGTTTTGTTAATTTACAGCAAGGCGATAATGCCCATGAGGGGTTTCGTCGTGCACATGCAAAAGGTATTTGTTTAGCTGGCTCTTTTGAGTCAACGGGTGAACTTGCTAAGTATTCGCAAGCTAAGGTATTTGATTTAGGGGCCACCCCTTTTGTAGGTCGCTTTTCTATTGCGGGTAATAATCCAACTGCACCTGATTTAAAAGCGCCTGTGCGTAGTTTAGCGTTTTCTATAACTACTGATGATAACCAAGAATGGCGGGTGGCAATGAATACGCCTCCGGTTATGGCTGTAGCTACGCCAGATGCGTTTTTTAAACAACTTCAAGCACTTTCACCCGATCCGGTGACTAAAAAGCGCAGCCCAGAAAAAATTAAAGCGTTTTTTGCAGCGCACCCTGAAAGTGCCGCTTTTAATAACTGGAAGGCAAGCTATACACCAACCAATAGCTTTGCCACTGAGCAGTATCACAGCATTAATGCCTTTTATTTAGTGGATAAAAATGATGAAAAGCACGCCGTACGCTGGATAGCTAAACCGCAATTAAGTGATGAAAACATCCAACCACTTAATAATGATTCACCAGATGCGTTGCAGCTACAACTTAAAGACCAAGTAGCTCAGTCTTCGGTTAAGTTCGATATGCTGTTTAGTTTTGCAACCGAAGAAGATGATGAAAACAACCCAACTGTTTTATGGCCACAATCGCGCAAAACCATCAACGCCGGTACGTTAGTAATATCACGCTTGCAAGCACAAGAGGGGGGGGTATGTGAAAACATGAACTTTGATCCGCTGGTATTACCAACAGGCATTGAGCCAAGTGCCGATCCTATTTTACGTGCCCGTGGCGCTGCGTATGCAGAGTCATTTCGTCGTCGTGCTAAAGAAGTACTTTTAAATAATTAATCACAGGAACGAGTCAATGAACACAATTACAAAATACTCAGTGTCGAGTATGCTTATTCACTGGGCAATGGCATTAATTATTCTTTCTATGTTATTTCTTGGTTTATCGATGGTACAAAGCTTAGCCGTATGGCAAGTAGAAGCTATACAGCTACATAAATCGTTTGGTGTGTTAGCACTGATATTAGTTACGATAAGATTAATTAATAAAGTACTGTATAAAAGCCCTGCATTACCCCAAAGTGTGCCTAAAGCACAAGCTTTAGCGGCACATTTAACCCAAGTGGGTTTATATGCGTCTATGATTTTGATGCCAATTTCAGGCTGGTTAATGCAAAGTGCTGATGAACGTTCTGTGAGCTTTTTTGGTATATTTACTTTGCCTAATTTAGTTAGTAAAAATATTGAGACCTATGCGTTTTTTCGTGAAGCACATGGCCTCATTGCTTATGCATTTTTACTGTTTATTTTTATGCATGTAAGCGCTGCACTTTATCATGGTTTAATAAAGCAAGATGGCGTATTGGGCTCTATGTTACCGGGTAAGCATAAATAATTTAGTCAAAGTTAATTAGGGACTGTTGACCTTTTGAGATTAAATTTGCAGCAGTCTGTTTGGTATTTAGGCAAGGAAGAGCCTAAGTAGTGTGAATATTCCACATATATAGGCGATAACGCAGCATCAATGCCAAACAGGCGCTACCCGAAGGGTTCTGCCTAGAGGCTATTTACTCTTTGTTGCCTACATGGATGTAGGTAAGGGGCGTGAGCTGGACGCGGAAGCTTTGCTCGGTTTTTACTTATTCTTACATGGATGTAAGCCAGTAGAATAACGCAGGAGCAGTTATCGAGCCCACTAGGTTGCAAACCTCGCGCCGCGATTAAACCGCCCCTAGTTTGAACAAATATTAATCCGCAAAGGTCAGCAGACCCTAGTTAAAGGATACCTAAGGGAGAGAATAAATGCTATTGAGAGGCTGAATTAAAAAGAAAAATTATGGCTTTT
>Ga0209603_1005501_pt1 | contig 10172 bp, 8 predicted proteins | sample COGITO_mtgs_1206_FD_184812 | JGI IMG/M metagenome (GOLD analysis project Ga0209603, IMG submission 184812) | Pelagic marine microbial communities from North Sea - COGITO_mtgs_120607 (SPAdes) (version 2) | ecosystem: Environmental > Aquatic > Marine > Epipelagic ... | reverse complement strand
GAATTGTTCGTTTGCCTTTGAATAAAATTGGCTCGATCAATAAAATCAATAAAACCTATGCCTTTCTAGAACAAGCTCATGAACGAGCGCCTTCTGCAGAAGAAATTGCTAAGGAATTGGACATGACTATCAATGACGTAAAAGAGTCTCTTAAAAATTCTGGAAGGCACGTCTCAATGGATGCGCCACTTGTAGAAGGAGAGGATTCTAATCTATACGATGTTTTGAATAGTGGAGAATCACCGAATCCAGATAGAACGCTACTTCATGAATCTTTAAAAACAGAAATTGAACGTGCTTTGGAAACACTTACTCCTCGTGAAGCAGACGTGGTTCGCTTATACTTTGGTCTGGGTGAGCAACACGCAATGACACTTGAAGAAATTGGTGAAACTTTTGATCTGACACGCGAACGTGTTCGTCAAATCAAAGAAAAAGCTATTCGACGCCTAAAGCACACATCTCGAAGTAAAATCTTGAAAACATATTTAGGGTAACCTAACAAGCAACCTTCGGGTTGCTTTTTTTATAACCAAAAACTATTTTACAATGCCAACACTTATAGCTCCCTCCGTTTTAGCGGCTGACTTTGCAAACCTTCAACGAGATTCAGAAATGCTGAACAAAAGTGAAGCGGACTGGTTCCATATCGATATCATGGACGGTGTGTTTGTTCCCAACATATCCTTTGGGATGCCTGTGCTCAAGGCGATCGCTAAATACGCTACCAAACCCCTTGACGTTCATTTAATGATTGTAAATCCAGATCAGTATATCGAAACTTTTGCTGAACTTGGTTCTGCTGTGCTTACAGTTCATTACGAAGCTTGTGATCACTTACACCGAACACTTCAAAAGATCAAATCGTGCGAAATGAAGGCTGGAGTTGCATTAAATCCACACACACCTATTGCTGTCTTAGAATCAATTATTAAAGATGTAGATGTTGTTTGCCTTATGAGCGTCAATCCTGGTTTCGGTGGACAATCGTTCATTGAAGAAACATACGCTAAAGTTAGGGCCTTAAAAACGCTGATTCAAGAAGAAGGGAGTGCTACTTTAATTGAAATTGATGGTGGTGTGACAAATAAAAACGCAAAACAACTTATCGCCGCTGGAGCCGACGTTCTTGTGGCTGGAAGTTATGTTTTTGGAGCAGCGGATCCAATTCAAACAATAGCAGGGTTAAAGGAAATCTAATATGTGGATTTGAATTTATAAAATAAAAAAGGGTGAACATAAGTTCACCCTTTTTTATTTATGATTTGTTGAGCTTAATTCAAAAGCATAGATTTGAATTCAACTCTTCTGTTTTTTGATCTAGCTTGACGCGAATCGTCTCCATCAATCGGCATAGACTCACCAAAAGACTTAACTTCAATTCTGCTTGAATCAGCACCTAATTCGATCAATTTAGCTTTAACAGTTTCTGCTCTTCTAAGAGATAGCGCAGCATTATATTGCGTGCTTCCATCACTTGATGCATGCCCTTCAATTATAATTTTTGCATTTGGATTTTCATCTAACACACGCTTAATTTCACCTATAGCAGTAAGTACTTTTTTACCCATAAGCTTAGAACTTTCTGCAGCAAACAATATGTTAGAACCAATACCATTCATCTTATCTAAAAGATCTTTTGGTGTATCAGGACAACCATTACCTTCAGCTGTGCCAGCTTCTTCAGGACAAGCATCATCTTTATCTGCAACTCCATCACTATCAGTATCTGGCCATGGGCAACCTTTATTCTCAGCATCACCTGCTTCCTCAGGGCATTCATCTTCAGAATCTATAATCCCGTCAGCATCTGTATCTGGGCATCCGTTTAGTTCAACTAGTCCAACAACATCAACACAAGCATCGTCTTTGTCTAAGACTCCATCTCCATCCGTATCTGGGCATCCGTTATTTTCTTCTGGACCAGCTTCTTCAGGACAACCGTCTAAGTTGTCTGGAATTCCGTCTTCGTCTGTATCAGGACATCCTTCAAACTCTTTCAGACCAGGAACATCAGGACATTTATCTTTTTTATCAGAAATACCATCTTTATCCGCATCTCCAGAACCAAGACCAAAAGAAACACCTAAAGTACTTTGTAATAAATTTCCTTCTGGATTATCTAATGATGAACGATAACTTGTTTCAACAAAAGCACTAAAACGATCTCCTAGCTTTACACTAACACCAGCACCAGCAAAATAATTATCAGTTGCACTTGAAGCTGCGTTAAAAGAATTAGTGTCAACTCTATCAATAGAGGATCTTCCAACACCTCCCTTGAGGTAGGGGCTAAATTTATTATCACGAGAAAATCCATATTTCAAAGCAAAATCAATGCTGCTAAATTTAGCATCAGCAATTCCCGATTCACTTTTAATATTATTCATCGAAAATTGAGCACCAAGCGAAAGCCCACCTAATACTGATCTGTAAACAGATAGAGAAGGTACTCCAATACTCATAGTATTGTAATTTTCTTTTACAAGAGCATTAGCTCCTCCAGTGAAATCACTTTGAAGACCAATACCATTAATTCCTGCAGAAATCAGCCAAGGATTATCAGATGTTTGTGCTTGAACTATCCCAGCTAGTAGGAATGATAAAGCGATTAGTTTTAAATTTTTCATATTTAGTTATTTAATTACTTAGAATACTTTAAACGTTTATTTTAAAATTTTATTATTACACTTTGTTAAAAAAAATCGTTTTAAACCTCTAAAATACATTTTTTTATCATTAAAATTAAAAAAAAAAAATTATGTTGATTTAATATAGTAAAAATTAAAAAAAAACTGCATGGGTATTATTAAACAAATTATCTTTAAAGTGTATTTAATTTCAAATAATAAAGCCGTTTAATGGATACAAAAGTAGACTTAAAAATCGCAACCACCACCTTAGCAGCTAGAGGCTATTTAAACCTTCCAGTGCCATCAAAAGACACTATTGTCTCTGAAATCAAACGCCTAAAAAAAGAGAAAAACGCTGTAATACTAGCACATTATTATCAGAATAAGGATATTCAGGAATTAGCCGACTACTTAGGTGACAGCTTGTATTTAGCCAAAATTGCAGCAGAAGTAGAAGCCGATATTATCGTTTTTGCGGGCGTACACTTCATGGCAGAAACAGCAAAAATAATTAATCCAATAAAAAAAGTTGTTCTTCCTGATTTAAAAGCGGGATGCTCTTTAGCAGATTCTTGTCCGCCAGCTGATTTCAAAAAATTCAAAGAACAATATCCTGAGGCTTTGGTGGTAACCTATATCAATTGCTCTGCTGACATAAAAGCTTTGAGTGATATCGTTTGTACTTCAAGTAATGCTGTTCAAATAATTGAATCAATACCCAAAGACAAGCAAATTATCTTTGCACCAGACAAAAACCTTGGTCGATACCTAATCAAAGAAACTGGCCGTGAAATGATTCTATGGGAAGGTTCCTGTATTGTGCATGAAGCTTTTTCTTTTGAAAAAATAGTAACACTCTTCAAAGAACATCCTCAAGCAAAATTCATCGCACATCCCGAAAGCGAAAGTCAAGTATTGGATGTAGCGCACTATGTAGGAAGTACATCTGGCTTACTTAAGTTTGTGCAAGAAGACGATGCAACTGAGTTTATTGTTGCAACTGAGGCTGGTATTTTACATGAAATGCAAAAAAGAGCTCCACATAAAACATTCATCCCAGCGCCTGTCGAAGACGACACTTGTGCCTGTAGTGAGTGTGCCTTTATGAAACTGAACACTCTTGAAAAATTATATCTTTGCTTGGAACACGAATTACCGGAAATCCTTCTAGAAGAAAACTTAATGAGTCAAGCGCGTTTACCTATAGAACGAATGCTAGAAATTGGTTAAGATGAATACAGATGTACTTATTATTGGAACTGGAATTTCTGGATTATCTTATGCTATCAAGTTGTCTAAATTATCTCCAGCAACAAAAATCACTTTAATCTGTAAAGAAGATTTGATGGAGGGGAATACACGATATGCCCAAGGAGGAATAGCGGCAGTTTATAACTTCGAAAAAGATTCCTTTAAAAAACATATTGAAGATACTTATATCGCCGGCGATTCTGAAGGAGATCTGGATGTAATTGATTTTGTCGTTAAAGAAGGTACTGATCGGGTGAATGAATTGATGCAATGGGGAACGGCATTCGACACTAAAAAAACAAAAGAATTTGATTTAGTTCGCGAAGGTGGACATTCTGAAAATAGAATATTACATTACAAGGATCATTCGGGCTCAGAAATACAACGTGCGTTGATCAACAAAGTCAAGGCAATCGATACCATTGAATATTTAGAGAACCACATCTTGGTTGATTTAATTACCGATCACCATACCAAAACAGAGCATAAGCGCTGTTATGGAGCCTATATAATTTCTACTCTCGATCAAGAAATAATTACAATAACCTGTAAACTTACAATTGTAACTACAGGTGGAGTTGGCCAACTCTATGAATTTACAACCAATCCAAGAGTAGCAACGGGTGACGGGCTTGGGGCTGCATACCGAGCAAAAGTAAAGATTAAAAACTTACCCTATATCCAATTTCACCCCACAGCACTTCATCCGAAAGTAAACGGAGATACCTTCTTGATTACAGAGGCCGTTCGTGGATCGGGTGGTATACTCAAAAATTTAGGTGGTGAACAATTCATGTCTAATTATGATCCAAGAAAAGAATTAGCTCCCCGTGATATCGTGTCTCGGGCTATTGCTCAAGAATTACTTTCACGAAAAGAGAACCATGTATTATTAGATGCTACTGGTATAAAAAAAGACGAGTTCTTATCACACTTTCCCATGATACATGAAACCTGTACTTCAATTGGATTAGACCCAATGAAAGAAGGGATTCCTGTTGTTCCAGCTGCGCATTACAGTTGTGGCGGTATAGAAGTTGATTCCAATGGAGAGTCGAGTTTAAAAGGGCTTTTTGCCATAGGAGAATGTAGTCATACCGGTCTTCATGGAGCCAATAGACTGGCGTCTAATTCCTTGTTAGAAGCAATTGTTTACGCCCATAGAGCAGCTGTTTTTTCTGCAAAAAGCCTAAACGAACCCATCCTAGATAATTCGTTTTACAACAACATACCGGATTGGGATGGTCAAGAATATTCTTCAGAATTAAAACTTGATAAAACTCAAAAACTTTTTAATAATCTAAAACAGATTATGAGTGAAAAAGCTGGGATTTTTAAAACAAACAAAGGATTGAAAGAAGCTTCTACAGAATTGAATCTTCTGTATAAAGAAACCCTTGAGTTGTATCAAAAAAACAAACTGACACCTCAGTTATGTGAATTAAGAAATATGGTAAGTGTCGCCTATTTACTAATCAATCAGGCAATAGAAATCAAAGAAAACAAAGGGGTATTTTACAACAACGATTATGCATAAAAATCATTTTCTTAAAAATTACAAAAACGAAATTGACTTATTCATAGCTGCTGCTATTAGTGAAGATATTGGAAATGGCGATCATACCAGTCAATCCTGTTTATCGAATAACAATATAAGTAGGGCGAACCTCATGGTCAAAGAAGCTGGAATAATTGCAGGAGTTGAACTCGCTGAGCATATTTTCAAAATAAAAAATAAAACATTTATTTTTGAGGCAAAAATAAACGACGGAGCTTGGGTGAATCCGGGTGATGTAGTTTTTACCATCGAAGGGCCGCAGCTTGAATTGTTGGCTACAGAACGCTTAATTCTGAACTGCATGCAACGAATGAGCGGGATCGCTACGCTTACGTATCAAACAGCAGATCTAATAAAACACACCTCTTGCAAACTATTAGACACACGAAAAACTACCCCTAATTTCCGGTATCCTGAAAAATGGGCCGTACTTATTGGAGGAGGAAAAAATCATCGCATGGGCTTATTTGACATGATCATGATCAAAGACAATCATGTAGATTTTTGTGGCTCAACAGCGGAAGCTTTAACAAAAACAAAAAAATATTTAGAAGCAAATAATCTAAACATACCTGTGATAATCGAAGTTCGAAATCAATCGGAAATTAGAGCCTGCTTAGATTTCCCATGGATTCATCGGATTTTACTGGATAATATGAATCCTGAAGTTTTAAAAGAAGGACTTAAAATTATTGATGGAAAAATAACAACGGAAGCATCGGGAAATATTACTAAAGAAACCATTGCAGCTGTCGCAGAGACTGGGGTGGATTATGTTTCTCTGGGAGCTTTAACACATTCAGCACGAAATATTGACCTGAGTCTAAAAGCAGTCTAAAAACTCTTTTACAAATTCAACACTGGATTATAACCCGAAAGATCAATAGCAAACCATTCGAAAGTTGTGTTTTTGTTTTGAATAGAAATCGGTATTCGAACTCGAATTTTCTTCTTTTCTAATGCCAAAGCATTCAACACAACATCCTCCATTTGCATTTGAAAAACATTGCTTCTAGAATAAGTAGATTTAGAAAGGGTGACACCTCCGTTAGCATCAACGATTTCAATATTAACAGGACAAACACTCAAGCAGCGTGGGAATTTAAAGTCGTTTTCATTAATAGCAGTTGATTCAAAATAAACACCAACTATATTACCTTTATCTGAGCCGCTTTTCTCAATCTTAAAATTAGCAGTAACACCCATTTGAATAATTGAACCATCTTGAACATTGGCCTTTATTGTATTCGTAGATAGTTTTCCTAAAACAAAATAAGGGGCGACATCCTCCCCAGTAGGCAATTGCTTCATATCAAAAATCCAACCTGATTGCTCATATACTCCTTGAACAATTTCTTGAGCTTTACCGCTGGATTTAGAGCCTGAACAAGAGGATACTAAAACCAAGATAAGTACTAAAGGCAGTATTGTATTTTTCATATAAAAAAATTATAGTCTAAAAATACGAAGTTTATTGATCAATAAAAAGTTTGTGTTACATTTACTATATGTCATGATTAAATTTAAATCCAAATAGAATAAATGCTTATGATTTTTTCAGAACAATCAAATTTAGAATCGATTTTAAATGGGTTATTTCGAACTTATTTTGAACGCGTTCCCGATGTTAAAAAAATAACAAATGCAATGATTAATAAAGGGTGGGTCTCTTCTCAAGAAGATATCATCAACGATCATGTAGCCTTCAGAACATTAGGTGTAGATAATCTTGGAATAGCATCTTTTGAGAAAATATTTCTTCAACATGGATATCAAAAGAAAGAGTTCTATTCTTTTAAAGCAAAAAAACTAGACGCCTATTGGTACGCTCCTCCGACTGATAATTTACCTCGCATTTTTATAAGCGAGCTGCGTGTAAATGACCTCAGTGACAAGGCACAACAAATTATACATAAATACACCGACTCAATAAAAAGCGATCCTGTTGATTCCATAAACATGAACAAGCCTTCAGAGGTTATTGAATTTTTCGAAAAACCTTTATGGAAGCTTCCTACTCTCGAGGACTACAACGAGCTATTAAGCGAAAGTGAGTACGCAGCATGGGTGATTTATAATCGGTACTATTTAAATCATTACACCATAAGTGTGCACGAATTGCCACATGGCTATGATCGCCTCGAAAAATTCAATGCATTTTTATCTGAACTAGACATTAAACTTAACGATGCAGGCGGAGTGATCAAAACCAGTAAAGACGGATTATTACTTCAAAGCAGTTCGGTTGCAGAAATGATTACTGCGGCATTTACTGGAAACAAAACACAAAAAATAGCTGGAAGCTATGTTGAATTTGCCGAACGAAAAGTTCTAGAAGAATTCCAAGACCTAAACCCAGAATTGATTACGGCCAAACACAGAAGGGATGGTTTTGAAACTGCCAATGCTGATAAAATTTTTGAAAGCACATTTATAAAGCAAACTAAGAAAAGTTAAGTGTTACAAGATTTTAATTCCAAACGAATCCAACAATCCAGGAGTTTCTGAAAGTGAGAAAGATGCTCCTCTGAGGTTATTATTCTCAACATCTACCTTGATATTAAAAGACGTTAGGAAGTTTACTTTCTTGTGAGTTGTGTTCTCAAAAACTATTTGTTTGAGGTCACATGAATCAAAAACAGAATTCGTTAAGATAGATTCTGTAAAATCCGTTTCCAAAAAAGTACTCTTTTTGAAAATTGTATTTCTCTAGTCAAGCTTATAGAAAGAGGAAAAATCTAAGGCAGAATTTGTGAATTCGAAGGACAAGCCAATCGAATTTGCGTGATCAAAACGCACTCCCAAAATTTTATAATCGACAAATTGCACTTCTTGAAAGGTGGTTCTAGAAACCTGAACATTACTAAAATTACATCCCATAAACTCACAAGACTCAAAAATAGCTTCAAAAAAATTAGTTTTTGAAAAGTCGCAGTTTCTAAACACACAATATTCGTAGCTGAACCCCGATTGGTTTTGCTCTGAGAAATTAGCTTCAAAAGTTTCTTCTAAAAATGTATCCTTCAAAACAAAGAGATTAAAAAAGTGACCCAGAAGGGATTCGAACCCCTAACCGTCAGAGCCGAAATCTGATATTCTATCCAGTTGAACTACTGGGCCATTTTAAATAAAAGGACAAACTTAAGGCTATAAATAATGTAAACAAAAAAGATTTACGGGATTTAACACCCAACTTCATCTAAATGAATTAGAAAAAAACTAAGCAGAAAGCAATTGCTTCACCAGAGTCGAAATAGTTTTTCCGTCTGCCTTACCGGCCAATTGTTTACTCGCCAAACCCATAACCTTTCCCATATCTTTCATACTACTAGCACCCGTCTGAGAAATAATACTTTCAATGACCTTTCCTACTTCTTCTTCAGAAAGTTGCTCTGGTAAAAAACGTGCGATAATTTCAGCTTGAGCCTCTTCAGGTTCTGCTAAATCTACACGATTTTGTTCTCTAAAAATTGCTGCGCTATCGCGGCGTTGTTTCACTAATTTTTGAAGTAATTTTATTTCATCATCTTCCGACATTCCATCCGATGCTCCAGCTTCACTTTTCTGAAGTAATACCGCAGATTTAATCGCACGTAAAGCCTCTAATGCGAGTGCATTCTTAGCTTTCATTGCTTCTTTAATTTCAGTAGTTAAGTTATCTAATGCTGCCATATCTGTTTTTGTTTAATCTACGTTATCGTGTAAAAAAGAATTGTTTGAACGGAATTGAATATCTTCGTTGCTATCCGTATCTAAAGTCATTTGCGAATTTCCACTTGCTTCGGGAGCAGCATCAATATCAAAGCCCATACGCTTGTATGCAGGTTGCTTTTCCATCTCTTCAATTCTGTTGATGTTATTCTTAAAAGTGTAATTAAACTTTTTTAGTTGTTCTTTCCTTTTTTCGTTTTCTGAGTTCACGCTCTCAGCAATTGAACAATCAAAAGGATTGGAATCATGAACCTGAGTAGTTTCCCCTGGAACACTTTCTTTGGTTACTATCTTATACTCTACATCTATATCGTTGAGTTTGCCTTCACTTACATGGGATGACAATTCTTCTAAAGGTTCTGTTTCTTCTAATTGAAATACGGTAGGCACTTCTTCAACAGCAGTTCCTGTAACTGGAACTTGAATTTCAGAAATAACTACAGCTTCTTCCATCTGAATCATCTGAACTTCAGGTGCTTCTGCTTTTGCAAGCGGTAAGTCAAATTCAAAACTGATTTGATTTTCTTCCTCCGGCTCTGGAGTAAGATGTTCCACATCAATAATCTCAATATCCCGGAGGTTTACTACTTCATTGATAACAAACTCTTGTTCTTCTTCTATTTCAGGTTTTTCTTCAAGTACAAACGAAGGTGAAATGAATTCGGGTTCAACTTCGATTTCGGCTAAAGGCTCCGCAACACCCACTTCTTCAAATACAACATCGAGATCCAAAAGTTCTTCGGTTAATAATATCTGCGTATCGTCTGGTATGGTTTTTTGAACAAGTGCCTGTTCCATTGAAGTTCCGTCAAGCTCTTCTGCAAGATCATATTCTAATTTGAATTTCACAACTGGCTCTTTAATTTCCGAAGGAACAATTGGTGCCGAAAAAGCTGATGTTGCTTCTTTCTTCTCTGTTAAATCATGAACAAAAGGCTGGTCTTCTTCAAGGGTATGAATTACCTTCTTAGCCTCTGTGTTTACAATCTCGTGTTGCTGGTCAGAATTGAATCCTGTAG
>Ga0209603_1005494_pt1 | contig 10180 bp, 7 predicted proteins | sample COGITO_mtgs_1206_FD_184812 | JGI IMG/M metagenome (GOLD analysis project Ga0209603, IMG submission 184812) | Pelagic marine microbial communities from North Sea - COGITO_mtgs_120607 (SPAdes) (version 2) | ecosystem: Environmental > Aquatic > Marine > Epipelagic ... | reverse complement strand
TGTTCTTGAGCTTCGTAAAGTGCTGCTTTAAAAATATTATCAAGGAAGTTAATTTTGGCATCGCCGTATAAATTCACATCACCATCGATTTCGGCATTACCTAAAATATTAACTTCGCCATAAGAGGTAAATGACCCACTGCCATGAAGCCGACCAATGGTAACTAGTTTTTCAACGCTAATATTTCTATCAACTATTAAGGCTTTTTCAAAAGGTGTGCCGGTATTGATATTAAGCTCACCCCGCGCATCTAAGTCACCCTTAACCATCAAGGTACCCGCAATAAATAAATTGGCGGCTTGAATGGAGAGGCTAGACTCTACGACTAAGGGGCTGTTTAAGGTGGCTTGGTTGGCAGTAAGTGTCCATGTATTATTTTCGTATGAAAATTCTATATCAGAGTTGGCGATCTCGGTATCTTTTGCCCCCTGCTGTTTATAAAGGGCTTTGCCGTCAGCGGTGAGTAGATAGTATTCATTAAGGTTGTTGGTATTAAGGTATTCACTGACCTTTAAGGCTCTTATTTGCACCAACTTACTCTCTTTTTCATCTAATGGGCTGTCATAGTTAAATGAGCGAACAATGGAACCACTAGGGTTATTGGCTGCGGTAATTCTGCCAGATATATCTAACGATAAACTTCGGGCATTAATAGCACCATTACTATGCACATCCGCTAAAGGGCCATCGGTGACAAAGTTATTTTGTACATTAATATCGCCACTGGAAACTAGGGCGTATTTTCTAAAGGATGCGGGTTCAGCTTCTAGTGCTAGTGTTTGGTTGCGTTTTTGGTAAGCGGTTTCTTTTGTTTCTGATTGATTACAGGCTGATAGGCCCAGCACTATGCTAAGACATAAAGCTGCTCGTAATAAAAACTTTTTTATATCCATTTGGGATACCTCCATGTATTAATTGAGTTTTGGAGTGATCTTCAAAAGAACATCTACCGGAGGGTAATCAAATGAGAAAGCTACACGCCTTTGACTAGAGGCTAGTAAATATTTTATGGGAGGGGGCAATTTTTACTCATTTCTGTGACGCAGTTCACGAAAAAAGCTGCTTTTGGCCCATATAACTCTTGAGAAAATTGAATTATCGAATAGAAATTAGCATCTTTCACAAAACAGTCGCAGATAAACTACTCTTGGAATGGTCCAGATATTTTTACACGAGAGTGAAAGAAGAATAAGGCACATTTTTCTGAATGAAGAGGTAAGTATCGGTAATCATAGATATGGCGAAAATTTCTAACAAAAACTAGGTTTGTTTTGCCTATTTTATCTCAAAATCTGCTTCGTGCAAATAAAGTCTCACATTATTAGGAAATATCTAAAAACATGGTTTTTAGGGAATAATTTGGAGTAAACCTAAATGATAGATAATAAAATAGATGAAGATAATATAAGCATAAATACAGTGTGTGAATTGTTGATGGATGAAAAATATTGCTATTTGCAAACAGAACAAGTTAAGGCATTACTAAATAATAAGGATTATTCTTTTCATGATTGGGGTAACTTTGCACGAAGCTGGAATAGCCTTATAACTGATCAATACATGGCAGATGGTGGAAGTTATCGAAAACGTAGGCATGCAACTTTAAGTGCTTTACCATATAGCAAAATATGGCAAAGGGAGGCGCATCAACCTCACTACCAAACACTGCATTACAATTCTTTGAATGGAGGCATTGCTCGTCATTATAAACCAATACTTGCTACAACTATGGATAATGTCTCATTTACAAGTGTTATTGCACTTGGGTGTGAAATATTTGGCCGTCTGTCCCCATCTAATGCTTGGCATATAGAAGCCCACCAGTTTCGAATAGAAGCTCATGCTAAGAAAAAAAGCGAACCTACACCTGAAGGCATACATCGTGATGGAGTTAATTTTGTAATAATATTAATGATAAACAGAAATAATATAGATGGTGGAAATACCTGTATATATGACTTAAATAAAAACAAAATAAATGAATTTACAATGAAATCGCCTTTAAGCATGGCTCTTTTTGATGACCAGAACATATTCCATGGCATCACCTCAGTCAAACAACTCAACCCAAATGAGCACGCAAGTAGAGATGTATTAGTTGTTACCTTCAAAAAGAAAGTATCTTCTGAGGCAATCGACCATGGCTGAATTAATTGCAGTATTAACAATCACTATTTTAGCCGTTATCAGCCCCGGTGCAGACTTCGCAATGGTTACTCGTAATAGCTATTTATACGGCCGATCATCAGGACTACTAAGCGCTTTGGGAATTGCCTTAGGTGTTCAAGTACATGTTATGTATACAATACTTGGTATGGGGTTATTAATAGCACATTTTCCACTGTTGTTTAGTTTTGTAAAAATAATTGGTGCGACATATCTTCTCTACATTGGCTATAGAACATTCACTGCCCCCACCAATATGAACATAGACCTGTCAAATAATCAGGCACAAAGTAAGTTTGTATCTTTTCGGACGGGCTTTTTTACAAATGCCTTAAATCCAAAAACAATGTTATTCGTTATTAGCGTATATACACAAATTGTTAGTTCAGATACATCGTTATATGTTGTGATTGGATATGGTTTATTCATGTCTGTAGCACACCTAGCATGGTTTGGTTTTATTGCTCTCTTCTTTTCAAATACAACACTTCGAAAGCTGATGATTTCAGGTCAGTCCGTTTTAAATAAAGTTATTGGTAGTGTTTTGATTAGCGTAGGAATATCTCTTGTATTTATTCCTTTAACTCAAATAACGTAGGAGTGGAATAATTATGAATTATGCTTGCATTGATATGGAAGGTGTCTTAATTCCAGAAGTATAGCTAGACAACCTAGACTAAATACTGAGATTCTAATTTGCAAGGCATTTTCATGATAAGTTGTGTAGCTACTTTTCATTTAATATTTTTCCTTTACGAAACCAGACAACCCGCCACAACCCCTGATAAAACTGGGCTCTTGTTACAAATTAGTAAAAACCCTTATATTCAATCAGTTGTATAAAAATTTAACTGTGAATTTTTATACACGCGCTGATAACTACATTTGGGAAATTGAAATTTCGAATAGAAACCAGCATCTTTAACAAAACAGTCGCAGATAAACTATTCTTGGAAAAGGAGCGAGTTTTATTTTTGAGTTATAACCGCAGGCAAGCAGAGATACAAAGGATGCTTGCTCTTTAATTAGGCTGGATGCCATATCAATATGAAAAAAACTATTCTTGTTGTAGAGGATGAAAAATTAAGCCGTAAACTTATTGTAGGGACTTTGATCAACCACGGATTTGAATGCCTAACCGCTGAAAATGGTCAATATGCGCTAGATATTCTAGAAAATAATCACTGTGATTTAATTCTTACTGATTTAAGAATGCCGATTATGGATGGCATTGAATTCATAGGGGCATATCGGAAGCGTGAAACTGAAGATAGCCACAAAGCTAATATCAACAATCACCACAAAATACCTATTTTGGTTCTTTCTGCTGAAGAGGGAGAAATGCTTGAACGTGCTCTTAAATTAGATATTTCGGGTTATTTTATTAAGTCATCGTCTATAGAGACTCTTATACCTAAATTAAAAGATTTACTGCATGTTCAATAAAAAACTATAACCCTTTCTTTTAAAACCAATACATCATTTATTCAATAGCTTAATCTTCAAAAGTCTAACATCCAAAACTCCAATTAAGTTGAAACTTTGCAAAGAAAAGATGCCCCCATTTAGGGGGCGGAAGTAGGAAGCACACTTTATTATTTGTCTCTGTATCTTGCCTATAGCAAGCCTAATAATTCTTTAATAATAAAAATTTTATACAGTCTAACTATCTTGGAACCCTGTGGTTTCAATGTCTTGGCAACCAATAATTAAAAGATAGACTATATTAAAATTTAATAATGTGACGCAGTTCACATAAAAGAAAAAATATTTAAAATTATTCGTTTATGGTTAGGGTTAGGGTTTGAGGGTTATTCAATAAGATTAGGCTTAAAAAAGGACAACAATGCATTAGATTTAAACATTGTTGTCCTTTAATTCTTTAAGGGTTAAACGTTAACTGATTAATCTGATCAACAAACACTTTTATCTGCTGCTCATTGACCTCTCCACCCGTGAAATAAGGGAATTTAATTAGCGGCTGTTGCTGTAAGAAATCTTCGATCTTTGCTTCTTCTACTGGCTTGCCCTCTGGTGTCATAGCTTTAATCCATTTTGGCATAAAGTCGATTAGCAACGGCTTGAGTTGAGGGTTACTCCAAAGTTCGGCAAAGAAACTAAACTCGGTCATTTTGTAATTCAGTTCTTCTGTGTTGGTTAGCGTTAAACTGCCATTCAGTCGCATATCGCGAGAAGACGAACCCACAAGAATTTCAAACTCACCACTTTCAGCGAGCCAACGATCATACTGTTTGCTGTAATATGAGAAGTCTCTGACTGAAAGTACAAAACTAACCTGCTTACTTTCGCCGGGTGCAAGCTCGATTTTATCAAAAGCCTTAAGCTCTTTAACCGGTCTTTGTAGCGTAGATTCAGTATCTACAACATACAGCTGTACTACTTCTTTACCTACTCGCTTACCTGTATTGGTAAGGGTTAGGCTAACCTCTAGCTGATCTTTATCTGTGATATTTTTCGCTGAAAACTTTAAATCAGAGTAGCTAAAGTCTGTGTAAGAAAGACCATGACCAAACGGGAATAAGGGCTCTATATTGAGCTTATCAAAATAGCGATAACCGACAAACATGCGCTCACCATAGATAACCTGACCATCTTCACCCGGGAAGTTAATAAAGGCGGGGGAATCTTGTAAACGCTTTGGGAAGGTCTCGGCTAATTTACCCGATGGATTGACCTTGCCAAATAAGGTATCTGCAATTGCACCTGCACCGGCTTGGCCACCTAACCAGGTTTCAAGAATTGCAGAGACCTCGTCTACCCATGGCATAGCAATGGCACTACCATTAATGAGCGCAACAGCTGTGTTGGGCTGCGCTTTTGCTACCGCACTAATCAACTGGTTATGAGATGGCGGCAAATCAATATGCTTGCGGTCAATACCTTCAGATTCATAGCTGAGCGGCAGGCCTGCTAAAACAATCGCAACATCTGCCTGCCCTGCTACTTTGGCGGCTTCAGCAATAAGCGATAGATCATCATCATTACTTAGGCTGTAACCTGCGGAGTAGCTTATCTCGATACCTTGACCATATTCGTCACGGATAACGTCAGTAAACTTATCCAGCTTAGTGGGTTTAACCTGTGAGCTACCATTACCCTGATAACGTGGATTTTCTGCAAACTCACCTATTACTGCTATTTTTTTATACTGGCTTTTATCTAGCGGCAATAGTTTTTTAGAATTTTTAAGCAGTGTCATAGCTTCAGCGGCAACTTTACGAGCTAACTGGTGATGCTCTTCAACTTTGATGTCTGTAGGTTCTTGCTGATTGTCTTGCGCTAAAAATACAATACGCAGAATATCTTTTACCACTGCATCTAATTGCTTCTCGTCTAACTCATTATTTTTAATCGCTTCGACAATCATTTTATTGGTTATTCTTGCTGGCTTGCCTGGCATTTCCAAATGCATACCTGCGCGGATACCCTGAACACGGTCCACCACTGCATCCCAGTCAGATACCACAAAACCTTTAAAGCCCCACTCATTTTTGAGCTTGTCAGTCAGCAGTCTCACAGACTCCGTACCGTATTCGCCCTGCACTCGGTTGTAGCAGGCCATCACTGACCATGGCTGAGCTTCTTTAACTGCAATTTCAAAAGGCGTCATGTAGACCTCTTGGAGGGTGCGCTCATCTACATTGGAGTTAGCCCACATTCTCTGAGTCTCTACGTTATTTGCAACATAGTGTTTTGCCGTAGCACCTACGCCCTGACTCTGTACGCCATTAATATAGGCCGCACCCAATTTGCCTGAAAGAATCGGATCTTCAGAGAAGTATTCAAAATTTCGACCGGCTAAGGGTGAGCGCTTTATATTTATACCTGGGCCAAGAAGAAGATCAACACCTAGGGCATTAGCTTCTGTGCCCAATGCACTGCCAACTTCTTCTAACAAGTCCATGTCCCAGGTTGCAGAAAGTGCCGAGGCCGTAGGAAAACAGGTAGCGGGCGCCTGATCACCATAACCCCATAAATAGGTTGTTGGCGCTCTTCGTAGCCCGTGCGGGCCATCGGCCATCCAAATAAAGGGGATATCCAAGCGCTCAATAGGCTGTGTGCTCCAAGCGTCTCTGCCTGAAGTCATTGAGGCTTTTTCTTCTAATGTCATTTGAGACACTAGATTATCAATTTTTTCTGCCATTTTTTTCTCATCCCATTCCGCACTTACCGGTGCACCTACCATAAATAAAATCGATGCTAAAAGTACTCGGATATTTTTCTTCAACATGATGATTTTTCTCTGATTATTTTCTAAGTTATACAAAATTGCAGAATACTGCCCATTTGGCAATTGCGAATCGATAATCAGTCAATTTAACAGGATGAACTGTGGGGTTTTTGAAGGGACAAGCCTATTTAGTTATTTCTGGGGCAGTAACAAAAAAGCCTTAACATGGGTTAAGGCTTTTTTTTCAAACTATAAATAATCGGCTAATGACTATTCTGCTCCCCTAAGGGCATACCAACCGATATAGATATAACAGAGCATTGGCACAATAAAGCTCAACTGGATCCCGATCATATCAGCGGCCACACCCTGTACTAATGGAATAAGCGCGCCACCGACAATTGCTTGGCAAACTAAACCGGAACCTTTACTTGTCAGCGAGCCTAAGCCCTTTACTGCCAGGGTAAAAATAGTTGGGAACATAATTGAGTTAAAGAACCCAACTGCTAAAATTGACCACATTGCTGTACTACCAGTGGTATTCATACTAACAATAATCATCACAATAGCTATTAAAGCGTTCACTGAGAGATACTTGGTGGGTGCCACATAATTCATTGCTGCCGCACCAACAAGTCGACCAATCATTGCCGCACCCCAATAATAGGCAACCATTTCACCGGCTTCGGCATGACTAAGTCCACCTATAGAGCTTTCTGCGAAGTAGTTAACTAAGAAGCTACCTATGGAAACCTCACCACCCACATATAAAAATATGGCTAGAGCACCCAGCACTAAGGATCGATGGTTCCAAACACTCTCATCAGAGCTATCATCATTCTCTACACTGGCAATTCTTGGTAGCTTTATAAATCGAAACATAATCGCAACTACTAATAAAAGCACAGCAAGAATAAGGTATGGCCCCTGAACCGCACTGGCATCTGCTGTGGCTGCGCCCAATATAAGGGCTGCTCCTATAATAGGACCCACTGTGGTGCCCAGAGAATTTGCGGCCTGCGCTAAATTCAGCCTGCTAGCAGCGGTTTTATCTGGCCCCAATGCCGCTACATAGGGATTAGCTGCAACCTGAAGTATTGTAATACCGCTGGCTAGAACAAAAAAAGCAAACAAGAATAGTACATACACATTGAGCTGTGCAGAGGGGTAAAACAGAACACAGCCTACCGCAGTGGTTAAAAGCCCGAGTACAATGCCTTGCTGGTAACCGACCTTGTCGATAAGTTTTCCTGCAAAGGGAGAAACAATAAAGTAAGCACCAAAAAAACAAAACTGAACCAGCATTGCCTGAGTGTAATTAAGGTTAAAAGAGTCTTTTAGGAAGGGTATTAAAATATCATTGAGTACTGTGATAAATCCCCAAAAGAAAAACAGACAGGTCATTGCAATAAATGCAAACCGTTGCGTTTGCTGTGGTTGCTCACCCACTGTTTTTGACGATGAATCGCCAGTAATTGGCCCTGCCATATAAATCCCCAAATTTTTTTATTAATTATTACTTAAGATTAGACTCAGCCCAAATGGCTTGCAATATGCTATTTGGCAATCTTAGGAATTTGGTCGCAGTTAAGGGTTATTTTGTCTAATTTAGGGGGTTTTCGAAGTTTAATGGGTCTAATTAAGCGAATTAAACGCGTCTCGGGTGACATTTTCGATGTGTCCATTGGCGTGCAAAATAATGTTATCCTCTATACGAATTCCACCGTATTTTTTCCAATGCACTATCTGATCCCAATTTACTGAGCTCTTATTTTTACTTGCCTCTAATTTATCGAGCAATGCAGGAATAAAATAGAGTCCAGGCTCCACGGTATGAATCTGATTTTCAACCATGGGTGCGCTGGCCCTAAGATGGGGGTATTTTTCTGATACGGGCATCTGATCACCCTGAGCATTGGCAAGGCGACTGCCCTTGTCATGCACATTACAGCCTAGATGATGGCTGAGTCCATGAGGGTAAAAAGTATTAATAATTTTATTCTCTACCGCTTCTTCCGCGGATACTTTTAAAATATTGAACTGTTTTAAAATACTGGCAACCGCATATTGAGACTTAACATGTAAATCCGCTGGATTTTTTCCTATACCCGCCTCACTGACTAAATCTTGCTGTAACCGGTCTAAAGCATTAATCATTGATGAAAAATCGCTACCTGAATCATAGGCGTGAGTTCGAGTGATATCCGAGGCATAGTGATTAAACTGGACACCGGCATCTAACAATAAACTCTGCGGCTCAACGGGCCGATTGTTTAGCTGATGGTGATGAAGCACCGCTGCATTCTCGTTAATACCTGCAATAATTGCATAGGGCATTTCACTCTCTGCGCAATAACAGGCTTTTAAATAGGCACTGGCAACTTCAAGCTCTGATGCGCCTGCCATGAAGGCATCCTTTGCCGCTAGATGAGCGGGTACAGCCAGTCGAGTAGCTTCTCGCAAACAGGCATGCTCATAGGCCGTTTTACTGCGTCGCTGAAAATCGATTGCGTTTAAAATTTGAGATGGATTAAATGCTTTTGCGTCTAAATCAAAATCATTAGTATCATTAATTAATCCGAGGCTACGCGCTGATTTTGAAAGCTGCTTTATTAATGCTTCCAAAGAGCTGTACTCGATTAACTCAAGATGTTGGGCATAGGTTTCGGCTAATTTTTGTGGCGCGGAATGCCAAATATCCTGCTTGCACTGAATATAAAGTTTAGGCTTTTCATTTTCGGCATCAATACACAAAAAGTAATTAGCATAATTGAGGGGTACCCATTCTCTAAAGTAAGGATTAGTCTTAAAGGGGTAAGCCATATCATCCTGAAATTGAATTTTTTCAGAACCGGAGCCAATGATAAGCCGATCAAAATTTGTGGCCTGTAAAATTGTACGAAAGCGGCTTAATTTTTGCTGAATATGGTCGCCATATAACTGCTCAGGCGTTTGACTGTTTTGCACTAACGGGGCTAACAATTACGAATCCTCGGTAACCGTTTTAAGTTGCGAGTCAAAAACAGTTTTGTCCACTAATCCCTCGCTACTGGCAACAACTGTAGTGACCATTGCGTCGCCGGTGACATTAGTCGCCGTGCGGGTCATATCTAGCAACCGGTCCACACCAATGATGAGCCCGATTCCTTCCACGGGCAAACCTACCTGATTAAGTACCATCACTAACATCACCAGACCTACACCAGGCACAGCGGCAGTTCCAACTGAAGCTAGCGTAGCGGTTAAAACCACCGCCAAGTAACCTTCAAAGGTTAGTCCAATATTATAGGCTTGCGCGATAAATACTGTCGCTACACCCTGCATGATTGCTGTGCCATCCATATTAATGGTTGCGCCCAGGGGAACCGTAAACGATGAAACACTCTTGGAAACACCTAACCGCTGTTCTACTGTTCGCATAGTCACTGGCATTGTGGCGCCACTTGAAGCGGTACTGAAAGCCAGCGCTAATGCCGGACGCAATTTACTTAAAAACGTTTTTACACTGAGCCCAGTAAAGAATTTCAATAACAATGAATAGACACCCAAGCTATGGAGTAACAATACAAAAAGTACGGTTAAGAAGTACTTGCCCAGACTCATAATCATGCCAATGCCTACGTCGGCAAATAATTTGGCCAGTAGACAGAAAATACCGAAAGGCGCGATTAACATAAGCATCATCACCATTTTCATAATTACGGCATTCAAGTCGTTAAAGAAACTGATAATTCTCTGCCCCTGCTCACCGGCTTTTGTGACCGCAAAACCGAACAAAAGGGCAAATACAATTATTTGTAAGGTGGCCCCATTAGCCATGGA
>Ga0209603_1005493_pt1 | contig 10183 bp, 10 predicted proteins | sample COGITO_mtgs_1206_FD_184812 | JGI IMG/M metagenome (GOLD analysis project Ga0209603, IMG submission 184812) | Pelagic marine microbial communities from North Sea - COGITO_mtgs_120607 (SPAdes) (version 2) | ecosystem: Environmental > Aquatic > Marine > Epipelagic ... | reverse complement strand
AACGGAATTTCTACCTATAAAATGCATAATGGTCATAGAGGTATCAACCACCCTGTTAAAAACCTATTGTCGGGTAAAGGTGAAATTACCTCTCAAAATCATGGTTTTGCAATAAATAGACAAGAAACAGAGGCTAATGAAAATGTAGAAATCACGCATGTACATTTAAATGATAATACCGTGGCAGGAATTCGTCTAAGGAATAAGAATACTTTTTCGGTACAATATCATCCTGAAGCTAGTCCTGGACCGCATGATTCTGATTATTTGTTTGATCAATTTATAGAAAATATAAAAGGAAAGAAGTAAGTTATATCGTAATTTAATGTTGGTTAATCGAATGTTTTTTGGTGTTCATCTATTTTCAAATATTTACAATCATTTTATAATTACTTTAGAAGTGTGATGTAAAAATCACATTCTTTTTCATAGCAATTTTCCCACTCATTTTTTGAGTGGGTTTTTTTTAATTAAATTCTTAGCAAACGTTTTCGTAATTAATTTCTCACAAATAAGTAAAAGCTTTATACATTTTGTAATTTAGCATTCTTAAATTATGAGATTTAAATTTAATTAAAAAATAAGAAAATGAGTATTATAATCAGCGTTCACGCCCGTCAAATTTTTGATTCAAGAGGTAATCCAACAGTAGAAGTAGATGTAACTACAGAAAATGGTGTTTTAGGTAGAGCAGCAGTTCCTTCTGGAGCTTCTACAGGAGAGCACGAAGCTGTTGAATTACGTGATGGAGGTAAAGATTACATGGGAAAAGGTGTATTACAAGCAGTAAGTAATGTAAACAATATTATTGCCGCTGAGTTATTAGGTACATCTGTTTTTGAACAAAACTCCATAGATCAATTGATGATTGATTTAGATGGTACAACAAATAAATCGAAATTAGGGGCAAATGCAATTTTAGGAGTTTCTTTAGCTGCTGCTAAGGCTGCTGCTAATGAATTAGGTATGCCTTTATACAGATATGTTGGTGGAGTTTCTGCAAATACATTGCCTTTACCAATGATGAATATCATTAATGGTGGCTCTCATTCTGATGCTCCTATTGCTTTTCAAGAATTTATGGTTATGCCAGTCAAAGCAGAAACGTTCACAGAGGCTATGAAAATGGGGTCTGAAATTTTTCATAATTTAAAGAAAGTTTTACACGATAGAAATTTATCTACTGCAGTAGGTGATGAAGGTGGTTTTGCACCAAATTTAGCTGGAGGTACTGAAGACGCTTTGGAAACTATTGCATTAGCAGTTAAAAACGCTGGATATGTTTTTGGGGAAGAAATAAAAATAGCACTAGATTGTGCGGCTGCAGAATTTTATGTGAATGGAAAATACGATTATACTAAGTTTGAGGGAGAAACTGGTAAGGTTCGTTCTAGCCAGGAACAAGCTGATTACTTAGCAGAATTAGCAGCTAAATATCCTATTATTTCCATTGAAGATGGTATGGATGAAAACGATTGGGATGGCTGGAAATATTTAACGGAAAAAATAGGAAATAAAGTACAGTTAGTAGGTGATGATTTATTTGTTACGAATGTAGAGCGTTTGTCAAGAGGAATTGAAAACGGAATTGCAAATTCGATTTTAATTAAAGTAAATCAAATTGGTACTTTAACTGAAACTATTGCAGCTGTAAATATGGCAAAAAATGCAGGTTTTACTTCAGTTATGTCTCATAGATCTGGTGAAACAGAAGATAATACTATTGCAGATTTAGCAGTCGCTTTAAACTGTGGACAAATTAAAACTGGTTCAGCTTCTCGTTCTGATAGAATGGCAAAATACAATCAATTATTACGTATTGAAGAAGAGTTAGGCAATACAGCTTATTTTCCGAAAGAAAAAGCATTCAAGATTTAAGAAAATTTTGTACTTTAAAATAAAAACCTCGTGAGAAATTTCGAGGTTTTTTTTATGGAATTTATGTATAGGTTAATGTTATCTTAATATATGTAAAATCTGCTATAACATGCTTTCAGAACTCTATGAAATAAACTATCTTCGTGGCACTTAACAATACGAAAAATCATCATTAAATGTCAGATACGGCTAAACTAATTATAGGAGATAATTCTTATGAATTTCCACTAATAAAAGGAACAGAAAATGAAGTTGCGATTAATATTCAAACATTAAGAGGAGCAACAAATGGAGTAATAACTATTGACCCTGGATATAAAAATACAGGTTCATGTGAGAGTGCTATTACTTTTTTAGATGGAGAGAAAGGAATTTTACGTTACAGAGGTTATTCAATTGAAGAATTAGCTAACAAAGCAGATTTTTTAGAAGTATCTTATGCTCTTATATTTGGAGACTTGCCGAATAATGAACAACTAGCTAAGTTTAAAAAAGATATAAAGGAAAATTCTTTAGTAGATGATGATGTGAGAAAAATTTTGGAAGCTTTTCCAAAGACTGCCCATCCAATGGGAGTTTTGTCTTCTTTAACCAGTGCCTTAACAGCTTTTAACCCTGCTTTTGTAAACATTAGTTCTGACGAAGATATGTATAACGCTGTTGTTCGTATTTTGGGTAAATTTCCAATTTTAGTTGGTTGGACGATGCGTAAGAAAATTGGATTGCACTTAAATTATGGAAGCAAATCGTTAAGTTATGTTGAAAACCTTATGTATTTAATGTTTAAGCAGCCTAATGAAGATTTTCAAATGAATCCTATTATCAAACGTGCGTTAGATAAATTATTAATTTTGCATGCAGATCACGAACAAAATTGTTCTACTTCTACGGTAAGAATAGTTGGTTCTTCTCATGCAGGTTTATTTGCATCTCTTTCTGCAGGAATATCCGCACTTTGGGGGCCATTGCATGGTGGAGCAAATCAAGCAGTTTTAGAGATGTTAGAAGCAATTAAAGCTGATGGTGGTGATACAAAGAAATACATGGCGAAAGCGAAAGATAAAAATGATCCATTTCGATTGATGGGATTTGGTCATAGAGTTTATAAGAACTTTGATCCAAGAGCAAAAATTATTAAGGCAGCGGCAGATGAAGTTTTAAATGACTTGGGTATACATGATCCAATTTTAGAAATTGCTCGAGGATTAGAGAAGGAAGCATTAAATGATCCTTATTTTGTAGATAGAAAGCTATATCCAAATGTAGATTTTTATTCAGGGATTATTTACAGAGCTATGGGAATTCCTGTAGAAATGTTTACAGTAATGTTTGCTTTAGGTCGTTTACCGGGATGGATTGCTCAATGGAAAGAGATGCGTCTTAAAAATGAACCTATAGGTCGTCCTCGTCAAATTTATACAGGAGAAAATTTAAGATCTTTTACAGAATTAGAGAATAGATAAAAAAATAATATTATTTTTACATTAAATTTAAAGCTTCATAAATTATGAAGCTTTTTTTATACGTTTGTTTATGTTAGAACTTAATATTAAAAATGAAACTTCAAGATTAAGAGCTGTAATTTTAGGAACAGCGAAAAGTAATGGAGGCGTTCCTAACGTTGAAGATTGTTATGACCCAAAGAGTATCGAGCATGTTTTGTCAGGTACGTATCCAAAAGAGGATGACATGATGTTAGAGATGGAAGCGGTAGCCGAGGTACTAAAAAAATATAATGTCCAGGTTTTTAGACCAGATGTAATTAATAGCTATAATCAAATTTTTTCTAGAGATATTGCTTTTGTAATTGACAATATCCTTATAAGGTCTAATATTCTGCCAGATAGAGAGAAAGAATATATGGCTATACAAAACATGATTTCTCATATAAACCCAGAAAATATAGAAGTTTTGCCTGAGAAGTGCCATATTGAAGGAGGAGATGTTATGCCTTGGAATGAATATATATTCGTAGGGACTTATTCAGGTAATGATTATTCAAATTATATAACTGCAAGGACAAATATTCATTCAGTAAATGCGTTACAAGAATTGTTTCCTCATAAAAAAGTGAAGTCATTTGAATTGAGGAAGTCCAACACAAATGCAAAAGAAAATGCATTGCATTTAGATTGTTGTTTTCAACCTATAGGAATAGACAAGGCTATTCTTCATAAAAATGGTTTTTTGGTTGAAAGTGAATATGAATGGTTGGTGAATTTTTTTGGAAAAGAAAATATTTTTGAAATTACGAAAGATGAAATGTATCAAATGAATAGTAATATTTTTTCGATTTCAGAAAAAGTTATTATTTCAGAGAAAAACTTTACGAGATTAAATACGTGGTTGAGAGAAAATGATTTTACAGTAGAAGAAGTGCCCTATGCAGAAATTGCAAAGCAAGAAGGTTTATTACGCTGTTCTACTTTACCTTTAATCAGAGATTAATGACTTGATAATATCGAATAAAAAAGCTGCATGTTGCAGCTTTTTTTATTTGATATTTTTTTGATTATTCTAAAACAACTTTATCAATTGCATGAATCACCCCATTATTGGCTTGTACATCAGTAGCTATAATTTTACTAACTCGAGATCCAGAGTCGGTTAATGTAGCTTGCCCTCCTGAAAGATTAACAGTTAATCCTCCTCCTAAGGTAGAGATAGACATGTTGTCAGATAAACTAGATGCTAAAACGTTTGCACCAGCTACTACATGTGTATTTAATGTTGATGTTAAAGTTGCAGTAGGTACTTCGCTCAATGCAGTTAAATCTAATTCGTTTAGTAACGAAACAAAGGCACTATTTACAGGAGCAAAAACGGTAAATGGAGCAGGTTCTGTATCATTTGGGGTAGATAAGGTTTCGACATAAGTATAACTTGCCTCCCTTGTTAAAGCTTCCACCAATATTGAAAAATTAGAGTCAGCTGCCGCAAAAGTTACAATTGTTGGTAAATCAACAACCTTATCCACAACATGCACTGTTCCATTATCTGCAGAAACATTTGGAATAGAAACTTGAGATGTTCCATTAAATGTCACACCTCCATCTGTATTGATGTATATTGACATTGGTGATTCTGATGCATCGCTTGTAGCTTTTGTGTTAGCGTATCCGGTTGATAGGTCTGTGGACTTTAAACTACCATCTATTACATGATTTAAAAGAATTTGTGTTAATAATTCTTTTGGTACTTCATCTAAAGAATTAAAGCCTTTTTCTTCTAAAAATGAAGAGAATGCTTCATTAGTAGGTGCTAAAACAGTAAATGGTCCTGGCCCGCTCAATGTTGTAGCTAGTTCTGCTTTTGTAACGGCTGCCACTAATGAACTTAAATTATTATTAACAGCTACATCTAAATTGTATTCGTTTTAATAATAGTATCATCATCATTATTACTGCATGAAGAAAAAATACTAACTAATAGAAATAATGCGATTACTTTGGTGATTACTTTGATGAATTTATGTTTTTAATTATTTTGTTTAATAATAATATAAAAAAATTAAACACTTTGTATTAAATAAAATGTAAAATTTGTTAAACAAAATTTTTATTCAAAATTAATTTCTCAAAAGTAAAAGAGTCTTCTCTTTTTAATGTTGGTAATATCAGAGTACTATTTCTTTTGATTATTGATAGTAAAAACGAAAATTTAATAGAGGTTATTACTGTAAAAGCATTCGACGTTATAAATTCAGTAATCCCAGTCTTAAATTTATTATCCTATCGAATAAGTATTGAAGTTTACATTCATCAATAATACTCAAGAATACGAAGAGCTTGAATTAAAATTGAGCTGTATAATGAGCATGTTTAATATTTTAGGAGTTTATTTATGGAAGCTTTAAAGAGAGTTATACTTTCAGATTATCTAAATGCGCAAGAAGAGAAGGAAAGTTGTTATTTATTTGTAAAGTTTTAAACAAGAAAAAAGCCAAGCAATGGCTCGGCTTTTTTTAATAATCATTTATGAAAATTATTTTTGCTCTTTTGTTTTGATGTTATCAAGATATTCCTGTAAACGTTTTCCGTAATCTGATTTTTTCACTTTATCAGATAGAGAATTGTTTACAGTATCTAACATTTTTATGCTTGCATCATACATTTCTGTAAGAGCGATATATGGCGATACCACTGTATTTGCATGTGTAATTGCAAAATTAGTAGTAAATAAAACTTTTCTTTTGGTTAGTTGTTTGTAATCTTTTTCTAATTGAATGACTAAAGCTTCGTTATTGGCTTTCTTTGCATCAAAATCTTTTTTGATAAACTCTAAACGCTCATTTTGAAACCTTTTTCTAATTTTTGTGTATTGATCTAAGATTTCTTGATTTTTAGATCCAGAGATTTCGGGGTTAAAACCAAATTTATCAACTTTATCATTAATAGTTATTGTTCCTTTTTCACCGAAAAATAAAATTCTTTTGTTCGTTGTGTTTCCGTCAAAAGTTAAATAGTATAAAACTGGAGAATCCACATTATCAGTTAATGTAAATTTCTCATTGCCTAATAAAGCAATCGAATCAACAGAAACCAGGGCTGTATCCTTCATTTTTTGTAGGTACAGAGTTCCTTTTTTTAATCCTTTAATTGTTCCTTGAACAATCATATTTCCTTCTTCTTTAGAATTGCAAGCAATTACTAAAATTAATAATGCAACGGTAGCAATAATTTTCTTCATGTAAACTAAAATTTTGGTATGCAAATATGCTGATTTTTATTTAAAGAGTTGCTGATAATTCTAACAAAATAGTACATAGAATGGCTCCTACAGTTCCTATTGCATATCCCAAAACAGCTAATAAAACACCAACAGTTGCCAATGAGGGATGAAAAGCTTGTGCTACAATTGGAGCAGAAGCAGCTCCTCCAACATTAGCCTGACTTCCTACTGCGAGGAAAAAATACGGAGCTTTAATAAGTTTGGCAACTAAAATTAATAATGCTGCATGTATTGTCATCCAAACAGCACCAATAGCAATTAATCCTAAATTGTCAAAAATCATTGCTAAATCCATTTTCATTCCAATAGTTGCTACTAGAATATAAATAAATACGCTCCCCAATTTACTCGCTCCAGCACCTTCATAGTTTTTTGCTTTTGTAAAAGATAATATTATTGCTACAATGGTAGAAATACTAATTAACCAAAAGAAACTAGAACCTAAAAATGTAAAGATATTTCGCCATGTTTCAGATTGTATATTGTTTACTAATTTTTCAAAGAGCGCACTTAAACGAGTAGCTGCAAAATGCCCCAAACCAACTGTTCCAAAAGCGATTGCTAACATGATCATTAAATCGGTTAAAGAAGGGTTTCTTTTTGTCTTTTTAGAAAAGCTAGACACTTTTTCTTTTAATTGTTCAATGGTCGTTGTGTCTGCACCTAGCCATTTATTAATTTTATCTTTTTTACCAATTCCTATTAGTAAAATGGCCATCCAAATATTGGCAATAACGATATCAACAAAAATCATTCCTCCATACTTTTGAGGGTTGTATTGGTAAATTTCTAGCATCGCAGTTTGGTTTGCTCCACCCCCAATCCAACTTCCTGCAAGTGTAGAAAGACCTCTCCAAACTGCATTAAAATCGGCACCACCAACAGTTTCTGGCGAGAAAATTGAAATTAATAAAATAGCAATCGGACCACCAATTATAATTCCTACAGTTCCTGTAAAAAACATAATTAAAGCCTTAGAACCAAGATTGAAAATAGCTTTTAAATCAATACTTAAAGTCATTAATACTAAAGCTGCAGGTAATAAAAAACGACTAGCAACATAATAAAGTTGTGATTTACCAGGCATAGCTTTTCCCGCTGTATTTATAGTTTCCCATTCGGGGGATATAATTCCTAAGGTTGTAAAAATTGCAGGTATAAAATAAGCCATAAATAAACCTGGAACAATTTTGTAGAACTTATGCCAAAATCCACTAGTTTTGTTTTCTGTGTAGAACACCAATCCTAGCGATAACATAAGGATTCCAAAAACAATAGCATCATTAGTAAAAGTTGGTTCAGTCATATTTGAAATGTTTTTATTTATTGAATTTTGTAAAGACTTTATTAGAAGAATTTTTGTAAAAATAACTTAATTTTAGTTTTAATTTTTCAAAATATTTTGAATAAATCCGTTATCAATTCTGTTTTTGGTAATTGGTTTTATGTAAACCTTATAATTATATTTCTGAAGTTATCGGTTATGAAAAACTATTATTCTCCTAAAGTATAAGTTGTTTTATGAATCGAATTTTCATTAAAAGTTTACTCATCTTTCTTTTTAGGTTCTCTTTTCGCATTTTTAAGAGACTGCATTAACATCCATTCGATTTGTCCATTGGTAGAACGAAATTCGTCTGAAGCCCATTTTTCAATTGCTTTAATCATGTCTTCATTAATACGTAATGCAAATGCTTTTTTCTTAGCCATATTTTATTGGTTAACGAAATTTTAGATGATTGCTGTTAGTTTTTTTTGATATTCCAAATCTTGTTTTTAAATATAAGATGTCTTTTTGTTTAAATACTAATATACTAGAAAGCTCAATATTTTCATTTATTACTAAAATTTATTCAAATTTATTTATGTAAAGGAAACTGTAATTCCCGAAATTGAGATAACTATATAAATTGGCATCCGGATTATATTAATTTGTTTTTATAGGTCTCTAAAACTCTAAGAGCCTCTTCCTTTTTTTGCGTTCCTATTAATAATTTATCTCCATTTTTAAGAATTAACTGAACACCAATATTTCCTGATACATTAATTGCTTTTCCTCTTCCTTTATTAAAAAAGAATCCTCCTTTTAATCCCCATCCTCCAAATTCACTTATGGGAAAATACGTTCTAATTCCCGCTTTAGTAATTTGATTCCAAGGAATTAATTTCATTGAAAAATGAAAAGGAGAAAATTGATAATGAATTCCTTTTTCATCAATTTTTGTTTTTAATTTAAAGAAAAATAGTATCAAAATAGAAACCACAATAACAACAAGTATTGCTGTAAATTCTTTTGTAGATATGGTTTTGTTTTCTGTAAAGTGTTTTTGTAATACTTTAGTTATTGGAATAACTGTACTAATGACTAATATGATAATCAACCAAATTTGTCTAAAACGCTGTTCTTCCTTAAAAACTTTCATGTTACCTGTTTTTTTCTCTTTCTAAAACTATATTGGCCCAACCTGGGGCAATATAATTTACATTCCATCCTTCTCTTCCATATTGGTTTAATAGGTCTTCAAAATTCTGACTTCTATTTCTAAATCCTAATTTAGGATGTACTACTTTATATTCTTTCATTGTTTTTTGTATGTGAGATTAATGACTTAAAGTTCCGGTATTTAAAACAGGTGAAGCTTCTTTGTCCCCACATAAAATAACCATTAAATTGCTAACCATAGCGGCTTTGCGTTCATCATCTAAATCAACTATATTTTTTTTACTTAATTCCTCTAAAGCCATTTCAACCATACTTACTGCACCTTCTACAATTTTATGTCTTGCCGCAACAATTGCTGTAGCTTGTTGTCTTTTTAACATTGCAGAAGCTATTTCTTGTGCATATGCTAAATATCCAATTCTAGCTTCCAAAACTTCTATGCCCGCAATAGATAAACGTTCATCAATTTCTTTTTCTAACGCTTCAGAGACTTCGTTTACACTAGATCTTAAAGTAATATCTTCATCAGAACCTTCATCAGCAAAATTGTCATAAGGGTACATACTTGCCAATTTTCTTACGGCAGCATCTGTTTGTACGCGTACAAAGTTTTCAAAATTATCAACATCAAAAGCGGCTTTATATGTATCTGTTACTCTCCATACTAAAATAGTAGAAATCATAATAGGGTTTCCTAGTTTATCATTTACTTTTAAACGTTCACTATCAAAATTACTTGCTCTTAATGAAATTGCTTTTTTTCTAAATAATGGATTCGCCCAATACAAACCATTGTCTTTTATAGTTCCTATATATTTACCAAATAATAAAATGACTTTAGAAGTATTTGGGTTAACAAGAATAAAACCAAAGAAACCAAAGAAACCAAAAAGCGTGGTAATTAGGTAAATAGGTGTTTCCTTTATTATTGTAAATGCAATTCCCCCAAAAAATAGTATTAGAACTATTAATAACATTAAATAACCATTTGCTGGTTTAATAATTTTTTCTTCTTTCATATATTTTGTTTTATTATGATATTAAAATGATATCACAAATATAGGTTTATTTTTTTTATGAATATAAATTTTTCAAGATTTATTTTATACATTAGCCAAGAATCAATAATAT
>Ga0209603_1005489_pt1 | contig 10185 bp, 8 predicted proteins | sample COGITO_mtgs_1206_FD_184812 | JGI IMG/M metagenome (GOLD analysis project Ga0209603, IMG submission 184812) | Pelagic marine microbial communities from North Sea - COGITO_mtgs_120607 (SPAdes) (version 2) | ecosystem: Environmental > Aquatic > Marine > Epipelagic ... | reverse complement strand
TCAGGTGGAGCTCTTGCTGCGCCCGCTGGAAGAACTCGACGTCTTTCGGATTCGCCCCCGGCCAGCCGCCTTCGATGAACTGCACGCCGAGCAGATCGAGCTGTTGCGCAATGCGGAGCTTGTCATCGACCGTCGCAGTGACGCCCTCGACCTGAAGTCCGTCGCGCAGTGTGGTGTCGAAGACTTCGACGAGTCGCATGGTGGTTCGGTCCTGTCGATTAGCGGTGAGCGCCGGCAACGAGCGCTCAGCCAGTGAAGTCCAATATGCGGGCGATTTCAACGCCGCGCTGCTCGCCGGTGAGGACATGCACCGAATCACAGTCATGCAAGATGTGGACGGACCTGTGATTTCGCGGTGTATTGCATCGCTGCGCCGGTGGATGGACGGTGGATTACACGACTTGATCTGGGGGCAACTTGAAAACTTTTGGGGGTAAACCCTGTGAGTGCAAAATATATCTTGACCAGGTGTTTTAGGTCGTTCATCATGGTTTTGTACCGAATAGCGCACGACCGATCCGGCAACGGTGTGGTCGCAGCGAAATCGGAGTACAGGACACTAAAACCACCGGTGCGGACGGGTTCCACGGGCAACCGTGGTGGCCGACCTAGCCGGAGAGAGCCAGACAAATCGGAACCACCCCAACTGGAACCGAGGAGAAAAGCTCTCGATCGGCACCACTTCGATGACACGGGCAACCGGGTCAGCGTGAACGGTGACGACGGATAGCGGGCCGGGAAACCGGCTCGGGACTTCGAAAAGCGGCATCGCCCGCCACGCAGCTCCACGTGTGGAACAGCGGGACGGGCGATGTGTACAGGTCGAGCCGAAGGCTAACGCCCGCAGATCGACCCAAGGTGGATGTGTCCGCCTGAGAGCCCCGGAAGGCGGCTCGGCTTCGGTCGAGAACTGCTGACCGGGGCTCTCCTCGTTTTCCCTCTCGACTCGCTCCATCGGGTTCTATTCGATGCGCGCGCCATCTACGGTCTTCCTATGGCCAAATCGTCGTCTCCACAGCTCGGGATGTGCTTCCCCCGCGAACTCCCAGCGGCATTCGTCGTCGACGCAGCACAGCGACTCGAGGCCGACGGGTTGGACCAGCTGTGGGTGATCGAGGACTGTTTCTACACGGCCGCGCCGAGCTTGGCAGCCACTGCGTTCGCGCACACTGATCACCTCACTGTGGGGATCGGGATCCTGCCCGCCGTTGCCCGCAACCCCGCCATCACGGCGATGGAGCTCGCAACGCTCGCCGAACTCGCACCCGGTCGGCTGATTGCCGGGATCGGCCACGGCGTCCAGTTCTGGATGGAGCAGATGGGTGCCCGCACACCATCGCCTTTGACCACGCTTGAGGAGGTCCTCACCGTGGTGCGCCGCCTCCTCGCAGGCGAACAGGTGACGTTCGACGGACATGAGGTGCGCATGGACGACGTCACTCTCCAGCCCCCACCGGCGAACGCTCCGCCAGTCCTCGCCGGAGTCCGCGGGCCGAAGTCGCTCGCGCTCGCAGGCCGAGCTGCGGATGGGCTGGTGCTTGCCGAGGGCACAGGACCGACCTACGTGCGACAGTCAATCGAGCAGGCTGGACGCGTTGACGACGGAGCGTTTCGGACTGCGGTGTTCACTGCGTTGTGCCTCACCAGCGATCGAGCAGAAGCACATCGCTTGATGGCTTCGTTCCTTGCGAGCCTTTTGGAACTGCCCAACCCCGGGCTTGATGCACACCCGCACATTGACGAGATACGGGAGCGACACTCCAGCGGCGGCGATGACGCTCTGGCTTCTATGCCGGCTGAGTGGTGGCTCGAACTCGGCGCAATTGGAACGCTTAATGACATCGTCGAGCACGTCGAGTTGTTGCACGCCGCTGGAGCGGATGACATTGCGTTCTTTCCGAGACCGACCGTGGAACTGACGCGTGACGACCTTGATGCTGTCGCAAAAATCCGAAGCGCAATCAATTAACCCCAATGCCGCAACTCACCGAAACGAACTCGAGGGTTATTCCTGAGTGACCATCCCCCAGAGGCCTACTAATTACAACCAAGCTAATTTCTCTAAACTGCGGTTAGAGGCCTATCCAACCTGCGTTGGCTAACGTGCGAAGGCATCATTGAGCACCAAGCGAAACGTGGAAAGCGGGCAGCCCCATGCGGGCGGAGTCAGTCGAGACGGAACTGAAGTTCAGAACGCAGGGAGGAACCAACCTTGCAGCGACCTTCACCGTCCCGGCTGGAAAAGAGCGGGCTCCCGCAGTGCTTCTCTGCCAAGGACTCTCGGGGATACGAAATCTGGTCCTGCCTCGCGTTGCGGAGACGATGGCTGAACGGGGCATCGCTACGTTGCGTTTCGACTACGCAGGTTACGGCGATAGCGATGGGCCTCGCGGGTGGATTGATCCGTTCGCGCGAGTGATCGATGGCCGCTACGCCCTGGCGACGCTCATCGGCCGGGAAGAAGTGGATCCGAACCGCATCGGCGTCTACGGCCACAGCTACGGAGGCCCTGTCGCGATCCACATCGCAGCCCAGGAATTGCGGGCTCGAGCCCTGGCCGTGGTCTCAAGCCCCGGGGGCGGCACGGACATGCTCCGATCGACGAGAGCCGAATGGGAGTGGCTCTCTTTGGTCCACCGACTGGACGTCGAACGTGCGGCAATCGCCGCAGGGGCGCCACCAACCGTCGTTGCGCTCAAGGAGATATTTCCCCTTAGTCCCGCATTTGCCAGCGCCTATGCGAAGCTGAAGGGTGAGGGTACGAGCGCAATCGCTGCGGGCTCGGGACTGGGCACGTCGACGTTCCACCTCGCGAGCATCGACCGAATGGCCGTGTTCGACCCGGAAGCAGCGGCACGCAATCTCATTCGCTGTCCGGCACTATTCGTTCACGGCGAGGACGACGACACCGCACCGATGTCTGCTACAGCTTCAATTTTTCGTGCGATCCCGGGGCCGAAGCAATGGCATTCGGTGCCGGGGGCAGATCACAACGCTCTCGATACAGAGCCAGTTCTGACGTCGGTCCTGGCCAAAGTAGGCGACTGGTTCGGCCTACACCTTCCATCAACCGATGAAGGTTGATCGGTGGACCCCGTTGCGGAAAGCTGAAGAACGTCGATCGGAACAGCAACGTAAGCACTGCTCGACGATTGACCGAGACCAGAGCTGCGTTCCTGCAACCTTCGGACAAGACCGGTTGAGACATCACCGGGCCGCTATGAGCCTTAAGCACATATTGAGGCGTCCGGAATCTGTCTCAGACAGCGGTCTCACACCACGATCGGTACTTGTCGACTTCACGTCGAACAGCTCGGTGATAGGTCTCAGCGATTGCCGTCGTCATCGGGCCGGGGCAGGGAATCTCTCGATCATCGACCGAGTTGACTGAGCTCACTTCAGCCGCCGTACCGCAAACGAAAGACTCATCCGCAATGTAAAGATCGGTCCGGGCAAGGTTGTCGATAACAGCTTCGTATCCAAGATCGTGGGCGATGGTGAGAACTGTGCTCTGTGTGATGCCCTCGAGCGCGCCCGCCGCCAGCGGCGGCGTGATCAACTTTCCTTGACGAACCACGAAGATGTTCTCGCCGGAGCATTCGGCAACCAGGCCGTTAGGTGCGAGCATCACGGCCTCGTCGTATCCGGCCTTGATCGCCTCAACCTTGGCCAACGACGAATTGACGTAGTTGCCGGTGGTCTTCGCAGCTGGCGGCATCGTGTTGTGGTCGTGACGCGTCCACGACGACGTCTTCAACCGCACGCCCTTCGCCACGGCATCGTCACCGAGATACGCACCCCACGGCCAACAGGCGATCGAAACGTCGACCGAGCAAGGCAGCGTGTTAAGCCCCATCTCGCCATACCCAAGATACGCGATTGGACGGATGTAACACGATGACAATCCGGTGGCCCGCACGGTCTCCTTGGTTGCAGCGATCAATTCGTCGACCGTATAGGGGATCTCCATGCCGAGAATCTTCGCCGAGTTGAAAAGTCGCTCGATGTGCTCGGTCAGACGGAACACAGCCGGCCCGTCGGCGGTTTCGTAAGCGCGGATCCCTTCGAACACGCCGCTGCCGTAGTGCAAGCCGTGGGTAAGCACGTGGACCTGGGCCTTGTCCCAGTCGACGAGCTCGCCGTTCATCCAGATCTTGTCGGTCGGTGTGATGGGCATGATCGCTCCGGTATTCGGTGGTCGTACGCCGTCAAACGGTATCGGGCACCGGCTGACGGATTGATGTGCGGGTCAGTGTCCCACGCGAGCGGCGATTGCGTCACCGACGTCGGTAGTGCTGCCGGTGCCAGGCTCGACCGCGCACGCGGCACGAATCCGGTCAGCGACATCACCCTCACCGAGGAAGTCGAGCATTAACGCCCCTGACAGAATGGCGGCTGTGGGGTTCGCCAGGTTCTGCCCGGCGATGTCAGGCGCCGAGCCATGCACCGGTTCGAACATCGACGGTCCGGTCCGATCGGGATTGAGGTTGGCCGACGACGCAAGCCCGATCCCGCCGGAGACCGCACCGCCGAGGTCGGTAAGGATGTCACCGAAGAGATTGTCGGTCACGATGACGTCGTAGCGATGTGGATCCTGGACAAAGTAGATGCAGGCAGCATCGACGTGATTGTACGCGGTGACAACCTGAGGAAACTCGGTGGCGACCTCATCGAATGTGCGCTGCCACAGCCCGCCTGCGAACTGCAGCACATTGGTCTTATGCACCAACGTGAGATGCTTGCGCTTGCGTGACGCCGCAAGCGCGAACGCGTAGCGGATGCAGCGCTCGACTCCGAACCGGGTGTTAAACGAGCCCTGGGTCGCCACTTCCTGCGGCGTTCCCTCACGCAGCGAACCACCCTCGCCGACATAGGGCCCTTCAGTGTTCTCACGTATGACCACGAAGTCGTGCGGCTCAGTGCCACCCGGCGCCGTGCCGACGAATGGACGCTGATTGACAAAGAGATCGAGTGCGAAACGCATCTTGAGCAGCAAGCCGCGCTCAATCACGCCCGGCGGCACGTCGGGAGTCCCCACGGCCCCGAGCAGAATGCAGTCGAATGCCCGCAGCTCATCGAGAGACTCATCCGAGAGGATCTCGCCGTCCTTGAGATAGCGGGATCCGCCGAGGTCGAAATCGGTGGTCGCAAGGTCGACTCCCGCAGCACGGATGACCTTGATGGCCTCCGCGGTCACGTCTGGTCCGATCCCGTCGCCGCCGATCACTGCAATGTTATGCGCCATAGTGCGCAGCAGCCTAGGGATTCGGGGGCGACGATGACTCGTCGGCTCCGGTTGGGACGGTCGGCTCAGTCGACGACGTCGTGCTCGATGTTGATGATGTGGTGCTCGACGTGGTGCTCGACGTGGTACTCGACGTGGTACTCGACGTTGGTAACGCGCTCGGGATGGTCGCCGTCACGCTGGTTGTGGTGCTCGACGTAGTCGTGGTGCTCGAAGTCGTCTCCGGCGGCGGTACCTGCCAAGGGAACGCAACCACATTGGGTCGGTATCGGTGCGGATTAGGCCATGCGTCGCGCAGCATGTTGCGGGCGTTGTTTGAGACCGACACGACCGCCTGTCCCAACCCGTCCCGCCACGGCATTAGATGGGCGTGATAGGTGTTCATCTTCGGGTCGGCGCCGCGCGGCGCAATCGGCTGACTCTCGGTTGTCGTCCACGGACCCCACGGGACGTTGGCGACATCGAGTTCGAACGCATCTCCCCAGTAGCCGTTCACAGCAGTCGACGCAATCCACTGCCCGTCCATGTAGCGCGGCTGCATCGGGAACTCGGACCAATACCGTTGCAGGAACGCGTGCGCATTGCGGCGGTCCGTCGTCCACCCCTCCTGCGTCCAGTACTCGGGTGCGTCGAGAAGTTGACCCCTCGGCACGCGAGCGAGGAACATCTTCGTCCCGCTGTGCGGACCGTTGAACCATCCACCTTCGCGGGCGAGGTTCTGCTCAAAGGTGTTGCCGAAGAGGTAGGTGTGCGTCTTGTCACTCGCGACCGCGTACCCGTATATCGGCGAGGCACCGCCGCTCGTCGCACGTCGGAAGTCGAGTCGAGCGAGCGTGTTGACGTCGTAGGCCGCAATGTGCGACGCGACAGGATGCCAACCGAGTCCGTCCGGTGGCGCGGGGTCAGGTTCGTCTTTTCGCATCTCAGCCCAAAACACGTAAAGCCGGTCGCCGTGCACTTCGCCACCCATTGGCCAGAACCAGGTACTGAGCATGGTCGTGCCGGTACCGAGCTCGAAGGGCATCGGTCGCAAGGTGGTACCGCGATGAAGCAGCCGGAAGCAGCTTCCTTCCTGCACAAGCGCCGAGTTGTGGGTAAACGTTGCGTTGCCGAGCATCGTCGCAGTGTTCGAGTGGTCGATGAACGTGTCCTGAAACAGCCACAGATACCGATTGCCACCGAGCGGGTAAACGTGTTGATAGTCCCAGCCGATCACCGGTCCGACCCGCTCCGCAAAGAACTCGTCGAGACCTACCGCCGAGAGGTCGCGGGCACATCCAACATCGGTCGATAGGTGCCCGCCAGAAGTCTCGAAGACACTGTCAGCCCACGGTGCCGGTGCAGCATCCGGCGGCGGCGGCGGCTCGGCCGGGACTGGTCGAGCGACGACCGAGGGCTCCTCATTAAGTGGCGGCGCTGAAACCGACACAACCGTCGTACTCGGGTCAGCAGTCAGTATGACATTTGTCGACGGCGGTGCGATCGACGTTGTACGGTCCGAATCGTTCGTGAGCTGAAATAGGAGCGTCGTACGTTCGATCCTCGGGATGGTGGTCGTCTCGATAATGCCGACCGCGTCACCCTCGGCCTCCGTCGACGACCCCGACGACTCTGCGACGGCCCCAAGTCCGATAAGCCCAACGACGATCGCAGCAATGCCGCCGACGCTCCATCGACGGCCGAGACCGCGGACCGATGCAACCGAGGAATCGACGGGTCTGGGCTCGGCACGCACGCCAGGGTCGGGCCGCTCGCCAAGCGAATCGGAAGTCGGGACGGCGGATCCGTCATCCATCTCCTCGTTCACCCCCCCAATCGTACGACGCTTAACAGGTCCTTATCCCGGCAGGCCGAGGTCACCGCTCGATATCCTTCTGACGATGTCTAACCCGCAGCTCTCTCAAGGCGCCTACGACAAACTCAAAGCGGAGTTCGATGATCTGACGACGCGCGGCCGCATCGATGTCGCCAACAAGATCGAAGTTGCCCGCGAGGAAGGCGACCTCAAGGAAAACGCCGGCTACCACGCCGCAAAAGATGAACAGGGCCACATGGAGGGTCGCATCCGCCAGCTCGAACATTTACTCGAGAACAGCGAGATCGTGGAGGCGTCTCAGATCTTCACGATCCTCTACGAGGGTGATTCGGACGACATGGCCGAGCGGTACCTCATCGGCAACATGGAGGAGGTCGCCGAGAACGCCGACGTAATCAGCTCAACCTCACCGCTCGGCGCAGCACTCGAGGGCGCTGCCGAAGGTGACACCGTCTCCTACGACGCCCCGAATGGTTCTCTAACCGTCACCGTGTTAAAGGTCGAATCGGTCTGAGCCGGTTAGACCATCGCCCCGAACTCGACGGCAACAAGAGATCCGCCGACGGCAATTCCGCTCTCGACGCAGACAACAGCGGCGCTCATGACAACGTTCAGGCCGTCAGCGCTGTCCCACTTGATCTTCCGCGCTCGACTCGGCTCGAATTGCCGGGGCGCGGCACAATCAACGTCCGATACTTCGGGCCGTCAGACGCCGACACGACGATCCTGCTCCTCCACGGCTGGACTGCCACCGCAGACCTCAACTGGTTCCGCTGCTATGCGGCGCTGGGCCAGCAGTTCCGCGTGGTCGCCTACGACCACCGTGGTCACGGGGCAGGGTTGCGCTCGAAGAAACGGTTCCGTCTCGAGGACTGTGCCGACGACGCCGTAGCTGTCGCTGACGAACTCGGTATTCAGGAGTTCGTCCCCGTCGGCTACTCAATGGGCGGCCCCGTCGCTCAACTGATCTGGCGACGCCACCGTGAGCGCGTTCTCGGACTCGTGCTCTGCGCAACCGCGCCAGTGTTCTCGGTCGAGCGGCTCGAACGACTGTCATTTCTGGGCGCCAGCGGTCTCGCTGCACTTGCCCGAATCACGCCCGAACAAGCCCGTCTCTGGCTGACCGACCAGCTCTACCTCCAACGCAAAGCGCGCGAGTGGGATCCGTGGGCGGTCGAAGAGGCATCGGGCCACGACTGGCGAATGCTCCTTGAGGCGGGCACCGCCATCGGCGCGTTCGACTCGACACCGTGGATCAGCAACGTTGACGTCCCGACATCGTTAGTCGTCACGATGCGCGATCAGACCGTAAGCAAACGTCGACAGACGCTGCTGTTTGATGCGCTCCCCGACGCCGAGGTGTACCGGATCGACGGCGATCATGACGCCGTCGTCGAAGAAGCGGACCAATTCTCACCCACGCTCGTGCGGGCGATCTCCTCAGTGCATGCGAAAACCTGATGAAGTGGCTCCGATCACGTCTCGCCGCTGTCGCCTTCGGGTTTGCAGCACTCGTCGGGCTCGGCGTTGCGTTGCTCGAAGCTCGCGACGCCGGCGGACGACTCGGCACCTCGTGGTTGGGACGCAACGCCCGCCTCGCGCGCATGGGGGCGCGAGTCGGCGGCACCTACGCAACAACTGCGGCACGCAAGACCTTCGCATCGGCCGAAAGACGAGATGCATTGGATCGTGCGCGCGAGTTCCGAACGGCCGAGCAGGTCGCCGAAGAACTCGGTCAGATGAAAGGCGCGTTGATGAAGCTCGGTCAGATGGCCAGCTACCTGGACGACGGCTTGCCCGAACCGCTTCGGCTGGCACTCGCCCAGCTGCAGTCGGACGCTCCTCCGATGTCGGCCACTCTGGCACGCTCCACCGTCGAGTCAGAGCTCGGGGGACCGATCGACGAGCTGTTCATCGAGTTCGACGACGAACCGATCGCTGCTGCGTCGATCGGGCAAGTTCACCGAGCGATCGTGCGCGAGAACGACGGGGCGGAACGTGCTGTCGCTGTCAAGGTGCAGTACCCGGGCGTCGGCGAAGCAATCGCGTCCGATCTGCGCAATGCCGACATGCTCGGCGCGCTCCTCAAACAAAGCTTCGGCGGGCTCGACCCAGCAGAGATGGTCGACGAGATTAAAATTCGCCTGGCCGACGAAGTCGACTACGAACTCGAGGCCGAGAACCAGAAGCTGTTCGCCGACTACTACCGGTATCACCCGTTCATCCGAATCCCAGCGGTAATCAACAGCCACTCGACGAAACGAGTTCTGACGACAGAGCTGGCCACCGGATACCGCTGGTCCGAAATGCTCGATCGCGGTCAGGAGACCCGGGACCGAGTTGGAGAAATCATCTTCCGATTCGTCTTTCGATCGCTCTACCGATTCGGTGCGTTCAACGGCGACCCACATCCCGGCAATTACCTGTTCCACGAAGATGGAACCGTGACCTTCCTCGACTTCGGGCTGGTCAAGCACTTCACCCGTGACGAACTCATCATGTTCGGATCAATGGTCGAAGCCGCCGCGGTCGATCACGACGCCACTGCGTTCCGCCGGATCGTCGAGTCCGCAGGGATGCTGCTTCCCGGCGCTCCAGTCGACACCGACGAAGTCGGTGAGTACTTTTCGCTGTTCTACGACACGGTCCGCGACGACGTCGAAATGACGTGGACACGCGAATACGCCAACTCGGTCGTGCGCCACACGTTCGACCGCACCAGCCCGATCAGCCAGTACGCAACAGTTCCCCGAGCCTTCGTCTTCATCCAACGAATCAACCTCGGTCTCTACGCATTGCTCGGCGAACTCCGAGCGTCCGGCAACTACCGCAGAATCGCGTCCGAGCTATGGCCATTCGTCGACGCAGCACCATCAACGGAGCTCGGCCGGGCCGAGGCCGAGTGGCTCCAACGGGTCGGGCATCCAGCCACGAGCTGACCTCACCGCGACGCAGACGAGCGATAACGTCGTCGCAATGCGCCGAACACTGCTCTTTGCCACGATTGCCGCCCTCTCACTCGCTGCATGCGGTGGCTCGGACTCCAAGTCCGACGGTGAGCCGGATACCACCGAGGCAGACGCCGAGGGCGATGCGGAGATCCCGTCGACCGCTTCAACACCGG
>Ga0209603_1005488_pt1 | contig 10186 bp, 2 predicted proteins | sample COGITO_mtgs_1206_FD_184812 | JGI IMG/M metagenome (GOLD analysis project Ga0209603, IMG submission 184812) | Pelagic marine microbial communities from North Sea - COGITO_mtgs_120607 (SPAdes) (version 2) | ecosystem: Environmental > Aquatic > Marine > Epipelagic ... | reverse complement strand
TGGTATGGAGGAATGTTTCACCACGCAGAGCAAGCAGAATATCCAGTTCGTCTTCTTCAGCGTCAGCATCAATGACGATGGTAAAGTCGCCATAGGCATCGGTTAAGACATTGGTTCCTCGGTATTGGTAACAGTCGAATTGCGCTTGTTCACACTGAACGGAAACGTAGTCGAGTTGGACGGCTGAACCGTCTGCATAGGTTGCTCGGCCAGAGATTCGATAGGTCTCAGCACTGGCGAAAGGGAGCAGAATGACTGCGAGCAAGAGCACCAACAACACTCTTCGCATGGTGAGAAGAGGTGCTGGGGGCTTAAAGACCCTTGATTGTCTTCACAATCTGAATTATACGTGATTCTCAGTGATTTGAATTCGGTGTACGTTCGCTCTAGCAGTTTAAGGCAACGGCATTAAATTTGTAGTAATCACCCCAATGGCGAAAAACCCAAAAAAAAACCCAATACATATTTATTACCGGTCGTGTCTTGAGAGGTCTTATGGGCATCGAAGGTCTTATGGGCATCGATTTAGCGCAGATAAACTCTGCGCTGGTGGAGACATTATTTCCTGTATCACAAAGGGGCACTGTCAGGCTGTACCTCACCGCCCGTGATAGAAAAAAATTCGCAGAAGAACTTGGTGTTGATGAAGAATTAGCCATGTTAGCGTTGTATAAATCCGTCGATAAGTTACCTGATAAATTAAGGAGACATACGCAACGATACATCACCTTCTTGCGCGAAAATCAGGCTGAAAATGAAGATGATGAAGAAAAAGAGGAACAAGAAATTGTCAATCACATTCCCGACTTTTTAGCGAGCTTAGTTGTTTGTTCAGATGCTTATTTCCGTGGTTGGAAAGATGGCGATGATGCCAATATGGTATACCAAGCGATGAATCGAAGAATCAATGAGATTCTCGGAAAGACTCGGTATGTCAATTACATTTCCGATCAAAATAGTGGCCTCGCAAGTTCGTTTCGACTGCAAAATTATCCCGGAATTTCATCTCCTGGTGGACATAACTCTCAATGGACTGCACTGAAGACTTGGACTGAGAAACGTTCGCATGTTTTCAATTCACCCGTACTCGACGCGAAAGGAATTAGAGGTGGACCTCACGGAATCGTTCGATCAATAAAGTACATGGCGCCATTTCTCGAGAAAGATGAATTGATATTCAAGGAAATTGCTCGCGAAATGAATAAAAATCCTTTCGACCCTTCCAACGATGTCATTGCAAGTCAAATTCATTACCATTCCGACAGTTATACTAAACTTGCAGAAAGGCACATTGACGAATTTGGAACTGGATTATTTGTAAGAGCAGTCCGCATGCACATGAAAAATCCAGCATTAGGAAAGGGTTCAGATGCTGCAGCACCAGAACCCAAGACACCGAAAATACTGGGCAACAATATACCGTTCTCCGAATCACCAGAGTGGGTTTTCGAAATCGAAAAGGATGACGAAGGAGGTGATTCTTTAGAAATAGGCATTTCATTCGAAAATTGTAAATTCCCTGCGGAAGAGCCAGCGGAAGTGTTCGTCGGTGGCACTGCGCACCAGTTAAATTTCAAAACTGATAGAATTACATATCCTTTGTATCTCGATTCTTCAGAAAAAATCGCTCTCGATGAGATCATCTACAAGCACGAATTAGGAGAGGACAAGATACCTCTTAACCTAAACTTCTGGAAAATGATTAGCGATATAGGCGGAGGCATGGGTGTCGAAACTGAAACATTACGAAATGCAGATCGAGTAATTGCTTGCAATGGAAATCGAAGCCAATTAGCAGCCGCCATAGGGATTTCAGAACATCTCCTACAAAGCCCAATCTCTACAAAGTATACGACAAATGGAAAGGAGGTCGTCATTTATTCATTATCGGGTTCAATGCTAGGACAAACACCGAATGCCGCTGAAATGATTCGAATTGAATTAAGTGGAGGTGGACGCTTAGATAAAACCTCAAAACCCACGTATCTCCGGGATTTTCCCCCTACATTGGTATTAACAGAAGGACGAATCAATAGCCTCATTCGTATTAAATTTCAAGATGTCCCAATAATTGAATCTCTCGATCCTGAACTTCTTCAAGAAATGGAGAATAAAAATTCAGTAACCCTCCCCCCTGGTGATAACATTTTACCCAATGGTACAAGTGCTCGAGTATTCACTGTACACCGTTACAAAACTGCTACTGCAAAATATTCTGATTTACTGTGGAACAGAGAAATTCGGTTCATTGAGAACAAAGATTTAGCCCATGATTCATATTGGATTCAAACTTCACTCAACGCTCCAGAAACAGAAGATATTGAAGAAGATGGAGATAACATAACTGCACAGGAATATGCTGATTACAAGGAAAAAAAGACTCAAATACCTCAAAAAAGTTCAGAGAGTAAACCCATAAAAATGGGGTTGACTTTGGAAGGATGGACTAAAGCAATAGAGGCATATGAAGCTGCAAATGCTGAAGTAATTCGGGAGCAAAAAAAGGCTGATGCTTTGGAGGCTTCGAGAATACGAAGAGAAGAGAATGCCAGAGTGCAAGCGGAAAGAGATGCAGAGAATGCAGCAAGACGAGCTCAAGAGCAGCAAGAGACGGCAGCTCGAAGCGAAGAAGAAAAAGAACGTATGTTGGAGTCTGAAGCTGAAATGCGGGAAAAGGAAATGCAGCAGAGAAGCAAAAATATTGCGCAATTTACCGAACAGATTCAAGATTTGAAAGATGATTACAAGGACAAACAAAACTTTGCTGAACAATTATTAAGCCGAGTTCATGACGAATCCAAGGAGTTATTGAAGAAGAAATTAAAGGATTTCCGCACGAATATGGATTTTTTGCTCAACGAACTGAAATCGTATTTTCAAGCATATAAAGGTGCAACTGGAGCTCCGGGCGAGGTGACAAATCGCCTCAAAAGAGCGAATAAGCGATGCGCAGATTTCAGAAGAGACCTCAATAGAATCGAAAATGAAGTGCGAAGATATAATCGAGCAGGCTTTAACAGAAACGAGAAATCCAGAGATCCCTCACCAGAATCGTCGGCAACAAAGTTGAACAAGAAAAAACCACGAACCACGATTCAAGATCGATTGAGAAAGAGCCTCAAGGCACATCCAAACAATCCAGACATCCAACGTGCACTCTACTGCACCTGTGAAATATGCAAGCAAAAGGGGAATTGAAATGACGAATATTGATTTGAATTCATTGCTGCATGCATTAACGCATTACTGTACAGTACGAAATAAAAACAAATTCAGAAAGTATGAGTTGGCCTCGAGAGAAGACAGCCTGTTTGCATCGTTCTTGAAAGGCAAAGGGATTGAATCAGGTATTTCGAAAAGGCTTCGAAACGATATGCTTGAAATGTTAACTCAAAGTGGCCATATTGAATACACATTGGATGAAAACAATACCGGATTTTACAGTTTGGCGAAACCACATGTTAGAAAAATGCAAAAACAGGACAAATGGTTCCATGTTGGTGCACGCTCAAAGGAGACAGCAGTTGATTTCAAGGCAACAACCTCAGATGGAACAACCTGGGAAATTGGAGAGTATAACATCATCCAGCCCGATATTCTCACTTTTGAACAGATTCCTGAGTCATACCAAGAATCCTCGCCTTCAAAACCAAATGGAAACCTACTCGGTTGGTATTCCTCATTACAATTTGAGAATGTTGCGGAAGTTCACCCCTCATCGTTTTTTGATGAGGAGGATAAATGGTATGATGTCGACTCTGGTAAATTTGCCACGATGGATGGTAAGAAAAAACATCTTGACACTGGCATTTTTTCGAAAATAGGGCCACTTCATCTTGTTAAAAAATCGATGGGGGGGAATCAAACCCGTCATTTCCTCGTTCGATGCTCAATTCCAGTCGATGGTGAATGGACTGCGTTTGAACAGTGCCTTCTTCCTAAAGGAGGAGATGCAGTATTATGGTCAAAACATGTTTTGAACAGCATCTACGGTTTCCCATCGTTAAAATCTGAGACTACAACACTCACTGTGAGCAGAAACTCGAAGCTACCACATCATTGGACGAGATGGTGCTTTGGTTTTTCAGGGAAATTACCAGACTTTTCAAAAGAAGAATGGTGTTATACGTATCATATTCCTGAAGAAGTTCAAGATGATATTCTGCAACGATTTGTCTATTCAGGGGCGAATATAAAATTCCAAGGAAGTGAAGAAGAATGAGTGGAGAAGTTATGGATGAATTTGAGCGCCGGATTGAAAGTTTCATCAAATATCTTGACACTGCCTTCAGTCCAAAACCGTTCGAAAGTATTACTGAAGAGCGGCGTAAGAAATTACTCGAAAGCCAAGAACTCTTCCAAGTACCATACGTTGAAGCCATTCCAAAATATCAACCATCAACAATCTCACCCCATGGGGGGTTCAGTACAATCACGAGGTCATTGAATCCAAAAATGCAGACAATTTTTGATAATGCAATGGAACAAGGATTGTTTTATGGTCTTGGCAAAAACAAACTATACACCCACCAAGTGGAGATGCTTGAGCGAGTGGTTGAACAAAAAATGCACGGCCTCATCACTTCAGGCACTGGTTCCGGAAAAACTGAATCTTTTCTAAGTCCAATCATTCTCCATATTTTGAGAGAACTCTATCAAGAGGGCCAGAAATATTCTGCACCACCGCTTCAAGATCGAGCGAAAGATTGGTGGATTGATGTAAAAAACATAGGCTTATTACCGCCGAATGCCAATACGGTTGATATTGAAAATCACCAGAAAACTTGCAAAAAAGGCAAACAATCTCCACATGTTTCGTATCAAGAAACCGTTTCTACACCTCAGCGAATCGATGGTTTGAGAGCGCTGGTCATGTACCCAATGAACGCACTGGTTGAAGATCAATTACGAAGATTACGAATGGCTTTAGATTCAAAGGAAATGCACGATATTTATCAGAATGCGTGCGAAGGTCACACACCCCGGTTCGGAAAATACAATGGCAAGACAATTGGTGGAACCAGGAAACCAGATCACAAATCTTTTGATAGAAACCAAAAGGAAATGTACCGTGAAATCTACGAACCTTTTCAGCAAATGTATCAAGCAATTGAAGGTGTAACCAATCCACCAGATATTGGATACCACTTCTCAAACACCAACAAACATGGTGAATCAAATGAAGATGCTTTTACCGTACCTTCACCATGGGGATGTGAAACTCGAAACCGTTGGGATATTCATGACCATGTACCAGATATCATGGTTACGAACACGAGCATGTTGAGTATCATGCTGATGCGGAATTTTGACGAAATTGTCTGGGAAAAAACGGCAAAATATCTGGACTCAAGTGAATCAGCACGATTCCACTTAGTCATAGATGAGCTTCACCTGATGCGCAGTGGCCCGGGGAGTTCCAATGCATTACTGATACGAATGTTGCTCGAGCGCCTTGAACTCTTACCAGGCCAAAAGCGTGAATCAAAGTTGGTGCTGTTGGGTTCGAGTGCTTCTATGGAATCTCCACAAGCAGCAAAGGACTACTTAACACAAGCATTTGGATTAGATGCAGTCATCAACCCTTCGCCAATTCCTTCGGGCCTACCACGCCCATTCTTTCTCACCTCTGGAACACAAAAAGAAATCAACATTTGTGGTAAACCTGTTGATTTTTCATCAACCCAAATTTCAAATCCCGTATGGCCTGTAAAGAAAGGCAGTTTCTCTTTACTCGATTCAAACCTATTTATCCAACTTGGCCAGATAACAGACTATGAACGTTCTTTGAACCATTTAACGACAACCCAGATATCCTTATTGACTCAAATTTGTGGATTGGCATCACATACTCCGACCGGTGACTGGAGTGTAGACTTGGAAACCTCACTCACGACTCTCAATTTCAATGGACTGATGGCCTACGCTCTTCAAGAACAATTAGTTGGAGGAGACTTCCGACTACGTACTCGTAGCATTATTGAAATTGCAGATTCAATTTTTCAGAACCTCAAACCAATCACGAAACAACTGTTTTCATCTGATCACTGGAACGCAATGAAAGGATTGTTTAGGGCAAGAGAAATAGCAGGCAGTTCTGACTCCTTGTTGTCGTTTAGGTTGCACTTGTTCATGAGAAATATTCCAGGGATGTACGCTTTTGCAGACGCTCAGATTTCCTATTCCACGACACCTGAAAGAACAATTGGCGAAATTCAATTTAACCCTGGAGCACCTGTGAACATTGGAACGAAACCACAAAAACCACTCGAATGTTTGTACTGTGATGTATGTGGCGAAATGTTCTTTACTGGATTCAGGGGCATAGTTCACCCACAGAACAGCAGTGCAACGCATTGGGAGTTTTCTCTTTTGGACGCTGATCCAAACCCATCTCGTCCAATGGAACAGTTACTTGCCAAGAGGGTTGAAGATCGAAACTATTCAGAAATGGCTGTGTTCCGCCCAGTAAAACCTCGTTCAAAAATAAATGTACCTCCACCAAAGGAAGTCTCTGCATATCCTGCTGTCAAACAGGTTGGAAACGTTAAGAATAAGTGGCCAAACTACTCTCATCTGAGGTCTTTTGATACGAGTTACGAGATTGGTGGTCGAACACAATGGATTCCTGCTGTATTGGACAGTCGTACTGGCGATGTATATGTTTGCCATCAGAGTCAACTATTGCGTAAAGCGCCGCAAAGATTTGATGTATGGGGACAAGCGTTTGTCACTTTCGCGAAAAGAACTGGTGGAGTAAAGAGTGACTATTCCAACGTCGATGAAAAACTAGACTATGTGGAATTGTCTAAATTAAGAGGATTGCCTGAAGATTGCCCGAGTTGCACTGAAAGTTATCAATCACGTAACCAAACTTCTGTAACGAACAATACGAAGATAAACAGAGGCTCACCTTTGAGGGGCTTCAGGACTGGATTTGAAGAAATATCTCAGATAAACCTGCGAGCATTGTATGAAGGACTCTCAGAAAATGACAAAAAAATCATGGCGTTTTCAGACTCTCGCGACCGATCAGAACGTTTAGCCCTCAAGGTTTCACAACGGCATCATGATTCACTCGTCGGTGAATTAACCGCTCAATTTTTTATTGATGTAGCACTTAATGAACCGCGTTTAGTTGAACGAATTGCCCACCTTGGAGGTTGGACAAATGCAGAAAACGACTTTGTTGCAAAAGGCGAGCATCGGGTTCTCGATTTTGTAAAACGTGGCGATGATGAGCATCTAGTGTATGCGCAAAAAAATCTAGGAAATCATTACGGCTCTATGTATCCTTTTCCGTCCACTTGGCAACCTGCACACAGACTTATTCAAAACAGGTTCTCAAGCAAGCGCGTTCCAATGCGTCTGTTAACCGGTGAGAGGGACAATACAACCACACAAGTTGTGGAACAAGTTGATGCATCATTCGCCCCAGACAAACTTCCACAGTTAGCGCTCAGCCTGCTAAAGTTTGGAGAAAATCCGTTTGGTGAAGAATATCCATCAAAATCTCAAAATGATTTATACTGGCGAGACGACAGCAATTCCTCTACTCCGAAAGACTCTACGACAGGACGGTATCTGAAACCTTCGAGTGCTCCTACCGATCGTCTTAGCACATTACACCTCCACCTCAACGGTAAGATTGGTGACGCTTTACTGTCTGGTCGCTCCACATTAGAGGCTTCTGGAATAGGCTGGGTTTGCCCGTCTGAGGAAAAATTGCAGTTGATAATGAGAACCCAAACAAAGCACTACACAGTGGATGAACTGGCGAACAATTGTAAACTTACCAAGGAACAATTTATTCAAGTGTCTCAAGGACTTTTGCGCCGATTCTTGCTCAGGAGAAAATTCCCTACCTCTTGGCGCTCACCACCGGAAAACGTTGTCGATGTAAACTCGTCTCTTAATTACCAAAATGGGAGAAGATATCTGCAAAAAGTGATTGATGAATTGAAATTGAGTACGGACAAGAAATATTGGGAAGTTCTAGCCGATAACATCTATCGCAGAGAATACACTGCTTCCTCTAAATCTGGCTCCTATCTCACAAGCCTGACTGGAGCAGTTCAACAGCAAACAGGATTTGTCGACATCTCTCAACTTGATGTCCGAGTGGCCGATAACAAAGACGAATTTGTACTCTGTCCTACGTGTGATACTGCTCACTCAATAGAAAACTGTGACAAAATCGGAATTTGTGTTCGATGCCATTCATCTATGGACGTAAAAACAACCGTATTTGCCGAAGATATTTGGAAACGATTCGAATTGCCTTACCGCATTCATCTGGAATCGAATAAACCTACGCGACTGCTTACCGACGTGCTTACTGGTAACACGACTGATCCAGCCAGAACTCAACGCAGATTCAAAGATATTCTCATGCCAAATGTGGATGATTCACTGATTGACGCTATCGATGTTCTCAGCGTGACGACCACGACTGAAGTTGGAGTCGACTTAGGCTCATTGAGCACAGTTTACCAATCAAACATGCCTCCACAGCGATTTAATTACCAACAAAGGGTTGGTCGCGCTGGTAGAAGAGGGCAGAGTTTCAGTATAGCCCAGACAATGTGTAGGGATAACACCCATGATGCGTATTATTTCAAAAATCCACACCGAATCACCGGAGATTTATCTCCTGATCCTGTACTTAATGTCACCAATGAATACCTTCTGAAGAGAATGCTTGCTCGTATGTGCCTACGCTCAGCATTCCTCGAGATTCAAAGAACAGGTGACCCACTAATGCTAAGACATCCAAAATCAAACTCACCCGATGTACACGGTGAATTCGGTCTTTTGGCCCAAAATACCAACGCAGATCCGAATCAAGTTGGCATCCTTGATGTTGGCCTATGGAAAACATCACACGGCAGTACAGGTGGAAAATTATCAATCTCAGCTATACACGGACTTCTTTCAAAGAACGGCAAAATATTACAAAACTGGTTGGCAACAAACAGCCTCGTAGATGACTATGCAGATGCACTTCTGCAGCCAAATCCAACAACGAAAACTGCAATTAAATCCAGTATTGTATCGTATATTCGTAATGAACTGTTCAATGAAATCGTCAATGTCATTTTTGACGTCCTCAAACTTGAACTTCCTGACGCAAAGCGACCATTGAACAACGATGAAAGCCAGTTGGCTTTGACCTTGGCAGAAAAAGGATTGTTGCCAATCGAAGACATGCCAACAAATGCTCGTTCGCTATACTACGGAGCATCCAACAAAACTGAACCGCGTACAATGACTGAAGTACAGCGAGACATCGCTCAAGCCATTGGTATGTTTGCTCCTGCAACAAAGAATATTGTCAATAAAAATATAGTTGAAGCCGTTGGACTCACCTCACGCTTAGAGATTGATAAGTTGAAATTTAAAACTCATAATCCCTCAAATAACGAGGATACCGACGTCGCATATGACTATGAAGAAAGGATGATTATCGATCCTGAGACAAATGCACTGCTGACTGTTGGACAAACCTCGACATCTTATTCGGGGTCTACTTCTGCAGTGGAGTTCACCGCCATACGTCCTGCAGGCTTTAGAGCTGTGTTCCACATAGACACATCAGACCCTTGGGACGATCGAGGCGAGAGTAACGGTGGTGCAAGATTGTACTACGATGCAGCTGCAAGCCCAAGTGCTTCAACCCCTGGAAAAAATATGGAATCAGAAACACTCCAAGATACAGTATACCTCATTAATGATCGAAATCAAAATTTTTACCGATTTATCGAGATTACTGAAATCCCAGCGGACAAAACGGGCCCTCGTAATTTCAAAAGAGCCTATAACCAACTCATATTAGATAACGGAAAAGACGACGGGAAAAAAGGTGATTCATATTTTTACCACTTTTATCAAAGAAAAATGCAGAAGACTTCACCACCGAATTTTTCTCCGGAAACGTTGACTGGCTTACCCTTAGGACGTCCACAACTGAGCCCATCAGGAGCACCGGTTTCAAAGAATGCAGGTGTTGCACTCGTTGCCCCAAAACGAACGGATGTCACGTGGTTCCATCCAGAACAGGAACATTCAGCAATCCAACTCGATCCTTGGAGTGATAAAGGCAGTGTGAATGGTAAGAACGTTTCAATGCGCCCAGGTATTGCTGCTGCTTATCGTTCAGCGGCCTACATGTTACGTGCAGCGTTTT
>Ga0209603_1005484_pt1 | contig 10191 bp, 8 predicted proteins | sample COGITO_mtgs_1206_FD_184812 | JGI IMG/M metagenome (GOLD analysis project Ga0209603, IMG submission 184812) | Pelagic marine microbial communities from North Sea - COGITO_mtgs_120607 (SPAdes) (version 2) | ecosystem: Environmental > Aquatic > Marine > Epipelagic ... | reverse complement strand
CACAATTCGGGCAGCTTCGTTTCAATGCGCCACTTTCATCAGCCTGAAAGAAATGTGGCCCCAATTCTTCGTCAAGAACATCGAGAACATTGGTGATGGTTAAATCTTTGGTGCCATCAATGGCAGTTTTGAAATCAACCCAGAAATGTGCTAGCAGCGTTTTCCAATCAAGATTGCCAGCCGATACTTCATCAAGCTGGGTTTCAAGCTGGGCAGTGAAATCATATTCAACGTAGCGATCGAAGAAATTGCCAAGGAAGGTCGAAACCAACCTGCCCCGATCTTCAGGTGTGAACCGGCCCTTGTCCTTGATGACATAATCGCGGTTTTGCAAAACCTGAATGATCGACGCATAGGTTGATGGACGGCCAATGCCTAATTCTTCCATCCGCTTGACAAGGCTGGCATCGGTAAAGCGCGGTGGCGGTTGGGTGAAATGCTGTTCCGGCGTGACACTATGGGTAGCAAGCTGGTCGCCTTTTGCCATGCTCGGCAAAAGGGCGGTATTATCGTCGCCATCACCATTAGCCTTGTCGGCATTGCCATTGTCTTGGGCAGCGTCTTTGCTTTCGCGGTAAACCGATAAAAAGCCGTCAAAAACCATCACCTGACCGCTGGCGCGTAGGGTAACGCTGTTTGCCGCATCACCGATATCAATACCGGTCTGATCAAGCTCAGCCGATTGCATCTGGCTGGCAATGGCGCGTTTCCAGATCAATTCATAAAGCCGTGATTGGTCATGATCAAGAAAGGCGCGCATTTCATTGGGGTGGCGTGCAATTTCGGTTGGGCGGATCGCCTCATGCGCCTCTTGAGCGTTTGCCGCCTTGGTTTTATAGATACGCGGCGTATCTGGGAGATAACGCTTGCCGAAATTCTGGTCGATATTCTGGCGGATTGAGGCAATCGCTTCGCCGCCTAGCTGAACCCCATCGGTTCGCATATAGGTGATCAGGCCGGTGGTTTCGCTGCCAATATTAATGCCTTCATATAGTTTTTGCGCGATCTGCATCGTGCGGCTTGCGGAAAAGCCAAGCTTGCGCGAGGCTTCTTGCTGAAGGGTTGACGTGGTAAAGGGCGGTTGCGGATTGCGGCGCACGCGCTTGGTCTCGACCGATTGAACGGCAAGCTTGGCGGCTGAAATGGCAGTGACGGCTTGGGTGGCTTGGGCTTCGGATGTGATATCAAGCTTGCCAAGCTTGGTGCCGTCCAAATGGGTAAGCCGCGCCGTGAAATTGTCACCACTAGCAAGGCCTAGCGCCGCTTCAACACTCCAATATTCCTGTGACTGAAAGGCTTCGATTTCGGCTTCGCGTTCGCAAATCAGGCGCAGCGCAACCGATTGCACGCGTCCAGCAGATTTTGATCCTGGCAATTTGCGCCATAAAACGGGCGAGATCGAAAAGCCGACAAGATAATCAAGCGCACGCCGCGCCCGGTAAGCATCAATCAGTTCAACATCCAACTGACGCGGATTATCCATGGCGGCAAGGATCGCGGTTTTGGTAACCTCGTTAAAGACAACCCGTTCAACATCAACACCATCAAGATGTTTCGTGCCTTTTAGCTGTTCGAGAACATGCCAGCTAATGGCCTCGCCTTCGCGGTCAGGGTCAGTCGCAAGGATCAATTTATCCGCACCCTTCAGCGCGGTAATGATATCTTTTAGATGTTTTTCAGAGCCGCTTGAAATTTGCCATTTCATCTCAAAGTCATTGTCAGGCAGAACGGATCCGTCCTTGCTTGGCAAATCGCAAACATGACCATAAGACGCAAGCACCTTGTAGCCATCACCGAGGTAACGGTTGATGGTCTTGGCCTTGGCTGGAGATTCGACAACGACGACTTTCATCACTTGTCCCTACTATATTGTGAAGGGCTTGCGATAAAGGCAAAAATGGGTTTTGTCAAAATTTCTAATGGTTTTTTTGGAATTTAGCCTGTTTTGAGGGCAATTCAGCCTGATTGCATGGCTGGTTGACTGCTGGTATTTGCCACTGATGTTTTACTCAAAGCCATCAAAATTCAAATTGACGTGATACGCGATTGCCATAATGACGGGTTAACTGACCCGCCAATTCCAATTCAAGAATGACCGCCCAGACGACTGCAGATGGCTGGTCGCATCATGCAATTAAATTTTCAACACCAACCGGTTCGCCGCCAAGCCCTGAAATGATGATCTCGCGGCATTTTGAAATGTCTGCGTCGGTAAAAGTTGTTTGTGGCATTTCAATCCATATTGTTTTTTAGGGGGAATTTCAACGGTGCGGTGCTGGTCAACCGCGTCGATGATATCAGCCGCATTTTGCACAAGGGTTGCACCAACGCGGATAAGCTGGTTGTACCCATTTGATCTTGGATTAATTGGCGATCCGGGAATGGCCATCACCTCACTGCCGCGTTCGCCAGCCTCACGCGCGGTGATCAATGATCCTGATTTGGCCGCTACCTCGATCACCACAACCCCAAGTGCAAGGTTGGCGATAATTAGGTTTCGTGTTGGAAAATAACGTGGGGTCGGCGCGGTTCTTGAGCGCATTTCGGCCAAAAGCAATCCTTCATCAACGATTTGCTTAAACAGGGCGCGATTTTCCGGTGGATAGATAATATCAATGCCGCCAGCAATCACCCAAACCGTGCCCGTTGCCATAGCACCGCGATGGGCAGCGGCATCAATTCCGCGCGCCATGCCTGACACAATCTCGTAGCCTGCCTCGCCAAGTTCGCGCGCTAGCGTTTCGGCATGGCGAATGGCATTGATCAAAGCATTGCGCGCTCCAACAAGCGCAATCATCGGTTTATGCAGCAGATGCAAATTGCCCCGCGTCGATAAAGTGACCGGCGCGTCATCAAATTGAGCTAAACGAAGCGGGTAGGAATCGCTGTCCCGCCAGATCAGTTTGGCACCAGCATCGTCATTCGCAGCAAGTTTGGCCTTGGCATCGGCAAGGCTTGCGATCGATAGTTTGTGTTCCCTCACGCGCGGCAAGATCAGGAATCGCAGCAAGCGCAGCATGAGCGCTTCCATAACGCTGGATCAAAAGACTGAATGTCATTGGCCCGATATGGCGCGTTTGGATCAACTGGATCCGCGCTAGTTTTTCACGTTCATCCATGCCAAAATCTTAAAGGCACTAATTTAACAGACGGTTAACGGAAAAGGATTATCCCTTTGATCGGATGTTTTAGGATTTTTTTGCGCCAATTTTGGTTTCGGTACCCGAAAAAAGACGGCCAATATTCGTATGGTGACGAGTCCATACAATGCCGCCAAGCACCAGAATGGCAATTTTGATCATGTTGGAGTCAAGCAAGCCGAACCCCGCGACAACACAAGCCGCCATCGCCAATAATGCCGATAATGATGAATAGCGCGACAAAAACGCAGTCAACAGCCAGACAAACACAAAAACCGCACCAAGCCACAAATCAAGCGCGGCCATGACGGCAAGGCTGGTCGCAACGCCTTTACCACCATTAAATTTCAACCAAATCGGGAAACAATGACCAGCAACGACAAGAATGCTGGCAAGGGCTGTCAGGGCTGGCGTGGTTGTCTGACCAACAAGCCAAACCACACCGACACCTTTGCTGGCGTCACAAATCAAGGTTGCAATGGCTAGTTTTTTATTGCCGGTTCGCAGCACATTTGTTGCGCCAATATTGCCGGACCCGATTTGCCGAATGTCACCAGCACCAGCCAGTTTTGTCAAAATCAAGCCAAATGGAATGCTGCCAAGCCCATAGGAAAAGCACGCCACAAGAAAAAACGACCCGACATCATCAAACATTTAATTATCGTTCCTGATTAAAGCTGTTCCGGCCAGTTTATTGGCGCAGGAATATGGCAGCACCATCAACATAGGTCGCGTCGACAATGCCTTGCACCGGGTGCGACTCAAAAGGTGTGATCCGCGAATTTGATTTGAAATTTGCGCCGTTAATGATCCAGCTACTATTGGGCCGGAACAAGATAAAATCGGCGGCACTGCCTGGGCTTAGCGTGCCACCCGTCATATCCAGAATTGACGCTGGGGCAAGGCTAAGCGCCTCAATCATGCGGGGCATGGAGATATGGCCTTGATGGACAAGGGTAAGGCTTAGCGCCAGCAAAGTATCAACGCCTGATGCGCCAGGTTGTGCTGGTCCAAAGGGCTGCATTTTGGCGTCGCGGTCAACCGGCATATGGTCAGAAGAAATTGCATCAATCGTTCCATCGGCAAGACCTTCGATCACTGCTTGCCGATCATCTTCGCTTCGCAATGGTGGTGACAGTTTGAACGCACTGTTATAGGTGCTGATGGCCAGTTCATTGAGCAGGAAATAGGGCGGGGATGTATCGGCGGTAACAGCCAGACCTTCGGCTTTGGCTTGGCGAACTGCCTCGATTCCTGCACGCGTTGATATATGGGCAACATGATATCGGGTGTCGGTACGGCGAAGCAGATGCAAATCACGATCAATGATAATCACTTCAGCTTCGCTTGGGCTGCCAAGCAGGCCAAGCCTTGTTGATGTCTCACCTTCATTCATTTCGCTATTTGCGGTCAGCGCATGATCTTCGCAATGCTGGATAAATGGCTTGTCGAGCATGCTGCTATAGGCAAGAAGGCGGCGCATAATCAGGCTATCATTAATTGATGTTGTGCTGTTGGTAAACCCAATGGCACCCGCTTCGGCCATTAACCCTAATTCAGCCATTTCGGTGCCAGCCAGTGATTTTGTTGCCGCGCCATAAGCGTAAAGCCGAGAGCCGCCAATGCGTGACGCGCGAAGGCATAGCGAATCAATGGCGCTGGCCTCGTCAATGACTGGCCGCGTGTCGGGAAGACAGGCCAAGGCGGTGATGCCGCCATTGGCAGCAGCGGCCAACAATGTGGCAAGGCTTTCGAGATGTTCTGATCCCGGATCGGCCGGTTGAACGCGCATGTCAACAATGCCGGGCGACAGGCAGGATGATTTGCAATCAATCACCTGTTCAAATTTTCCAGCTTTTGGCGGCGTGCCATGCCCGATAGCGTCGACAACACCGTCAACAATATCGAGATATCCAATGCCGTCGATTGATTGCGACGGGTCAATGATATGGGCGTTGAAAAAGCGGATCGCGGTCATGTTTGCCTCGTTACCAAAGCTTCAAGACAGGCCATGCGGGCAGCAACGCCCATTTCCACCTGCGTGCGGATCAGGCTTTTTTCCACATCATCTGCCGTTGCCGAGTCAATTTCAACACCGCGATTCATCGGTCCCGGATGCATGACCAACGCTTTTGGCGCGGCGCGCATCAATTTACCGCTATCAAGGCCAAACAGGTTGAAATATTCGCGTTGTGACGGCGTTTCGGTTCCGGCCATACGTTCGGTTTGCAGGCGCAGCATCATCACAATGTCACAGCCCTCAATGCCTGCCTCGAAATCAGTATAGACCGAAACGCCCATATTGCCGATATCAGCAGGAAGAAGGGTAACTGGACAGACAAGCCGCAATTCAGCACCAAGCGTGCCAAGAAGATGGATATTTGACCTCGCGACACGGCTGTTGGCGATATCGCCGCAAATGGCAATTTTCAGCCCTTCAATCCGGCCAATGCGCCGGCGAATTGTTAGCGCGTCAAGCAAGGCTTGGGTCGGATGTTCATGGCGGCCATCACCAGCATTGATTACCGCCGCATCAACATGCTGGCTTAGCAATAACGCTGCGCCCGAGCAATTATGGCGTATCACCAGAATATCCGGATGCATCGCATTCAGCGTTGTCGCCGTATCAAGCAGTGTTTCGCCCTTTTTGACCGATGATCCGGCAACCGAAATATTGAGAACCGATCCGCCTAGCCGCTTGGCGGCAAGTTCGAAAGAAACGCGAGTCCGTGTTGAGTTCTCATAAAACAGATTGATGATTGTTTTGCCCTTAAGCGCATCGCTAACCCCGTCATGGGGGTTGTCGGCAAACATATGACCGCGATCGAGCAGGCTTCGGATTTCAATGGGGGACATGCCTTCAATGCCAAGCAGATGCCGGCTGGTCAGGGCGACAGGGCCGGTTATTTCGTGCGAATGAACGCCTTTGGAGTCCTGCTTGGTCATGGAGCCAGTTTATTACCGTAACCGGTCGCGCGGGTCTAGCGTTAAATGCAAGATTGAAAAACCAAAAGGCAGGCCTTTTAATCGTTTATGCTTGTCGATGTGGTTTGATTGCGGGACGCCTCGTCATTTATCGCATCAAGTGCCGATTGCAAAATCCAGCAGGCAGCAAGCGCATCGCGGCGTACAGCGCGTTTGGCGCGGGTCATGTCGGCGGCGATCATCGCGCTTTCCACGGCGCGCGTTGACAGCCTTTCATCTTGAAATGCAATTGGCATATCCCTGATTTTCATCAACGCATGGGCAAAGTCACGGACCGAATCACAGCGGGGGCCGGTGCTGCCATCCATATTCACCGGCCAGCCAAGCACCAACCCACCCACTGACTTGTCATCAATCAGCTTGAATAGGGACTCGACATCGGGGGTGAATTTGGTGCGATAGAGAATTTTCACTGGCGAGGCGATTTTCAGCCCTGCATCGGACAAGGCAAGGCCGATGGTTTTCTTGCCAATATCAAGTCCAAGCAGGCGTTGGCCTGTTGAAATCATCGCGTTTACATCGTTTATCTTGCAGATTGTCATGCTGAGTGATAAGTCACCTGTTGAATTTTTCCTCGTAACAGCAAAAAGCACAGTGACATGTCCGTTGACAAGACCACAGTGGCAAAAATCGCGCGTCTGGCCCGAATTAATGTTCCAGATGACCGTCTTGAGCCTCTTGCCACCGAATTAAATGGCATTCTGAACTGGATTGCCGAACTTGATGAAGTAAATACCGACAATGTTGAGCCATTGGCAAGCGTTACCGGTCATGCCTTGCCGATGCGCGATGATGTCGTGACTGATGGGAACCGTCTTACTGATGTCCTTTCCAATGTTCCAGAAGGCGCTAGTGGCTTTTTTGTCGTGCCAAAGGTTGTTGAATAATGTCTGATTTATTGGGTTTAAATGCGGTTGCCGCGCGCGAGGCGCTGGACAAGAAAGCAATTTCGGCCGTTGAGCTTACCACGGCTTATCTTGGCGCGGCTGAAGCCACGGCTGGTTTGAATAATTATGTGGCTTTGACGGCCGATCATGCGCTTGCAATGGCGGCTGAATCGGATAAGCGCATTGCCGCTGGGGCGGCGGGCTTGCTTGAAGGCTTGCCAATTGGTGTGAAAGATTTGTTCTGCACCAAGGGCATTAGCAGCACGGCTTGTTCGAATATCCTGAAAGGGTTTGTGCCACCTTATGAAAGCACTGTTACCGCCAATCTTTGGGCGGCTGGCGGGGTTATGCTTGGCAAATTGAATTGTGATGAATTTGCCATGGGATCTGGCAATGAAACCAGTGCCTATGGACCGGCGGTTAATCCGTGGCAGGGCAAAGACAAAGTCGATCTTGTTCCGGGTGGATCATCTGGCGGATCGGCATCTGCCGTCGCCGCGCGGTCGGCGCTGTTGGCAACCGGAACCGACACCGGCGGTTCAATCCGCCAGCCAGCCGCTTTTTGCGGTGTTGTTGGATTAAAGCCAACCTATGGTCGCTGTTCGCGTTGGGGCATTGTCGCCTTTGCCTCGTCACTTGATCAGGCGGGGCCATTCACCCGTACGGTGGCTGATAATGCATTGATGATGACGGCAATGGCCAGCCATGATGCCAAGGATTCAACCTCAACACAGACCCCGCTTCAAGATTTGATTGGGGCTGTTGGCGATGGGGTAAAGGGCATGAAAATTGGTGTGCCTAAAGAATATGTCATGGATGGCATGGATAGCGAAGTTGTTACTTTGTGGGAGCAGGGGCAAGCATGGCTTCGTGATGCAGGCGCCGAGCTGATTGATGTGTCACTGCCGCATACCAAATATGCGCTTCCGGCCTATTACATTATTGCACCAGCCGAAGCCTCATCAAACCTTGCCCGCTATGATGGTGTTCGTTATGGCATGCGGGTTGACGCTGAAACGCTTGACGGCATGTATGAGGCCACGCGCGCCGCCGGTTTTGGCGAAGAGGTTCAGCGCCGCATCATGATCGGTACTTATGTTTTGTCGGCAGGCTATTATGACGCCTATTATCTGAAAGCGCAGAAAGTCCGCCGTCTTATCAAGGACGATTTTGACGCGGCTTTCCAGACCGTTGACGCGCTTCTGACCCCCGCAACGCCATCCGCCGCCTTTCCGGTTGGCCGCAAAATTGATGATCCAGTGACCAATTTTTTGAATGATGTTTTCACAGTGCCAGCAAATCTTGCCGGTCTTCCGGGGATTGCGGTTCCCGGCGGGGTGACAAGTGACTGCCTGCCGCTTGGGCTGCAGGTCCTTGGCCGGCCATTTGATGAGGCCAGCCTTTACCGTGTGGCAGGGGTTCTTGAACAGGCAGCCGGATTTACCATGACACCAGCACGCATGGCAGGAGGCGCAGCATGAGCGATCTTGTAACAGGCCGCACCGGAGACTGGGAGGTCGTGATCGGCCTTGAAGTTCACGCGCAGGTAAGCAGTAACGCCAAATTATTTTCCGGCGCATCCGCCAGCTTTGGATCGGCGCCAAATGAAAATGTGTCACTTGTCGATGCGGCAATGCCGGGCATGCTGCCGGTAATCAATCGGGAATGTGTCTATCAGGCCATCCGCACCGGCCTTGGCCTGAAAGCGCAGATTAATCTGACAAGCGTTTTTGACCGTAAAAATTACTTTTACGCTGATTTGCCACAAGGCTATCAGATTAGCCAGTTCAAAGACCCCATTGTTGGCGAGGGCTCATTGCGGATTGTCATGGCCGATGGCAGCACGCGCGATATTGGCATTGAACGGCTGCATCTTGAGCAAGATGCTGGCAAATCAATGCATGACCAGCATCCGACGAAAAGCTATATCGACCTGAACCGGACTGGCGTTGCCCTGATGGAAATTGTTTCGCGGCCCGATATGCGCTCGGCTGCCGAAGCGGCAGCCTATGTTCGCAAATTAAGGTCTATTTTGCGCTATCTCGGCACATGTGATGGCAATATGGAAGAAGGCTCGCTGCGGGCCGATGTAAATGTGTCGGTGCGCCGCCCGAATGGCCCGCTTGGCACACGAACCGAGACCAAAAACCTGAATTCGCTTCGGTTTATTCAGGCGGCGATTGATTATGAAGTTGCCCGCCAGATTGAAATTATCGAAGATGGCGGCGCGATTGATCAGGAAACCCGATTATTTGATACCGCCACCGGGACAACACGGACAATGCGAAGCAAAGAAGATGCGCATGATTACCGTTATTTCCCTGATCCTGATCTATTGCCGATGATTGTCACCCAAGACGAGGTTGATGCGCTGGCTTCGGCATTGCCGGAATTGCCCGATGATATTCGTGACCGCTTGATGGGGGAATATGGATTATCGGCCTATGATGCGTCAGTAATCACCGAAGAGCGTGACACGGCGCGCTATTATGAAGCTGCCAGTGATGGCCGTGATCGCAAACTTGTTGCCAATTGGATGACGGTTGAATTGTTTGGGGCATTGAATAAATCAGGTAAGAGCCTTGAAAGTTGCCCGATCAGCCCTGAAAAGCTTGGCGAGCTGGTTGGTTTGATAAGTGATGGCACGATTTCAGGACGTATCGCCAAAGACGTGTTTGCTGATATGTTTGAAACCGGCAAGGGGGCTGCGGCCATTGTCGATGAAAAGGGATTAAAGCAGGTGTCGGATAGCGGCGCGATCGAGGCTTTGATTGATCAGGTGCTTGCCGCCAATCAGGATAAGGTCGACGATTATCGCGGCGGTAAAGACAAATTATTTGGCTTTTTTGTTGGTCAGGTGATGAAGCAATCGGGCGGTCAGGCTAATCCGGGTATGGTCAATCAGATTTTGCGAAGCAAACTCGACGGCGCGTGATCAAAAACGCGGTTTAAATATCGGCGCGGCGCGTGGCCTCACTTGGTGACGCGTCAAGCGCATCCCAATAAGGCACTGGCTGATAAAGCGACCAAAGATAGGCCAGAAATGCTTCAATTTTCGGGATCGAATGGCGGCTTGGCACGGTAACAGCATGGATGGGATGGTCTTCCATCACCAGTTGATCCAGAACCGTGGTCAAGGACTCATCATGAAGATAATCGGCCGTCATGTAATTGGGAAG